>BNJS01001687.1_pt1 | contig 152611 bp, 224 predicted proteins | sample 8540461 | NCBI WGS metagenome assembly BNJS01 (sample SAMD00202454, study PRJDB9452) | human saliva metagenome | isolation source: human saliva | place: Japan | reverse complement strand
CAAGTGCGAAGCCGTGCTTTTCTGGTGACCGAGCGGATAAAGGGGTGCGCTCCACAGGCTGATGAGCGCCTCTCGAGGGAGGGAGCGAGTGACGCCCAGCTCTCCCGATATGCCTCTCCGAAGCGACACGCAAGCCCTTCGCCTTATCGCGAGTATTCTTCTTATTCAGCGGAGGGAAAAGTGTCCTTCTCGTGAAGAAAAAAGCGCCTTCCCGTAGTGGTTTTCCTCTGTCTACGCACGTAGTCTTAAAGACCAGGCACGTAAATCCAAATATCCACGTACGTAGATTTATCGTCCACGCACGTAGACCAAACTTATCTGACACTCGTCCACAACTTTTATCCCTACGCGGACCAACAACCTAATATAGGTCACCACAGAAAGCTATATAGGAATCAATCCAAAGCTATATAGCTTTCTTCGCCATCCTATATAGGTTCGCGAGTGAACCTATATTGGTCACCGCGCAAACCTAATATAGGTCAGCCCAGCGACCAATATAGGTCCGTACCCCTACCCTACGCTATATAAAAAGGGAACTCCTCTGCAGGCAGGATGCAAGCATCCAGACCTACAGAGGAGCAACCCCTAACAACTAAACTAACAATATCACGTGGGACGTGCGCCCTTAGCGGAAGCGCAGCTGTCCATCTTCGACGTCAAGCGTGATGACGCTGGAGCGGTCGACAGCACCTGAGAGGATGCTCTTCGAGAGCTCATTGAGCACCACATGCTGGATGACGCGGCGTACAGGACGTGCCCCGAACTCGGGGTCGTAGCCTTCCTTGCCGATCCATTCAACTGCAGCGGGCGTATAGTGAAGCTCGATGCCATTGACCTGCAGGAGGCGGGCCGTGCTGTCGAGCTGGATGCGGACGATCTCGTCGATCTCGCTGCGACCCAGCGGGGTGAAGACGATGGTCTCATCGATACGGTTGAGGAACTCAGGACGGATCGTCTTCTTCAGAAGAGTGAAAGTACCAGCTCACGCGTCTCATCGATAGCAGCCTGCTCACCGCCCGCAGGGGACGTCGGAGAGACGCTCACGGATGAGGTCGGAGCCGAGGGTTGCTCGTCGTGATGATGATCGTATTCTTGAAGTTCACCAGACGACCCTTATTATCCGTCAGACGACCGTCATCGAGGACCTGCGGGAGGACGTTGAAGACGTCAGGGTGAGCCTTCTCGATCTCGTCGAAGGGACGACGGAGTAGGGCTTGCGGCGGATAGCTTCGGTGAGCTGACCACCTTCATCATAGCCTACATATCCAGGAGGTGCACCGATGAGACGGGTGGCGGAGAACTTCTCCTGATACTCGCTCATATCGATACGGGTGAGCATCGTCTCGTCATCGAAGAGGATTTCAGCCAGCGCCTTTGCCAGCTCGGTCTTCCCGACACCGGTGGTACCGAGGAAGATGAATGAGCCGATGGGACGCTGGGATCCTGAAGACCGGCACGGCTACGGCGTACGGCGTCAGCGACGGCACGGATAGCCTGCTCCTGACCGACGACACGCTTGTGCAGCTCTTCCTCGAGATGCAGGGAGCTTCTCACGCTCGCTCTGGAGCATCTTCCCGACGGGGATCCCCGTCCAGCGAGAGACGATATCAGCGATATCCTCGGCAGTGACCTCCTCACGGATCAGAGCGCTATCGCCCTGAGCCTCGATGAGCTCCTGCTGGATAGAGGCGATCTCGGCTTCCTTCTCCTTGAGTCGGCCGTAGCGGATCTCAGCGACGCGACCGTAGTCACCGCTGCGCTCAGCACTGTCAGCCTCGATCTTCAGCTGCTCGACCTCGATCTTGCACTGCTGTATGCGGTTGATGAGGCTCCTGCTCACGCATCCACTAGCCTTGTCGCCAGCCTCTTCTTCGCGCAGCGTGGCGATCTCCTTGTTCAGCTCTTCGAGCTTCACCTCATCGTCTTCACGGCGGATAGCCTCACGCTCGATCTCGAGCTGGGTGATACGACGTGCGATCTCATCGAGCCCCTCGGGGAGGGTCAATCTGCATCCTCAGACGTGCAGCAGCTTCGTCCATGAGGTCGATAGCCTTGTCGGGGAGGAAGCGGTCGGTGATGTAGCGGTCGGAGAGGCGGACAGCTGCGATGATGGCATCGTCCTTGATACGCACCTTGTGGTGGTTCTCATACTTCTCCTTCAGCCCACGGAGGATGGAGATCGAGGCTGGCTTCATCGGGAACTCGTCGACCGCAACCATCTGAAAGCGGCGCTCCAGGCCTTGTCCTTCTCGAAGTACTTCTGATACTCGTCGAGGGTCGTGGCACCGATAGAGCGGAGTTCGCCACGTGCCAGAGCAGGCTTGAGGATGTTAGCAGCATCCATAGCGCCCTCGCCCTGCCAGCACCTACGAGGGGTGTGGATCTCGTCGATGAAGAGGATGATCTCGCCTTCGCTCTTCGTGACTTCGGTGACGACGGACTTCAGACGTTCTTCGAATTCGCCCATATACTTCGCACCAGCGATCAGAGCGCCCATATCGAGGGTAGACCTGCTTGGGCGGAGGTTCTCAGGGGACGTCACCACGGACGATACGGAAGCGAGACCTTCTGCGATAGCCGTCTTACCGACACCAGGCTCCCCGATGAGGATGGGGTTATTCTTCGTACGACGGGAGAGGATCTGCAGGACGCGACGGATCTCATCGTCACGGCCGATGACGGGGTCGAGCTTACCGCTACAGGCGCGCTCGCAGAGGTTGATAGCGTACTTGCTGAGGGGCGTTGTGCTGCTCCTCGGCGTGCTGGCTGGTGACGCGGTTGCCCTCCCGCAGCTCGTCGACAGCCTTGCAGAGCTCTGCGACCTGCAGGTAAAGTCGCTCTTGAGGTCAGGCTACCGAGGTGTCGACCTCAGCGAGGCGAGGAAGAAGGGTGCTCGAGGCTACATACTCATCCTTCATCTCGGTGGCGATGTCCTCAGCCTTGTCGAGTACCTTCGTGGCATCGGAGCTGAGATAGGGTTCGCCACCCGAGACCTTAGGCAGAGCCGAGAGCATACGCTGCAGGCTCTCCTCAAGGCGGGCACGCTGGATAGCGAGCTTAGAGAGGAGGAAGTCAGTGAGACTATCTCCGAGTCAAAAATACTTGTAAGCAGGTGAGCGAGAACCAATGGTACTGATTGCCGGTATGCGAGACAAGCTCGATAGCGCTCTGCAGGCCTCCTGCGACTTGATGGTATACTTATTAATGTTCATTTTATGTCAGGGGTGGACCTTGAGTGCTTACGCTACATACCCTTCTGCAAAGCACGTACCCAGCCCCAAAAAGCGCGCCATTATGACACACAAAGCAAGATAACATCGCATAAACGGCATTATTACACGCCATTATGTCACACATATAGGTAATAAAAAGACCCGCGCCCATAGCTCACTCGGAGCCATAGGCGCGGGTCGTATATCTATATGTAGGGGCGGGCTACTTACGCAGCTGCTCCTCGATGCGGGCGCGCACGTCGTCAGCGATCTCCTCGGCGGGGATACGCGCTATGACATCTTCGGCGAAGGCATTACTCAGCATCAGGCGAGCTTCCTCGAGGGAGATACCGCGCTGGCGCATATAGAAGAGCGTCTGCGCTGAGCTGACCGTGGTCATCCCAGTAGGGAGCGCTTCACGTCGTCAGCGTAGATCTCAGCTGGGGCTTCGACTGCATACGAGCCGTGGGCGAGCAGGAGGTTGCGGTTGTTCTGATAGTATGCGTCTTCTGCGCGTCTTGCGCTACGAGGATACGCCCGGTGAAGACACCACGGCTATCGTCACGCAGCACGTGACTGAAGAGCTCATCCAGGTACAGTGCGGTACAGCGTACTCGATGTAGGAGAAGTTGTCCGCGTGTGCCTTCCCAGCGAGTGAGGACGAAGCCAGAGACCTTGAGGTCGGCACGCTCTTCGGCGAGCGTAATGAAGTAGTTATTACGCGTCACACCATTGCGCAGCGTGACACCGCTGAGGTCGACGACGCTATCCTGCATCTGACGGACGTAGAGCGAGGAGACACGCACATTCGCTTCGGTAAACTCCTCACGCTCGATGAGCGAGAAGCGGGCGCGGCGCCCGACGTGGACCTCGATGGTGCGTAGCGCCATAGCACGCTCCGTCGTCTCGGGGCAGTCACGGAAGTGAAGCGTCGCCTCGGCGTCATCCTCGAGGATGATAAGCGCGCGCTCTACGGAGATATGACCCGCCAGACGTGGCAGGATATAGCTCAGCTCGATGTGACCAGGGATCTTCGCACCACGAGGCACGTAGATGACGAGCGCCTCGGCAGCGAAGAGGGTATTCAGCGCGACGAGGCGTCGGTAGCGATGGGCGCGATACGGTAGTAGTACTCCTGCGCCAGCTCGGGATGCAGGCGTACGAAGTCAGAGAATGCACCGATGAAGATCTCCGGTGCGAGTATATGATGCCCGATAGGGGCGCCGTCAGCACGTGGAGCTTCCAGTCCTCGGCGAAGAGGCTGGGCAGATCGGTACGCTGGTAGTCCTCGCTCTTGAAGCGGGGTATCCCCAGACGAGCGAAGGCGTCATAAGCCGCCTCGCGGTAGTGATTGAGTAGCTGTGGACGCTCCTGCAGCTCCCCACTAAGGGCAGCGTAGAGGTCAAGATACTTCTTGGTGATCGCTTCCGTGGTCAGACTACTCTCCTACCTCTTCCTTGATCCAGTCGTAGCCACGCTCTTCGAGTTCGAGAGCCAGCTCAGAGTACCACTACGCACGATACGACCCTTGTAGAGGGACGTGCGCGAAGTCAGGGCGGATATAGTCAGGAGACGCTGGTGGTGCGTGATGACGATGGTAGAGTTCTCAGGGGCTGCGCAGCTCATTTGACGCCCTTAGCGACGATGCGCAGGGCGTCGATATCGAGACCACTATCCGTCTCGTCGAGGATAGCGAGCTTGGGGAACTCGAGCATAGCCATCTGGAAGATCTCATTGCGCTTCTTCTCGCCACCGGAGAAGCCTTCGTTGACCGAGCGGCTGGCGAGCTTGTTGTCCAGCTCGACGAGTTCGCGCTTCTGCTTCATCAGCTGAGGAACTCAGCAGCGGGCAGTGGATCAAGACCAGCGGCTTGCGACGCTCATTGAGGCAGCACACGCGTGAAGTTCACCGTGCTGACGCCTGGGATCTCGGCGGGATACTGGAAGCTGAGGAAGAGACCGAGGTGTGCGCGCTCCTCGAGAGCTCAAGCTCGAGGATATCCTCACCCTCGAAGGTCACGGGCCTCCGTCACCTCATAGGTGGGGTGGTAGAGCGAGGATCGATGAGAGGTGCTCTTCCCCGAGCCGTTGGGGGTACGTGATGGCGTCGCCTCGCTCCTTGCCTACAGTGAGGTTGATTCCCTTGAGTATCTCTTTATCTCCAATGGATGCGTGGAGGTTCTCTATCTTAAGCATATCTGTATGATTCGGAAATGGGGGTGATGGGGATTAGCCTACGGAGCCTTCGAGGGAGATGCTCAGGAGCTTCTGAGCCTCGACAGCGAACTCCATCAGGGAGCTTGTTCGCTGACTTCCTTGGCGTAGCCATTGACGATGAGTACAGCCTCCTCGACGCCGATACCACGCTGCTGGCAGTAGAAGATCTGGTCTTCGCTGATCTTGCTCGTCGTGGCTTCGTGCTCGATGATCGCCGTGTCGTTGTCGACATGGACGTAGGGGAAGGTGTGTGCACAGCAGCGGTCGGAGAGCAGGAGGCTATCGCACTGCGAGTGGTTGCGGGCATTCTCCGCATTGGGGCCGACGTAGACGAGCCCGCGGTAGCTATTCTGGCTCTTACCAGCGCTGATACCCTTCGAGACGATACGGCTACGGGTATTCTTCCCGAGGTGGATCATCTTCGTACCGGTGTCGGTATGCTGGAGAGTTGTTCGTGACAGCGACGGGTGAGAATTCGGCTGCAGGTCATCTCCCTCGAGCGCTGGCTGGGGTACTTCCACGTGATCGCCGAGCCCGTCTCGACCTGTGTCCAGGAGAGCTTGGAGCTAGCACCACGGCAGACGCCGCGCTTGGTGACGAAGTTGTAGACACCGCCCTTACCCTCCTTGTCGCCAGGGTACCAGTTCTGCACGGTGGAGTACTTCACCTCAGCCTCCTTCTCGACGATGATCTCGACGATGGCGGCGTGAAGCTGGTTCTCGTCACGCTGGGGGGCGGTACAGCCCTCGAGGTAGCTGACGTAGGCACCCTCGTCGGCGACGATGAGTGTACGCTCAAACTGCCCCAAAGTGTTGATGGCATTGATACGGAAGTACGTGGAGGCTCCATCGGACAGCGCGTACCCTTCGGGATGTGAGACGAAGGAGCCATCGCTGAAGACGGCGGAGTTCAGCGCAGCGAAGTAATTATCGGTATGAGGGGACGACGACACGCAGGTACTTCTTCACCAGCTCGGAGTACTCGCGTACGGCTTCGCTGAAGGAGCAGAAGATGATGCCCTTCTCGGCGAGGGTCTCGCGGAAGGTCGTCTTCACCGATACGGGTCCGTGACCGCATCGACGGCAATCCCTGAGAGCATCTTCTGCTCCTCGAGGGGATACCGAGCTTCTCGAAGGTGCGCAGGAGCTCCGGGTCTACCTCGTCAGGGCTCTTCAGGTCCCTCCTTCTTCTTCAGGGAGCGGCATAGTAGATGATATCCTGGTAGTCGATAGGGGGATCTTCAGCGGCGCCCAGTCAGGGTTGCTCGGTCAGCCAATGGCGGTAGGTCTCGAGGCGGAACTGCAGGAGCCACTCTGGCTCACCCTTCTTCTCCGAGATCAGGCGGACGGTCTCTTCGCTGGTACACTTGCCGATGGTCTCGGTATCGATGTCGAGTGGTGAAGCCATATTTGTAATCACTCGAGGTGACCTCGTCGATGATCTGATCGTTATCTTGCGTGCAATAAATATGGATGGTTATTCCTCCTACGCTGTAAACACGGCAGAGGGAATTTGGTTGCCATACGCCACCCGTGCGTGCGGGCCGTCTTTCACGCACCTCGAGGGAGACTACTTGGCGTAGCTGACGCTGCGGGTCTCGCGGATGACGGTGATCTTGACCTGCCCAGGGTGGGTCATCTCGTCCTGGATGCGCTTAGCGATCTCAGCTGAGAGCGTAGCGATACTACTGTCGTCGGTGTTCTCTGCGCCGACGATGACACGGGCTCACGACCCGCCTGGATAGCGTGGGTCTTCACCACTCCTGGATAAGAGGGCGAGGCTGCTCCGAGGTCATTGAGGGCGCTTGATATAAGCCTCGACGATCTCACGGCAGGCGCGGGACGTGCGCCACTGATGGCGTCACAGACCTGGACGATGGGGGCGATGAGGCTCTCCATCTCGACTTCGTCGTGGTGTGCTACCGACGGCATTGCAGATGTTCGCCTTTTCCTTGTACTTCTCACGAGGCTTCATCCCCAGGTGCGTGTGGCGGCTCGAGAACACATCATCGGGTACCTTACCGATGTCGTGCGGGAGGTAAAGCGCGCTTAGCGTGCTGAGGGTTGAGACCGAGGCTCACTGGCAGCTGATGGCGCAGAGGTTAGCGGTCTCGCGGGAGTGCTGGAGGAGGTTCTGCTCAGTAGGACGAGCGGTACTTCATCTTACCGATGAGGGCGGATGAGGGCTCAGGGGTGCATACCGTGGATACCAAGGTCGATGACGGTGCGCTTCCCCAGTCTCGATGATCTCTTCCTCGATCTGCTTACGCACCTTCGAGACGACCTCTTCGATGCGGGCGGGGTGGATACGGTAGTCTTGGACGAGCTGGTGCAGAGCCAGACGTGCTACCTCACGGCTGCACGGGGTCAAAAGCTACTAAGTACGATGGCTTCAGGGGTATCGTCGACGATGATCTCGATACCCAGTAGCGGTACTCAAGGGCGCGGATGTTACGCCCTCACGGTAGAGTGATACGGTACGCTGATCTCATCGCTCTCGATGTGGAAGACGGTGACGGGTTCTCGATAGCCGTCTCGGTCGCCAGGCGCTGGATCGACTGTACGACGATGCGCTTGGCCTCCTTGTTGGCGGTCATCTTCGCTTCTTCGATGATCTCGTTGATATAGCCCTGAGCTTGGTCCTTGGCTTCGGCGCGAAGGCTCTCGATAAGACGCTCACGCGCCTCGTCTGCAGAGAGTCCGCCGAGGGGCTTCGAGGCGCTTCTGCTCGCTCTGACGAAGGGCTCCAGCTCAGCCTTCTTCTCCTCGTACTCCAGGCCTTCTTGACGTCGTATTCTTCCTTCTTCAGCTCGATGCCCCTCACTCTGTAGGGGCAGAGCTTTTCCTGAGTATATCGATCTCTTGGTTGCGCTTCTCTACCTCATTGTGGCGCTGCGTGAGGCTCCTGCTCACGGGTCTTCAGTCAGTACTCGATCTGCTTGAGCTTATTATTGCGCTGTGCCACCTGCTGCTCGAGGTCGCCCTTGAGGCTGCAGGAACTTCTCCTTGACCTCAAGGAGCTTCTTCTGCTTGAGGACTTCAGCTTCACGCTCTGCCTCACTGAGGGATCGCACGAGTCTTCTGCCCGAGGAGCTTCTCCGAGACGACCCACGAGAGAGCCGCACCGAGGATAAGCGCACCGATGCAGATGATAATGATCGTAATTGTTCCCATTCCTTTTGTCTGAAATAAATGTAATGCTGAAGGAAAGGGACGCTGTGGTTATCAGGACGAGGGTGGGGATCGTCAATGAGCTGTCGAGCCCTGACGAGATCAGAGCCTCAAGCTCCTCATTGATCTCCACGAGGCGTGGAGTCAAGGTCTGCCTGCGCGCTTCCAGAGCAGTGTGTACCTGCTTGTGGCGCGTGGCGATATCGATAGCAGCCATCGCTAGATATCCCTCTGCGGGGACCTCGGGCGATTGGGGTACTTATGTCGGTAGATACGCAGCGTAGTGGCAATCTCCTCACCTGCATCGCGGTAGAAGCGTTCCTCGGAGCGAGGGACGTAGAGCGAGAGGCGGGTGTCGCTCGACAGCGAGTGTGATACGCTGCAGGGCCTCTGGGCTGGTATTGGTATCCATATATCGGTAGCGGGGCGGGGTGGTACCCAAGCTATTCGGTCTCTGACTATATCTCGAGAACCAGACGCTGCGGTGGTATCGAGAACCACTGGTGAGCTGGCTGATGCAGCGGTCGAGCTGACTGATGATCCCATCAAAGGAGCTCCCGGGCATCCCTACGGCTGACATCTCCCATATCAGGAGAGACAAGTGCCGAGGCAGTGGTAAAGGTCGCTTCGTGTCGTCGCACTGACTTTGAGTTCTTCTTGCATCGCAAGAAGGCTTCATCTCGTTGCTGAAGGAGCATCCTGAGCTGAGCGAGCTTCTCGTTCTGCTCTGCGACAATATCGGCGAGACGTCGGATATTGACTTGTAATCGCTGGAGCTCTTGGTCTTCGGCTTGGGTCATAGCGTCGTTATTCCTTATGTATGCAAAGGTACGCTTTTTTTAGCCTCTTCCCCGCCCCCGCTCTATATATAAGTAGAGTACCCCTCGGGAAAGCCCTCCCAAACACTCCTCTTCTCTCCCACCCGATCCCCTCAATTTAGGCTCTAAAAAAGGGAGCTTTCAGACAGCCTCTTAGCAGGAGCAAAAACCAACCAGTACTGGTCACTCGTCCGACCAGTACTACTTCGCTCGGTGACCAGTACTGCTTCCTATTGGTAACCAGTACTGGTTCGATCACTGACCAGTACTGGTCGCACCCCCCTCTCTCCCACGGCATCTGTAGCTGACACCCGTGGGAGGTGCTACCGACCTATATTGGTCATCGGGCTGACCTATATAGGTCCGCGTCGTGACCTATATTGGTCGGAAGAGCGATCTATATAGGTTAGCCCGATGACCAATATAGGTTCATACCACCCCCTTCTATTGGGAAGCCACATATAGGGCGTGCAAGGTAATGATATAAAGTAGCTTGCCCTCGAGAACCACAGCGGGAGGCTCGAGGGCAAGCCTCATAGGGATCGCTGAGTAGGGGGCGAGGCAGTCGGAGGGAGCGAAGTGCGCCCTACGCTGGATTAATAACCCCAGTGTTCTGCTTGAGCTGCTCGGGGTTCGCCTGGATATCATCCGCAGGGGATCGGATGAGAGCGTGCGGTAGGTATACGAAAGCAGCACCAGCCTTCACGCCAGCCTTCCAGAGTATACGTAGTCAGCGAGACAAACTTACCGAAGCGGATGAGGGTCCGTACGGCGGTGACCCTCCCAGAAGAAGCTCACAGTACGCTCAGCGAGCATCTCGTCGAGCGAAGGCAGGGGCGGAGTGGTTCACAAATCGTAGCGCCACCGTAGGCACGAGCGCGTACGAGATTGAGTACTGCAGACCTGTAGCCGTATTAGCCTTACCGCGGACAGCTGCCTCTGCATAATTGAGGTGAGGCTCTGCCAGACGGAAGAGGGGAAGTCAGTATCGCACTGGTCGCCATCGCTACCGTTGGCGCCGGTGCTGGTGACGTTGCGGAACTTATGGACGTAGACCCCTTCGTCGAAGTTCGTGACTGAGGCGATGTCTGCCGTGGCAGCCGCTGTCATGAGGCAGCGCTTGTCGGTCGCCTTATTCGCTCCGAAGAGGTCGAAGACCCTTCGTGGCGCGGTTACCCTGCCAGCCACCATTGACACCCATAGCTACACCGTGACTGCCTTCGCCGTACCGCTCCCAGTAGAGGGTTGATGAGGGAAGGTCATACCACCCCAGTTCTGCGACTTCTTACCATCGTAGTTGACGGAGAGGATGACCTCAGGGTTGCTGAGGGTTGTTGTCCGCCAGGAAGAGGTTTGCGTAGGTGGGATGCAGGCTGTACTTACCCGAGCTGATGACCTTCTCGGCGTAGGTGGCTGCATCGGCGTAGCGCTCCGTACCCGTGTGAGACCTCGGCATTGAGGTAGAGACAGAGAGCAGTCTTGCAGGCAGCAGCCTGGTCGGCACGACCGTAGTCGCCTGCCTTAGGGCGTCTTGAGGTCGCTCTCGATAGCCTTCAGCTCGCTCTCGATATAGTTGAAGAGCTCGCTACGGCTGATCTGACGAGGATAGACCTTACCGTAGGGTGTGGACTCGTCGACGAAGGGAGGATTGCCAAAGGGTCGATGAGCGCCCTCAGTACTGATAGGCACGCAGGAAGCGAGCTTCGGCGCGGTAGGTGCGGACCGTAGCATCAGGTATGCGACTCGGTGTTCTTGAGGAACTCTGAGGCGAGCTTGATCTGGTAGATCGAGCGGTAGTAGAGGCCGCGGATGATGGGGTTCGACGACGACCAGCTCATCGCATGGAGGTCGGGCACACCACCGTCACCCCAGGCGCAGATAGCCGTCTCAGTAGGGCAGCTCCTGGAGGTTGAAGAGTACTGAACAAAGTCACTCGCCCTTCGTCGATACCGCGATATCCCCACCGTCACCATTGCCCGAGAGGGCGAGATGCGCCGTAGACCTTAGCGAACGCCTGGAAGGGTCTTTGCAGGGGAGTTATAGATCGTCTGGGAAGTCTCCCCAGTTGGTGGGGAAGCGATCCAGATCCTTGGTGCAGGAGGAGGTGAGAGCCGTGACAAGGCTAAGGGTAGTGAGGCCTCGGCGAAGAATCTTCTTATCTGTAGTCATGATCGGCTGTGAAGATTAGAGCGTGAGGGAGAGATTGAGCGAGTACGTACGTGGGATGGGATAGAGGGCTGAAGTCGATAGCACGCTCAGGATCGAGACCCTTGTAGGGAGAGAGCGTGAAGACATTCTGCACAGTAGCCGAAGCACGGAGGTTAGCTCAGTACAGGATACGACCGAAGTCATAGGCGAGCGTGAGGGTTGTCCATCTTCAGGTACGAAGCTCGGTGGAGGTAGTAGTCCGAGGATGAACTGCTTATCGCTATTCGTCTGGAAGTCTGAGACGTTGATCTCAGGCGTCGTGTTGCGGAAGTACTGACCCGAGTTGAGCGCAGAAGAGTGCGTAGCCATATAGGTAGAGATGTTGTCGTAGATATAGTTCCCGCGACCCGCGCGAAGTGAGGTCGAGGCGTCCAGCGGTCGAAGGTGAGGCTCGAGAGTAGCCCATCGTGACCTTAGGCTCGGGGTTGTGCGTGCGGTACTTATCCAGCTCATTGATGACGCCATCCTCGTGGCGATCGACGAACTGACCTTCAGAGGCTTGCCGTTAGCATCGTACTTCTGCTCGTAGACGAAGAAGGTACCAGGGGCATAGCCGACGGGTGGATCTGTACGTTCGTACCCGTCAGACCGTGACGCCCCCAAGTGGGGACACCCTGATAGCCGGGGACTTCGACAGCGTTGAGCTTGGTGATGCGCGTGCTGTTGGAGCTGATGTTGTAGCTCATCCCACGTCAGGTGCTTGGTCTGGGACGGGGGTGGCATTGATGCTGAACTCAAAGCCCTTGCTGGAGATGTTACCGACATTCGTGAGGATGCGGTTAGAAAGTTCGCCCCTGCAGGCGTGGGGATCTCGTTCAGAAGGTCGCTGGTCTTCTTCTGGTAGAAGTCAGAGCGTACCCGAGACGACCCTTAATGAAGCTGTAGTCAAGACCTACGTTGTAGGGTAGCCGTCTGCTCCCAGTGGATGTTCGCATCGTAGGCAGCTGGGGCGGAGCATGTTATAATACTGGTCGCCGAACTGATACGTCGCCGTATTCGTGCTGAGCGAGTAGAAGGGGAGGTAGGTGTAGTTCCCGATACCATCCTGCTGACTCGTGACACCGTAGCCCGAGACGGAGCTTGAGGTCATCGATCCAAGAGACATTCTTGAGGAAGTTCTCCTGATTCATACGCCAAGCCAGTGCCAGAGCGGGGAAGATACCCCAGCGGTTCTCCTTGCTGAAGCGCGAAGAGCCGTCGGCACGCACCGTAGCGGTGAAGAGGTAGCGATCCGTGAGGGCTGTAGTTCAGGCGGTAGTAGAAGGACACCAGCGTATTCTGTGGGTGAGTCATACTCGTAGGCGGGGTCGATACGAGCGTCTTGTCGTAGGTGTAGTCAGGCGTGTTGTGGACGAAGGTCTTCCAGTCCTGATAGGAGTACCCTGCCGTGACGTCGACGCGGCTCTTCAGCGAGCGAAGCTCGCCCTGACGTAGTTCGCATAGAAGTCGAAGGAGGCTGCGCTTGCGCTGGTCGTAAGCATTGTTCGTACCGCTCTTATAGACGTCGGGCTGACCGGTATGCTTGAGGGTGTAGCGCTGCCATCCGAGGGAGGAGTTCTCGGGGATGACGACCGTACCCTTACCAGAAGCGTAGTCGTAGCCGAGGGTTCACGTTGAGCTTCAGCTCGGGGAGGACGTGGAGCTTATAGTCGATCTTCAGATTGCTGATCGTGCGGAAGACATCACTGATATCCTCCTTCTGATTGAGGAGGCGACAGGGTTCTTGGGAGCGAGCTTCTGGAGGTCTGTCCCGTCTAGCTGTGTCCAGTAGCCACCGAGAGGGCTGGTAGGCAGCGTCAGCATCACGGACGGGACGCGTGGGGTCGAACTGTACAGCAGCACCGATAGCATCCTTGTTAGCGAAGCGATTGTGCGTAGCCTGAGCTTCACGCTCGCATCGATAGAGAGGTGATTGTCGAAGAGGCGGGGATTGAGGGCTGATATCACCGCTGAAGCGATTCATCTTGTCGGTCTTCAGTACACCCTCCTGGTGGTAGAAGCCCAGTAGACACGCAGTAGGGGAGCTTGCCAGCAGCACCGCTGACGCTGACGTTGTAGTCACCACCGTAGGGCGAGCTGATGATCTCGTCCTGCCAGTCGGTATTAGCCGTGCCGAGCTTCGAGGTAGTAGCGGGGAGATACGCTGGATGAGCGTGCGGTATTCGTCAGCCGAGGCGCGCGCACGGCGAGCAGCTTCGGAGAGGGAGCTCTGTACGGAGACAGCGATCTGGGTCTTCTGCCCGACCTTACCACGCTTGGTGGTGATCGCGATGACCCCAGTGAGGGCGCGCAGACCGTAGATGGCGGTAGCAGAAGCGTCCTTGAGGACGTTCATCGAAGCGATGTCCTGAGGGTTAAGTGAGCTGAGGGATGCTGGGTGCACGAGATACAGCGGTGTTCTCGATGGGCGCACCATCGATGACGATGAGCGGGTCGTTGCTGGCATTGAGCGAAGCACCACCGCGGATACGGATACAGTACCAGCACCAGGAGAGTCCTCGGGCGTGATCTGTACCCCTGCGATCTTACCGACGAGGGAGGTCGCTGGTAGTGGAGATAGCACCCTTCTGGAAGTTCTTCGCATTGAGGGTACTGACGGATCCGGTGAGGTCCTTCTTCTGCATCGAGCCGTAGCCGACGACGACGACTTCCTTGAGGTTCTCAGCACTCTCAGAGAGACGATCTTCAGCGGGGAGCGTAGCGCCACTGAGAGCTACGGTCTTCGTGGCATAGCCGACGCTGGAGACGATGAGTCGCCCATTCTTGGGAAGCGCGTACGGAGAAATTCCCGTTGATATCGGTGATGACGCCCTGAGGGACTCTCCTTGACCTTGACGGAAGCCCCGATGACGGCTTCGCCCTTGTCGTCTACTACCTGACCCTTGACCTGCACGTCCTGTGCGGAGGCTGTGAGGAGAGGAAGAGTAGGGATAGACAGAGGTAGGTAAGGCGCAGAATCGCTTTCATATGAAGTCGCTCTGTGTAAGTGAAAAAGGAGAGTTTTCCCCACCCGCACTCCACGACTCTCTGTGAGTAGAGCTGTGGAGGGCGGTCGGAGATTCTCGGTGTTTACTTCTTATTAGGAATAATGGAGATCATGAAGCCACCACCAGGAGCAGAGGTGAGCGAGAGCTTGCTGCCCTTCTTCACCTGCACCTTGCGGATGGTGTAGACTTCGGGATTGGTCTTGTAGTTTGCGCCCTTGCCATCGGCGTAGATGGTAGCCGTGTAGGGTCTTACCCGCATCGAGGGAAGTCGAGCGTGAGGGTCGTCTTGTGGTAGTCATAGCCAGCGACATTACCCACGAACCACTTGTCGGAGTCCTTTGCCTTACGAGCGATGGTGATGTATTCGCCTGGCTCCGCTTCGATGATCTTCGTGTCGTCCCAGTCGACAGCTACGTCCTTGATGAACTGGAAGGCATCCATATGCTTGGCGTACACCTCGGGGAGGTCAGCTGCCATCTGCAGGGGGCTGTACATCGTGACGTAGCAAGCCAGCTGATTGCAGATCGTCGTGTTGACGTGGGAGTTGTTGTCGGGGGTTGTACTTGTTGATATCCATCTGGAAGATACCAGGCGTGTAGTCCATCAGGTACCGATGAGGGCGGGTGAAGGGCAGTACGGTGAGGTGGTTGGGCTTGTTACCACCGAGTACCAGATACTCCTGACCACGTGCCGACTCCTGCGCGATGAGGTTGGGATAGGTACGGCTGAGACCCGTCATATGGACGGACTCGTGGGCATTGACGGAGATCTTATGCTTAGCAGCCTCCTTGACAGCGTGGAGGTAGTGGTTCACCATGCTCTGACCGTAGTGGTACTCACCGCGGGGGATGATGTTGCCTACATAGCCGCTCTTGACAGCGGAGTAGCCGTTGTCAACCGTGAACTTGTACGCCTTCTCCATTGTGGCGCTCGTAGTTCGTGACCGAGCTGGAGGTCTCGTGGTGCGTGATGAGCTTCACGCCCTTGCTCTTAGCATAGTCACGGAGCTCAGCGACGTTGAAGTCGGGGTAAGGAGTGACAAAGTCAAAGACACGGTCCTTGCTATTGCCGAACCAGTCTTCCCAACCGATATTCCAGCCTTCGACCAGGACTGCATCGAAGCCGTGCTTAGCGGCGAAGTCAATGTACTCCTTGACGTGCTTCGTATTGGCAGCGTGCTTGCCATTGAGGCTTCACCTTCGAGTAGTCGGTCTTACCGATCTTCACATAGGGCAGGGTCATCGGTGTGAAAGTCGAGTCTTTCTTGCCCGTGATCATCTCCCACCAGACCCCTACATACTTAATAGGCTTGAGTCAGTCGGTCGTCTCATAGGCACAAGGCTCGTTGAGGTTGTACGTCAGCTTCGAGGCGAGGATATCGCGCGCATCACGGCTGACGATAGCCGTACGCCAAGGGGTGTTGAAGGGCGCTTCGATGTCCCACGGTGCCCTGAGGGTCAGGCGTCAGCTCCACACGGAAGGTCATCGTCTTGTCATCCAGATCGAGGTTGATAGCTGGGAAGTCGATGAGTGCAGCTTCGTGGAGGTTGATGTAGACACCCTTATCGCTCTTGAGCATCAGCGGCGTCTGTACGCCCGAAATCTTAGAGAAGGCAGTCTGGGAGCAGTTCTCCGTGAAGGTATTGTCGAAGAGTCCACGGATCTCAGAGAGACAGCTGTGCTGGTAGTCGTACTCCTCGGTGTCGTAGTCACCGGGGATCCAGTGCGCCTTGTGGTCGCCCAGTCATAGCGAACTCGGTGAGACTCGCGCTTGACGACGTAGAAGTTACGATCCTTGCCACCGGGGAACTCATGGCGGAAGCCGGGCGTCATCGAAGAGACGGAAGCGGATAGCTATGGGATCGCCGTTGCTCTTCTTCTTGAGCGTGACGAGCAGTTCGTTGTAGTTGTTGCGGATCGACTTGACCTCGCCCCAGACAGGCTTCCAAGTCTCATCGAAGGTCGACTCCTTCGTGTCCGTGACCTCGAGTACTTGTCGAAGGACTTCTTCGCATCGGTCATCTCAGACCGAGATGACTGGGACGGATGATCTCCTGCCCATCAGCGAAGGAGGCTATACATAGGTCTGCCAGTCCTGACTCAGAGAGAGTGCAGCTGAAGCCCCTTGTTGGGCGAGGCTGATCGTCTGAGCCAAGGCGCTCCATCCAGAAGTAGGGACCAGCGCGAGTACTGAGCCCAGTGCTTTACTTGCTCATGCGGTAGTTAATTAGCGATATATTATGTTGAGTAGTAATGCTTGTGAATCCCTTCACAGGACGCCAATTCGTAGCCCCCTCAGCATCTCTGCCAAAGGGAGTGCAAATATAGAAATATTCTCGAACTACGGAGAGTGGATTTTATTAAGATTTTAAGAAAGCGACTCGTTTTCCCCAAGAAACTTATGAACCCCCACCCATTTCACTCCCCATCCTCTACCCATAGGCACCCCGGTGGAGGCGTCTTCACGGCATCAAGAAAGGGTGTGCGTCCTCTGCAAGGGCGCTGATCCTCACACGCTCATCCCCATACCAATAGTATATACTCGTACAGCAGCCTCCGCAGAGCCTGTATTCAGGGGCTTTTGCGACCAGTACTGGTCACTCGTCCGACCAGTACTACTTCGCGCGGTGACCAGTACTGCTTCCTATTGGTGACCAGTACTGGTTCGATCGCTGACCAGTACTGGTCGCAATCACCCTCCTCCAAGAGCATATGCAACGACCTATGTACAAGACCGATACACACCCCCGATTTAGGCACATCAACCGCCCTCAAAAGAGGCTTAACGATAGTCAGTAAAACACCATACACATTTTTAAAAAAACAAAGCCGTTTCAAATACAGAATAGTCAAATATCACTACATTTGCTAAGCCTCGATTTAGGAAGAGGACTCTCCTTCCCTGCCCACTTAGGCAGAGCTACTACAGGTGCATTCGGTCACGTCCTCGCGAAGAGGACTTATTTATATCATATCGTATGAGACAGTTCAAACACTCTGTGGCGCTACTTTTTGCTACTCGCGGTCGCCTCCTCCCTCTTTGCTCAGAAGCAAAGAAGTCAAGAATTTAAGGACAAGTACACGCTCTCTGAGGCGGTCATCCTGAGCCGTCACAACATCCGCGCCCCACTCTCCACCAAGGGAAGCCTTCTCGAGCAGGTCACCACGCACCCTTGGTTCGCGTGGACCGCTGGCGCAAGCGAACTCACCTCACGCGGTGGCGCACTGGAAAAATCAGTTCAGCCTCTACTTCCGTAAATGGGTAGTCGATGCGAGGCCTCTTCAAGGAAAAACGCAAACCCCACGAAAGACGAAGTAAACATCTACGCTAATGGCAGTACAGCGCTGTATCGCCACTGCACGCTACTTCACCACCGCCTTCCTCCCCGTAGCAGACATCCAGGTCAACCACCGCTACGTCCCCAGCAAGATGGACCCCAGTCTTCTTCCCCCAAATCTGACGAAGATCAGCGAGTCCTTCAAGAAGGAAGCCCTCAAGCAGATCGCCGCTATGGGCGGTAAGCGCGGCATCCGCGGCATCAACGAGGACCTCAAGAAGTACCACGAGATCACGGTATCTACCCTCGACCTCAAGGACTCCCCGCCTGCAAGGAAGGTAAGCTCTGCGCCTTCGACAACTACAACACCGAGATCCTCCTCGAGCGTGGCGAAGAGCCTCGCGTGAAGGGGACTCACTCAAGGACGCCACCACCTGCTCCGACGCCCTCATCCTCCAGTACTATGAAGGTCCCGATGCCAAGAAGGCTGCCTTCAGTACGACCTTTCGCTCGAAGACTGGACGCAGATCGCACGTATCAAGGACGTCTACGGTGATGTCTCTTCGCTGCACCCATCGTCGCTGTCAACGTCGCTCACCCCCTCCTTACTTATATGTATGATGAGCTGAATGCCAAAGGTACGTAAGTTCTCCTTCCTCTGCGGTCACGACTCCAACATCGCTTCTGTCACGGCTGCCCTCGACGTAGAGTCCCTACGAGCTCCCCAACTCCATCGAGAAGAAGACCCCTATCGGTAGCAAGGTCGTCATCGAGAAGTTCGAAAGGCAAGGACGGCAAGCTCTGCTGCGATATCAACATCGTCTACCAGACGACCCAGCAGCTCCGTAATATCGAGCAGCTCAACCTGCAGAATCCCCCGATGGTCTACCCGCTCCAGCTCAAAGGGTATCAAGCGCAATGCTGATGGTCTCTACCTGCTGAGCGACGTCAACGTACGCTTCCTCCAGTATCCGCGCCTACGACAAGATCGAGGACACTCTCTAAGCCCCTCCATTCACCCTAAGCAGAAGTTACTAACACATGAATATCAAGCATAGTCTTCTCATCGCAGTCACTTCGCTCTCTGCTCTGACTGCGGTAAACGCACAGGAAAAAGTCGAGGTCAAGGTCACGGGTCGTGCCTCTTCGACGCTGCGACCTACTCGCAGAATGATGCTGCCAAGACGCAGGACGGCACGATGAACGATGGGATCGGTATCCGCGATATGCGTATCGGATTCAAGGCGTACTACGGCGACAACTGGTACTTCCGTGGAGATGCTTCCTTCACGAACAACAAGGTCTCCCTCAAGGACGTCTACCTGCAGTACAGCTTCAACAAGAATAACTTCATCCGCGCCGGTCACTACACCGTGCCCTTCGGTACTCTCCTCGTCCTACAGCTCTGCCAGCAAGGGTACCTCGATGGTCCCGAAGCCAACGTCTACCAGCCAGGTAGTCGTATCGGTATCGTACGATACCATCTCCAACGACCACATCTGGTGGCAGTATGGTGCCTTCGCTGACAACTCCGCTCTCACCACCAGCACCGACAAGGGCGCACAGGGGCTACACCGTAGCGGGTACGTCTCGTCTGGCGCCCCGTGCTGACCGAGGGAGCTGGCTTCACATCGGCTTCAGTGGTATGCACGTGAAGTCCGAGTCCGACCTCAAGGGCGGCTCGCACATCGCCTACTCGAAGAAGTACCTCACGGCCGTCGACAAGCGCAACGCGATGTCACTCGACCTGACGGATGCCCGCTGGGAGAATAAGTTCACGGCGGAGTTCCAGGGGATCTTCCACAACGTCCAGGTCAGCAGCCAGTACTACTGGTCGCACGTGAACCGCGTCGGGGGCAATGCCTACGACACCAAGGGCTTCTACGTCTCTGCTCGTGGGATGATCATCAACCCCGTAGACTATAAGTACAACTACGTCACCTCGGGGGTCGACTCTCCTAACTCTGGCAACCTCGAGCTGATGCTGGGCTACGGCTTCCTCGACCTCACCGACAACAATGCGCTGACGAACTCAAACATCGCAGGTATGGCAGGTGCAGGTAAGATGACCGACTACAGCGCCGGCCTCTCCTACTACTGGAATAAGTACGTCGCACTGCGTCTGAACTACCACCACATGCAGGTCAAGCAGTGGGACCAGACCGATACGAAGAAGGTCAACGCACTGCAGCTCCGCGTGCAGTATATGTTCTAAGTGCGTAGCTGACTACACACGATACCGCAGCGGGGCGGGGCAACGACTCAGTTGCTCCGCCCCGCTCTCTTTCTCTCCCATAGGAGTATAGCCCCCATCTACAGGGCTTCACGCCAAGCTCTCATCGCCTATGGAGTACGTATTGATGTGACGACGATTCTGCGACCTATATTGGTCAGCGGGCGAACCTATATTGGTCGTGACGGCGACCTATATAGGTCGCAGCGTGATTCTATATAGGTCAGCCCGCCAACCAATATAGGTTCATCCACCCTTCCCCACGGAGGCTCGGTCCTCACGAATGAACTATCTTTGCATAGATATACTTATGCTTAAGCATAGTTTACTCACGAATAGATTTGATTTAACTCTCAATGGGAAGTATCCTCGTCATAGTCATCGCTCTCGCCGTCCTCGGCGCCATCGCTGCTCTCGCAGCCACCATACAGTCGTACCTCAAGGTCCCGACGCATCGCCCGTGGCGAGGTCATCGAGCCTGAGCCTCAGGAACTACCCCACGGAGAGGGCTGCTGCGGCAACCACCTGACCTGCAGGACCGACAGCCTGCTGGCTGCCGTCAGCAAGCGTATCGAGTACTTCGATGACGAGGAGCTGGACCGCTTCAAGGGTCGCAGTGCCGGCGCCTACAAGGAGAGCGAAGTCGAGGGTTCCGCGACGTCCTCCTCACGCTCGATGCCGACGAAGTGCCCGCCTGGGTGCGTAGCCTCCAGCTGCGTGGCGTTGAGTTCCCCGAGACACTCCGTCCCGAGCTCTACCTCATCGTCGGGGAGAACCGCGACTACCACGCCATCGTCGGTAGTCACGGTCCCCAGCCCCGCAGCCTAAGTTCCCAGCGCACCGACCTCGACACCATGCCGAGTATCTTCGCCTATCAGTTCTTCCAAAAATGCCCTTGCGGCGTCCCTCCTACCGCCATCGTCTGCGGTATCGTGGGGGCATATATCGTCGTGCGACGCATCGTCTTCGTCAGTGGCGGTATCACGCACGCCTCCTTCGGTGGGATAGGACCGGCATCTACCTCGGCATCAATCCCATCCTCTCTGCTGCGGGTGCAGCCATCCTCGCCGCCTTCTCTATCGGCAAGCTCAGCCGTACCGAGGGCATCCGTGAGGACTCCGCCATCGCCAGCATCTGGGCACTCGGTATGGCCCTCGGCGTCTCTTTATGACGCTCACCCCTGGCTACGCCACCAGCCTCCCCGCCTATCTCTTCGGCAATATCCTACTGGTCACGGCGGGCGACCTCATCGCGCTCGCCCTCCTTGCCGTACTCCTGATAGCACTCTTCAGCGTAGGCTACCGACAGATACTCTATACCGCCTTTGACCGCGACTTCGCCCGTGTACGCGGCATGAATGTCGGACTGTGGGAGCGCGGACTACTCATCCTCGTGGCCGTGAGCCTCGTGCTGACGATCCGCTCGGTGGGTATCATGCTCCTCCTCTCCCTCCTGACCCTGCCCCAGACGACTATCGGAGCTCTTCACGGCGGACTTCCGCAAGATCATCTGCGGCTCCATCGTCCTCTGCCTCATCGCCAACGTGGGCGGTCTGCTCTTAAGCTATTACCTCATCAGCGTCCCCTCGGGTGTGCTGATCATCCTCCTGCTCTTCCTCTTCCTTGCCCTCGGCAAATGTCTCAGCGCCATCACACGACGCAGGGCCCAGCACGCCCGAGGCTAAGCCCCCGCGCACTCGGCTCCCTCCTCCTTCTCCTTGCGCTCCTCAGGGGGCATGCTCCCGACGCGTAAATACCGCGAGGCTCCCGCACGTGGCAGGGCCTACGTCACGCGCTACAACGTCCTCTACAACGCTCGCGAGTACTACCGGACCACCTACCAGACCGCACTCGATGGTACGACCGACGACTACACGCTCCGTCTGCCGCTCGATCCCGTCCTCGCTCGCGCCACGACACCAGGCGCTGCCCCCGCTTCTCCCGCACCATAGAGAAGTACCAAAGGTCATCGAAGAGCATAGCATCTCCCGCAAGCCCGCTCGCCCTGCCCACTGGAGGCAAGACCCTCGTGCTGTGCGTATGCGGGAAGACCGAGTACAATCCGCCCTCGCCGAGGCGTGGCTCCTCATCGCCCGCAGTCAGCTCTATGGCGGCGACCTCCCCGCAGCACACACCACCCTCACCGACATCCTCCGACGCTACGCCACCGAGCCCGAGGTGCGTGACGTCGCCCGACTCTACCTCTGCCGTCTCTACACCCTGCGTGGCGAGCTCTTCGATGCCGAGGGAGGAGCTGCAGCACGCCACCCGCCGTGAGGGAGAAGTCCTCCGCCACGCACCTCTACTCTACCATACCGCAGCGGCCGAACTTGCGCTGGCCCGTGGAGAAGACTCCACCGCCCTCACGCACCTCACCGTCCTCTCCCGCTCGGAGAAGAGCGCCCTACAGCGTGCACGCCTCTCCTTCCTCATCGGGCAGATCCTCGAAGCTCAGGGCGCACGCGAGGCCGCGAAGGCAGCTTTTGCCCGTGCGGAGCGCACAAGCCCCCAGCCAGCCCTTGAGCTCGCTGCCCAGCTCCGCACCCTTGCCCTCACCACCGAGGGCGGGACGGGCATCCATCGCCTGCAGCGTCTGGCACGCTTGCGCCGCTACGCCCCCCACCGCTCCGCCATCTACCTCGCTCTGGTGAAGCACTCCTTGCCACCAACCAGCGCGAAGCCGCCCGCACCGCCCTCCGTCAGAGCATCGATTCGGCACAGACCTTGCGGGGCGCTGCTGCCGAAGCCTACACCCGCTTAGGCCTACTGGAGCTCGAAGACCAGCACTATGTAGAGTCCGCCGAAGCCCTTCGAGAAGGCCTTCCCCTTCCTCCAGCACCAGCACCCCCACTACGCTACGGTGGAGCGACTCCTACCCGGACTTCGACTCCTCGCCCCTCACGCACGCACCGCCTATCGTGCCGACAGCCTCCTTCGCCTTGCCGCCCTCCCCACCGACCAGCTGGAGCGCCACATCGATAGCCTCATCACTCGTGCCGAAGCCTCGGGGAGAAAGTGCGCGATCTCGGTGATGCCGTTCGCTCTCCCTTCGACGAACCGACCACGACCCCACGAAGCACCTCCGCGGGCTTCTACTTCGACGACCCTCAGCAGATCGCTCTTGGCCGTATCGCCTTCCGCCAGCGCTGGGGGAGTCGTCCACTCACCGACGACTGGAACCGCAGTCTGCGCGCCCTCGATGCCGCACCCGTAGCCCCCACCACTACCGAGGAGGCAGGCGCCTCCGATGCCACGTCACCCGATAGAGGCCGAAGCCGTGAAGCCTACCTCCGTGCCCTTCCCCTTACCCCCAAAGCACGCGAAGCGCTGACGGATACCCTCGCCAGCGCCCTCTTCCGCATAGCATCCGTCCTCGACGACCCGCTCCAGCGCCTCAATGAGGTAGGCGCCCTCTACACGCGCCTCCTCAGGGACTTCCCCCACTTCGCCGAGCGGGAAGAGGGTCGCCTACCGCCAAATCCTCCTCGCCCTCCGACAGGGTCGTGATGCCAGGTAGAAAGCCTTACGCAGGGAATACCTACGCCTCTTCCCCAACTCTCCCCGCGCGAAGCTCCTCCATTCGCCCGAGCTCAGACACTCCCTCCAAAGGCTTGCCAACCGCTCCACCGAGCTGTATGATGCCGCCTACGAAGCCTACCGCACGGGCGATGTCAGCCGCACTCGCGAGTACCTCACCGAGCTGGATGCCCCTACCCCTATCACGACGAAGACCTGCGCCCGAAGGCACTCCTCCTCACCGCCCTCACCGAGGCGCAGGCAGGACAAGAGGCTCAGCTACGCAAGCGCCTGGAGGACTTCGTCCAGCGCTATCCCGAGACCCCGCTGATGCCCTACGCTTCGAGCCTGCTCACCGCCCTACGCGCGGGGCGCACCCTCACCACTCCGCCCCTCCTCACTCGCCCCGTGACGGGTAACACCAAGGGTGTAAGCAAGACCGAAGAGCCTGCCACGACCTTCGCCCCAACCGCAGCGGGAGAAGTCGTCAGCCTCGTGTTCCTCTACCCCGAGGGGAGCCTACCGCGCCACGAGGTGTACTTCGCGCTGATGAGCTTCGCCTATTCGCACTTCACGCAGTGGACGCTCCAGGTCAGCCCGCTCCCCACGGAGACGGGGCTCAAGGGCTACCTTATCGAAGGCTTCCCCACAACAAGCGATCTCAAGACCTTCCGTGAGCGCGCCACCTCTGCGACAGGTCTCCTTCCCACCCTCCCCGAAGGCTCGCTCCTCCTTCCCCTTAGCGCCGCCAACCGCCCCCTCCTCACCCGCGAGACCCTCGCCGACTACCGCGCCTTCCTCGGCGAATAATCCCCTACCTATTCCGTCGCCTCTCCCACGCCCCCTCACGGTGCGAGGGTGGAAGGCCTACGCCCTCAAAAAAATCAACCAGTACTGGTCACTCGTCTGACCAGTACTACTTCGCGCGGTGACCAGTACGGGTTGCTATAAGTGACCAGTACTGGTTCGATCGCTGACCAGTACTGGTCGCAATCCCCTCCTCCACGCCTCCTCCCACCTCGCTCTACCATAAGCACTTACAGATCCTCCACTTTTCACCTCCCGACCGCCCTTCCGTCCCCTCCTCCACCCCGCAAACTCAGAATATTCACCTATATCCAGAAAGCTGATAATTCGCTAATTTTACCCAACATAATACCCCTCATCACCCGCCCCTTCAGCGGATAAATCCCATGCCTATGGTATCAAAGTCTACACCCTCAACGAAGCCTGCAACCGAGAAAACTTGTGCTATAAAACGCTGTCGTATTTATCAATGGCTACGTTTGAAACTATTTGCCTGCCTCCAGAAACTATCTGCCTGTCTCCAGAAACTATGGCAAAGCCATCCACACCCACTTGCCTACATACAGCGACAGTGGCACACCATTGCCTTAGTGACACTATACATCTTCTTTCGTCCCACCTTTGAGAGTAAGCTCGTAGCACTCCTACAGTCTTTTGATCCCAGCTGGGAGAGCTTCATCGTATGGTGTGGGATAATTGTGACTGTACTAGCCTATACCTATGTCCTTTGTCGGAGGCGATATGTCATTAGTGGAGGCGTGCGCTCTTGGACTGCCGTCCTACTTGTGGGCTGGGCATGCTATCGGCTTATTGGAGTCGCAAACTACGTAGCTACTCCAACCCCCATATCAGGGATCTGCTATGTAGACCTCCTTCCTATCTTGGGGAGCTGTGTGATATTGGTTATGGGGTGGTCACATTGGAAGCGCACAAAACCCAAGCAAGAGGGAGTGCATAACTCTAGGCTTGGATATGAAGTCGAATGCCCTTGTACAGCTGAGGATGAAGATCTGTTAGGGCGAAGAAAGGAAGCACAGGACTTAGCAGAGAAGATATTCCAGACCAATACTTCAAACGCAGCTTTTTACTCTTGGACTGACCGCCCCTTGGGGTGCAGGGAAGACCTCCTTTATGCTAGCGATGAAGGACTATCTCGAAAAGCGACATAGCGATAAGACAATCCTGCTGGACTTCAACCCCTGGATGTACCGTAAGGCGCCCAATCTAACGCAGGTCTTCTTCGAAGAACTCAGCCGTACGCTAGCCCCCTATAGCTCGGCATTAGCCTCAGGCTTCACACGCTATGTAGATCATATCTTAGATAAGGATGACAGTGCTTGGCTACAACTTGGAGCGCGTCTCTTACCTCAAGGCTTCAAAGCAAAGAGTACAAGTGAGCAGTACGAATTCTTGAAGAAAGAGATCTGTAAGCTCAGAAGGAAGATCGTGATCTTCATCGATGATGTTGACCGCCTTGATGGAGAAGAGCTAATCGAACTCTTTAGCTTGATACGTAATAGCTCTTTATCCTTCCCTCATATGAGCTATATCCTTGCTTATGACAAGGAGTATGTTGCTTCCCAGCTCCAAAACAAATTCAACGAACACACCTACCGCTATATGGAGAAGATCCTGCAGGAGGAATATCCCCTGGCAAAGATCACTCCCGAGCAACTAGAGGAGGCTCTTAGACTAGAGCTAAAGAGGATTGGATATGGTGACCTCTGGAGAGATATTAAAAACTCGGGGTTGCAGCTTAGCTACCATCTCCCCACTCTCCGAGTAATTAAGCGCATCTGCAACACCCTATCATCACGTCGTAAGGAGCTTGAAGGCAATGTTGCTCTCTTCGACTGGCTCATTATAGAACTGATACGCATCCAATATCCCCGTGTATTTGACCTATTGCGAGTGAACTACAAACGAATCTTCAAGATAGGAGGAGATCGATATGTAGTCGATATACTAGAGAAGGGAGAAGAACAGAACTCTTCAGCAACAGCCCCCCTACCAGACCATCCGCTATATGGAGGGATAATTCATCCCAGCAGATACCTTTCAGAGCATCAGGACAGTCTTCAGATTAAGAATGTAGGCCTAGTGATTGAGCTTATAGGGCTGATATGGGGAACAACGAGAAAGGTAGCCCCTTTACAGGCGAATCACAGTGACTACATAGAGAGATACTTTTATGGAACACTTAGAGAATGTGAAATTGACGAGACTGAATTCCGTGAGCATGTGAACCTTTCTTTCGAAGAGATAAAGTACTATATCCAGCAGAAAAAGAGCCAGTCAAATTACTGATCTCATCCAGAAAGTAAGAAGAGAACCTGCTGAAAGCCAGGAGAAGGCACAGATCCTGCTGCAGATTCTTCTTTATCTATTCTCTGATCCCAGTCGTCTCTTTCGCATAGATCAAGTGACGGAAAAGGTAGACTCCTCAAGAAGTACCTCAAGGAGGCTAGTCTCAAATCCATATTCAAAGAGATCTTTGAGCATCCAGATACTAGCGTGGGAGCATTACGATATCTGAGCTGTATTGCTGGTGATGAAGATAACGTCAACAAGCTCCCATTTACTCAAGACGAGATTGAGACCATTAAAGAGACCCTATTCCTACGATATGTTGAGGAATCAAAGCCTCTCGATCTTATCACCTGCTACAACCTCTGGGAGCTAGCTCATATCAACACTGGACCACAACCCAATGTCGGAATGTGCCACCCTAAAATGGACGAGAAGATGAAGCAAATTATAATAGAGAATATAGAAAGTCTCATTCCTGTTTTTGTCAAGCAATGCAGAGACGAAAGGAAGTATAGACTTCTATATCCTAAGGCTATTTGGAATTTGGATGCGGATGGGAAGAACCCCGCAATAGGGGACTTCCCTGAGTTTATCTTTGGGCTAGATGCCGACTCATCACCCATCATTAGAGAGTTCCAAGAGTTCCTTGGGAAATGGTTGGAAATCGAGGAAGCTTCAATTACGTTTGAGTTCAAGTACATTACTCCAACAAATGTCTGGTGGAAGAAATCATCGTGAACGACCTCTAAAGTAAACTGTTCCACCCCTTCCTATCTTTCTCATGGAGGGAGATAGGAATAGTAGGGAAGTTTGGCTAACTTTGCTACAACACCTCTCTTACTAAGGACCGAATCGATTATGCCCGAATTCATCTCCCTCCTTCCTGTATGGCAGCTGTGGCTCGTCGCCGCACTCATACTCTTCGCCCTTGAGGTCATCACGCCAGGCTTCATCTTGGCCTGCTTTGGCGTGGGTGCCCTTCTGGCTATTATCCCGGCACTCTTCGGCGGAAGCTGGCTCATCCAAGCGATCTTCTTCGGCGTCGGTAGCCTCCTTGCTCTGTGGCTGCTGAAGCCCTTGATGGCACGCTGGTTCGCTGCCCGCGACACCAAGACGGGTATGGATGCCCTCATCAGTACCAAGGCCTTCGTGAGCGAAGCCATCAAGGTAGGTGATGGTGGTGGTCGCATCGCTGTCGACGGAGATAGCTGGCGCGCTATCTCATCCGTCGCCCACGACCTCCCCGCAGGGAGCGAAGTCCGTATCACTGGCTATACCAGCCTCGTCCTTCAGGTCGAGCCTATTCAATAATCACCTTCATTCTCTCCTCTACCGTACCTATTGAGTTCATTATCCCCATCGTCATCGGTGTCCTGGCTATCGTCACCATCTACCAGGGGCTGTGCATCGTCCAGCAGTCTCAGACGGTCATCATCGAGCGACTCGGTCGCTACTACCGCACGCTGTCCTCTGGGGTGAACATCATCATCCCCTTCATCGACCGTCCACGTCCTATGCGCTGGCGCTACACGCTGCCAGGAGCCAGCGGGCAGACCCTTGTGCGCTTCACCGAGATCACGAATATCGACCTGCGTGAGACCGTCTATGACTTCCCCGCCAGAGCGTCATCACGAAGGATAACGTCGTCACCGAGATCAACGCGATCCTCTACTTCCAGATCGTAGACCCTATGCGTGCGATGTACGAGATCCAGAACCTCCCCGACGCTATCGAGAAGCTCACCCAGACGAGCCTGCGTAACATCATCGGGGAAATGGACCTGGACGAGACGCTCACCAGCCGCGACACCATCAACAACAAGCTCCGCATCATCCTCGACGAGGCTACGAACAAGTGGGGTGTGAAGGTCAACCGCGTCGAGCTGCAGGACATCAACCCTCCCGCGACATCCGTGACGCCCGTGGAGAAGCAGATGCGTGCTGAGCGTGACAAGCGTGCGCAGATCCTCAATGCCGAAGGGCAGAAGGAAGCCACGATCCGCGAGTCCGAAGGGCGCGTGCAGCAGGCGATCAACCACGCAGAAGGGGAACGCCAAGCTCAGGTGCTCCACGCTAAGTAGAGGCTGAAGCCAAGCTCCTCACCGCCGAAGCCGAAGCTCAGGTACATCCGCAAGATCGCTCAAGCTGTCGAAGGCTCAGGTGCCAACCCCGCCCAGTACCTCATCGCTGTCCGCTACCTCGAGACCCTCAAGGAGATGACCTCGGGGCAGGACAACAAGACCGTCTACCTCCCCTACGAAGCCTCCGGCGTACTCTCCTCGCTCGGCGGTATCAAGGAGCTCCTCAAGTAACTCTCTCAGACGTCCATCGGGGATAATAGACCTCGAGGACACTACGTTATATCTATGCCCTGGGGTACGCCCCAGCGTGGAGCTGCCCCAGGGCATCCATTATTCATTCATTATCCCAAACTGCTTATGCAACAAGCCTACCCCCGTACTGACAAAGAAAAAAACTCAATCTTATTGCCCTGTACAGTCTTCGAGCGCACACAGCCTCGGCACCAAGAGACGCTTCGTCAGCTGCGCCTCTTAGCTGCGCTCTTCTAAACCACCACCCTTCCCTCACCCCCCTTTCACTCCAGCCCCATGAGCAAGAAGCAGGCGATCATATCGCCTTCGCTCCTCTCGGCGAACTTCCTTCGCCTGGAGGAGGACGTGCGCCTCATCAACCAGAGCGAGTAGACTGGCTCCACATCGACGTCATGGATGGCGTCTTCGTCTAATATTTCCTTCGGGTTCCCCATCCTTGAGTACCATCCGCCCCATCATCGAGAAGCCGCTGGATGTGCATCTGATGATCGTAGAGCCGATGAAGTTCGTCCGCGAGCTGGCAGCTCTGAAGGTCGATACGATGAACGTCCACTACGAAGTCAGCCCACACCTGCACCGCTCCATCGGCGCGATCAAGGACGCAGGGATGAAAGTACCGCAGTGACCCTCAATCCTCACGTACCTGTAGAGCTCCTCGTCGACGTGCTTGCTAACCTCGATATGGTCCTCCTGATGAGCGTCAACCCTGGCTTCGGCGGTCAGAAGTTCATCCCTCAGACGATCGACAAGGTCCAGCGCCTGCGTCGTATGATCGATGAGCGCGGACTCTCTACCCTCATCGAAGTCGACGGCGGAGTGAACGCCTCGGCGGGTGCCGCCCTCGTAGAGGCTGGCGCCGACGTCCTCGTGGCAGGGAGCTATGTCTTCTCGCACTGAAGACCCCAAAGTACTATCCGTAGCCTCAAGGCACTCTCTCGTCCATAGGCTTCGTCTAAGCTACGAGCGGGGACTCGTCGCCTCGGTGGTCACGGTAGTGAGCCGTAGCTACACCACCCTCGCCCTCGGTATCCTCCTCCTCGGCTATCTCTCCACAGAGCTCCTCCCCCATAGAGCGCTGAGCCTCGGCTTGGCCATCTGTGGGGGAGGAGCTTTCCTTTCTGGGGCGCTCGTCTCCTTCGCCGAAGGCACACGCCTCAGCCACTATGTGGCGCAAGTAGGGCGCACCCGTGCGCTCCGTCTCGGGCTCACACTCCTACTGCTTCTCATAGCACGCCTCTACTACACCCATAGCGTCGAGGCGATCACCGAGGTGAGGCTACCACTCCACACGCCCCTGCGCGCCATCCTCTCCGAAGAGGAAGAAGTCCAGGACGCTATGCTCCGCCTGCGCATCCGCCTTTTAGCCGAAGGCAATATCCCCAGCGCCCTACTCCAGCTCACCTGCAGGCGCCCCGACAGTGCTTCTATTCGGGTGGGCGATACCCTTACCCTCAGCCTTGAGAGGCTAAGCTATGTCCGTGAGCTACCCACCGAGCGGGAGGGCTATGCCCGCTACCTCCTGAGCGAAGGCGTGACCGCCCTCGGCCGTGCCCATATCCTCGCCCACCAGCCGACGCCCAGCAGTACGCTCCTCCTCCATGCCCCTACACGCTATGCCCACAGGCTCCGAGATGGACTTACCGCACATATCCAAGCGAGTCGACTCAGCCCCTATGCCCAGCATCTCCTCATCGCGATGGCACTCGGTGAGAAGCGTCACGATGCTCTCGGCAGGGAGGTCAGTGCGAGCTTCGTGCGGGGCGGTGTAGCGCATCTCTTAGCTGTGAGTGGCTTCCACTTAGCTGTCGTCATCGGGGCGCTGACCTTACTTCTACGCTATATACCCTACGTGAGACGGAGAGACCGACTGCGGTGCGCCCTACTCCTCGCTGCTGCATGGGCCTTCACCCTCCTCACGGGAGCGAGCATCCCTACCCTACGTGCTGCGGGTATGCTCACGATGTATCTCGGCTTCCGCCTCCTGCGTCGCCCCCGTCTGTCTCCTTGAGGTCTTCACCCTGCCCGCCCTCCTTCAGCTCCTCTATGCCCCGACGAGCCTCTTCAGTGCGAGCTTCCTTATGACCTATCTCGCACTCATCAGCATACGTCTCTTCTACCGCCCCATTGAGGGACTACTTGGCGAGCTACGCCAACCCCTCCTACGCTATCTGTGGGCGCTCCTTGCGATGACGCTCGCCGTACAGCCCCTCCTCCTACCGCTGAGCCTCTATCTCTTCGGTGAGAGTTCGCTGGCCTTCCTCTGGACGACGCTCCTTGTCGTACCGCTCTCGGCGCTCCTCATCCCCACAAGTCTCCTCCTCTTCCTCCTTCTCCCTCTCATCGGGACAGCACCGAGCGGACTCCTCGCTCCACTGGAATGGGGCGCAGGGCTGATGCGGGAAGGTGTGGCACTTGCCGAAGGGATCCCTACGCTCATGCTCCACTATCCGCTGGGGCTGGGTGTGCTCCTCCTCTATTACCTCCTCCTTGCCCTCGCGCTCTTCGGCTACCGCCTCTATCGGGAAGAGCTCCCCACAGTAGCCTACTAATAAAGCATACGCCCCCGCAGACCGACGATGCGTCTGCGGGGGCGTATGTATTAGGAGGTAGGGCGGAGCGCCTTAGTCCTCGTTGATCATACTGAAGAGCTCTTCGGCAGCGGCACGAGGTCCAGTCTTCGACAGGCCTTCGACAGCCAGACCGGTATGCATCTCCCCGACCTTGACGTGGTGCTCGAAGAGCGAGGCGAAGAACTGGCGAATCAGCTGACCGGCCAGCTCCTGCTCCTGCACAGGGCCGAAGGGGTTCGCGAAGTACGAGGTGACCAGCCCCTGCTCGGTCGTCGTCCCCTTGGCACGGCGTGCACCAGCCTCGAAGACCTTGATAGCCTCGTCCATATCGGTGAAGAGCGTGATCTTCTTCTCTACGTCCTCATAGTTATTCGCATAGAGGAAGTAGTCGACGGGGAAGCCCTTCGAGATCAGCTCGTACGTCGAGATGGGGATGGTCACGCGGGCATTGACCTTGTCGGGGTTCGTGTAGATCCCGCGATCCAGCTGGCTGAAGGCATAGGTAGGATCGAGGTCGTCGGTGCGGACGAAGGCACCGATCTCCGTACCGTAGGCACGCACCACGCCGTCATCGCCGAGGCGGAGGTAGCCCATGTCGTCGAAGATGACGCGCATATGGCGAATGTACTTCTCGTTGAGCGTGCGGAAGGCTTCGAGGCTTTCGCTCTTCCCAGCGCCGCTGTCGCCCATGATGATGATGTTCGCCTCACGTAGCATTCTTTAGGATGATATTGACCATAGCCCCGTGGATGGGGAGGTTGCCTCGGCTCATCTGCTTGAGGTTGTGCAGCGTGAGGAGCATCTTCTTCATATAACCGAAGTAGTCGATCTCATCGCAGTAGTTGGCGTAGCCGATGAGGATATCGTTCTTCTTGTCCTTGTAGTAGAAGGTGCGCTTCTCCTCGTGCCCATCAGGATAGCCGAAGATATAGATCATATCGGGCTTCTTACCGATGTACTCATCTTCCTGCGCCAGCTCGAAGAGGTTAGTCAGCCCAAAGTAAGTAGCACATAAAGTCCTTGTGGAAGTAGACGAAAGGTCAGGAGGTCGCCGACCTTAGCGGGTATAGGAACCACTCGTCCTCGTTGAGGATCATATTCGCTACTGAGGATTCAGCGTATGCTCGCGGAAGATGCCGTCGCGGGTATTCTTCTTCGTGTAGGTGACGTAGGGAGGGTTGATGACGATGGAGTTGATGAAGGGATCGCCGAGAGTACCCTTATACTCCATAGGGGTAGTTCAAGGGGCATCCGTGAGGATGGTCCCAGCGTTAGCTACAGCAGTCGTCTGGCGGTAGACCTTACTTGCGAAACCATTGACGACCTCCTTCGTGCGGCGGTAGATCGAGAGGATAAGCTCGTTGAAGAGACTCATAAGCCTGGACGAAGCGGACGTTCTGCACACCATCTCCCTGACGCTGGTTGTGGACGACGGCGATGCGCTCCATACGGCGCCAGTAGTGATAGAGGGCTCGACGACCTCGAGGAAGAGGTCACGGTCCTTGAAGAAGGGGGCATACTTATTGTTTACCTCGAGGATCTCTTCGACGCTGCAGACGCTCAGTAGGCGGATGACCTCCGTGAAGTCACGTATCAGCTCGTCCTCATCGCGGAAGCCCTGGATGAATGCCTCATAGATGACGGGGGTTGTCTCTGCGCAGGTGGGCGATGGAAGGATTCGACGACCCGGCTATAGGCGTAGCTGGTAAGGATCTTACGGCGGTTATCGCAGTACTTCGAGGTAAAGTTGATGATCGCTCTACCACGGTTGAGGGTGAATTCCTGTAACGTGTTCTCGATTGGTTTAGAGCGGAGCTACGGCGTGTGGGACCACTACAAATATAGATAAAGTTCCCTAATCAAGGGTTTAATCGTAAGCTCTCTGCGAAGCAGAGTCGCTGGGAGGGAGGAAGGGGTGAGAGAAGAGGAAGGGTAGCACCACTACGAAGCCCCGCAGATAGGGGGCGCTGGTCGGTGCTGGATTACGCTCGCTTGTGTAGTGCAAACGTACGCAGAAGGATGAAGAAATACAAGCCTTTATACCCTCCCAGAGCAAAATACCGAGCAGTAGGTATCTGCCGTCTTACCCGATCTGCTCTCTCTCACGGAATGATGCGATATGCCGTCTGATAAACCGCTGTCCGCGGCATCTCATCCCTATCCAGCACTGGGGGATATGCCTCTCCGAAGTGATACACAAGCCCTTCGCCTTATCGCGCGTATTCCTCTTATCCAGCGGAGGGAAAAGTGCCATTCTCACGAAGAAAAAAGCGCCTTCACGTAGTGGCTTTTCTCTATCTATGCACGTAGTCTTAAAGACCAGGCACGCAAATCCAAATATCCACGTACGGAGATATTAGAGCTACGTACGTAGCCCAAACTTATCAGCCACTCGTCCGCAACTTTTATCCCTACACGGAGCAACAACCTACATATAGGTTCACCCGCCGACCAATATAGGTACACACCATCCCTTCGGGGAAAGGGGGTATGGGAGGAGATAAAAGTAGGTACGCCCCTCCGACGATATGGCTATCGTCGGAGAGGCGTACCTGTACGTGGAGTTTGTATAGAGTCGCTCTACCTATTAGGCGAGTACCTTAGAGTAGGTAGCGGTAGATGAGGTAGCAGATGAGTACAATCGCTATGATGACCTTGAATATGAACTGATAGCGAGCACTTTCTGGGGACTCTGGGTCTGGGGTGTAGCCCTCATAAGTGATCTCCGAAGCGGGGAGTCCGAGGTCGCTTTGCGTGATGGGCTGTAGCTTGAACTCGTCAGGCTCGCCCTTCTTCCCGAAGACGACATAGGGGATATCCTGTCGCAGTGCAGCCTTTTTGTAAGAGACCCCCATATTCGGGGAGCGTGTAGATGACGATCCCATCGAAGGCATCGCTGATCATCGAGATGGCTGTCGGCTCCTTGGCATATACCTTGGTGTGCTTTCCGTCTCTGGCTCCAGCGTCCAGTAGTCCGGACCTGCACCCATCATCGAGTCGTAGCGCATAGGGTCCATAATCAAGCGTGGCGACAGTAGGGCTTGATCTGCTGCAGCGTTTCTTGGGCTATCTCTGTGCCCTTGATAGGGAAGGCATAGACGCTGTAGAAGCTCTCGTCATAACTGAAGCGACGAATGGGATAGTTCCGGATGACGCGTGCTTCGCTGAGCTTCTGAAATTGCTTGGCCAGCTTCTCGATCGCCTTGGGATTGTATCCCTCGGGTAGCGCTCCTCCGGTGAGCGCCGATGTGATCTTGGAAATTTCGTCCATAGGATATTTAATTATTGAGAGGAGATCATATATGCGGATAGGGGAGCAGAAAAAGGGGAATGCCAGCAAGGGGCTTACTCGTATGCAGCCTGCGACGTGCGAAGCAGAGTAACTTCCTCTGCTCGGCATACACACGATGACGGCTCTGAGCCTACGCATACGTATGTATCTTGTGTAGCAAAGGTAATTGAAGCAACAGATACAGGCAACTATTCACACATCATCAATTCCACGAGATGAGCAGGCTCTACGCCCCTGCTCATTTTGGGCGTGAAGTCAGGCATACCACAGCACCTCAGATCCTAAGCCACACTACCATAGACTGACAAAAAGCAGTCGAGGCGCTGCGGAGTCGGATGACTCGGCAGCGCCTCGATGATAAGAGGGACTCTATGTAGAGAGTTACTTGCTGTTGTTACGGAAGCCTTCGTTACCCTGATACTTCGTAGAGTAGGGGCGAAGCACCTGATAGGTATAGGTGCGCAGACGGCCCTTGACAATTTTACGCTCCTTTTCTTTATCCCAAGCACTTCCATACGTAACGATATTATATCGCTGGGCGATTACCCAGATACCACCCTTAGGATCGGCGAAGCCATAGATACGATTGTCAGTCTGATTTCTATCACCCTCGGCAATTACAGAGCTCTCATCAATGACACTCTGAACAAGAGAACTATACTTACCTATAATTTTCGAGTACCAGACATTGCTGGGAGCATCCCCCCAGTGATTCATCAGAGGCGCAGCCTTGGTCTTATTTCCAAAGTCCACCCTACCAGCATCCTGCAGGAGCTCAAATTCACTGATCTGATTGTGGTCAAAAGTGGGGACATTGAGTAGTGCGCGGTCGACACGGTCACGAGCGACCTCGGGATTCTGCCAGAATCTATTCCCATCCTCGGCATAGAGGAAGGGCTGCGATGCTGTACGCGTGGCGTACAGGGGAGTCGTCATGACGTTACCGACGAAGTACTCACCGACGTAGAGCGACTCCATCGTCAGCGTACTGGGATAGATATTAAAGTTAGTACCGAAGCCATCATCATCCTCGACATAGGTATTATTACCCGTCGTCATCACACGCATGATCGTCTGGTACTTGCTACGGGGCTGATATCCCTTGCTATTACGTGGCTCCATATAGAGCTGGCGATAGACGGTGCCAAGGCCATTCTCTGGTAGCGTCTGGCTTGCGGCATGATAGTCTGCATAGACGAAGCCCTTAGACTGGAAGGGAGTCGATGCACTTGGATCATCCTTGTAGGGGAGCTGTGCTGGGACTACCTGACCACGATAGGCTGGCGTGAAGCCTGCAAGATCCTTATAGCGCAGATCCTGATCGGGGCGCTCAAACTCGAGAGGACGACTCAGCCCCAGGAGGTTGAGCCAATCTTCATTGGGTAGGTACATCTTCCCCTTAGTCGTCGTAACCCCCGTTCTTGCCTCACCAGCCTGCCAGGAGTTGACGAGCAGGATGTTATCCGCAGTGGTCTTGCGGTCACTTACTCCATTATTCGCATAGCCGCTACCAGCACTTGGACTCTTCTTCAGATAGACATTGGGGTCATTGGAGCCACCGCCATCGAAGTTATAGTCCTTCCACGTCACGTTGTTTTCCTTATAGATATAGCCCTTAGCGAAGTAGCCCAGCATCTGACGGGGCTGCTCGTAGAACTCACAGTTCAGCGTATATACCTTTACCGCTCTCAGGCGTGAGGTTGGCTCCACCGATAGGCGCGATACTATAGTTAGGACGTGAAGGCGTCTGACCATCCACCTTGACGTTCTGCCCGTAGACGTGCAGGACCGAGGTCGAGGGGGCAAAGGCGTTAGCCTCCATAGCACTACCATTAGCAGCCGTCAGCTTGTTAGAAGGCGAGACTGCTGTACTCGTATGGAAGCCCCAGAAGACAAATGCCTTGTCAGAGCGCGCGCCACCAGCGGGGACAGAGAAGCTGGAAGAGAAGTCCTTGAAGAAGTACGTGTAGTCTGAGCCACCATTCGAAGACTTGCATAGGGGCTCTTATAGCCAACCGTATTGGAGAAGGCACCACTCTCGATACTATAGGATACGGTCTTATTTTTCGTTGTTAGGCCCGAAGAAGGAGTTGGACACCGCGGTGATCCCATCGAAGGTCACTGCCCCCTGCATATTGTTGCGGAAGGTCACCAAGAGAAGTGAGCCAAGAGGCTTGAGGATCGGAGACGCAGCACCCGCAGGCTTGAGGCGCTGTGAGGCGCCCGTACCGTCAACCTTGTAGGCTACAGGAGCTGACTTATAGAGGAGCTGCAGCTCGAGGGGAGTTGACTCGAGGGACGAGAGGCTCACCTACGCATCACAGAGGGGAGCTCGAAGCTCTTCGTGGTGCTGTTGTAAGAAACACCACCAGCATAGACGGTGAGCGTGAACTCATCGGGGCTTTTCCCAGCCAGCTTGATGATATTTTCATCGATACCGAGTGTATTGGGGAGGACATACTTGCGTAGTCCAGAGTCATAAGACAGCGTCGTCTCCAGCGCCTGGGAGAGGACAGTAGCCCCCTTCTTGATGTAGATATACACGACAGCATCGAGGGTCTGATTCTTCTCGACGAACTTATCACGTGAGCGCGTGAGGATCTTCTGAGACAGTGTACCTGCAGTGAGGTCATCGTTGAGCTCCTTATTGTTCCCATCCTTGACGGTAATAGGAGTCTTGACACCTGCGTAGCGCGCCTCTTGGTCAAGAGACTTGGGGGCGTCGAAGGCATCGACGGATACCTCAAGCTCGATGGGGACAACCACACGAGTACCATTTTCAAGCTGCGTCATATTCTCTGCCTGGGGAGCTTCCTGAGCACAAGAGCCGAGGAGGAAGAGCCCGCAGAGAAGGGCAGAGATCTTGAGTAAATTAAGCTTCATTGAATACTGTAAATGAATTCGTTTGAGTGGAATAGGAGGTAGCGGCGAGCCTTAGAGGGCTTCACCTTCCTCAAAGTCTTCAAAACCTGCTTCACCAGAGAACTGGATGCAGATATTCAGAGGAGTGGCGCTGAGCTCAAAGCTCTCAGCGGAGGGCGCTTCATAGCGAAGCTTGCAAGCGGGTCTATTCATACTAGCAATTAATGTAAAACCAAAGCGGGCTGAGGATCTATCCCTCGATGGGATAATATGTGTACCACCTTTAGTGCAAGATCAATACGCTTATTGCATCGTCTACGCGGTGATATTGAGCGACAAAGATAACCAACGCCATAGACATAAACAATTCTTCACACATCAGTCACTTCTCAAGAGCCAGACTCCTCGACTTCACCTACAGCAAGAAATCGAAGTCAGGCACACCACGGTCCCCCTCGGGCTATGTAGTCGAGGTGATAGATACAAGCAGTCGAGGCGCTGCGGAGTCGGATGACTCGGCAGCGCCTCGATGATAAGAGGGACTCTACGCGGAGAGCTTAGTCGTTGTTGTTACGGAAGCCCTGGTTACCCTGATACTTCTGAGAGTAAGGACGAAGAGCCTGGAAGCTGTTGCTGCGCAGACGAGGAGCGATATCATCGGTAGTCACACGCTTATTGATCGTCCAAATACCACCCTTGACGTCAGCAAAGCTATACGTGCGGTTCAGAAGCTTTTGGCCCTCATCGCGCCCTGCGATAGGACTATTGATCTTGTTGAACAGGGCATCCTTCGTAGAGCTATTACTCATAAATTCAGCTTCCATAGCACCATCACACCAATGGATAAAGAGGTGAGCTTCGGCTCTCTTCTTACCCGTGAGCGCACTGTAGCCCTTCATTAGATCATTCTTCTGGATCTGACCATAGGCATAGGTACGTACACTAAGCCCAGCACGGTCTACACGGTCCAGCGCTACCTCGGGCTTGTGCCAGAAGGCATCACCATCCTCAACATAGAGGAAGGGCTGTGAAGCACTACGATTGACGTAGAGAGGGGTCGTCATGACATTCCCGACGAAGTACTTACCGACATAGAGCGACTCCATAGTGACTGCACCGACGTAGGGTGTTCCACGCTGGATCAGCTCCATCACCTGTGATTCGATCCTGGATAGCGCTGGCCATAACACGCATGATCGTCTGGTACTTGCTACGAGGCTGGAGGCCTGCACTATTGCGAGGCTCCATATAGAGCTGGCGATAGACAGTAGCGGTATTACCTACGGTAAGCGTCTGATTGCTGCGTCGATAGTCTGCGTAGACGAACTGCTTAGACTGGAAGGGTACTGAAGCACTAGGATCGTCCTTATAAGGAAGGTTTGCCTTGACGACATAGCCACGGTAGCCCGTTGCGAAGCCAGCAAGATCCTTGTAGCGTATAGCATTACCCGTCTGGAACTCAAGAGGGTCCGTCAGACCATAGAGGTAGAACCAATCTTCGTTAGGCATGTACATCGTACCACCACCGCCTGGAGAAGAGGTTGAGACAGTCACCCCATTGCGCACTTCGTTAGCATCATGAGCATTTACAAGGAGCTTGTTATCGTCACCCAGAGCCTGATAGGTAGAGGGTTCGTGAGAGCCATTTCCATCAAGATCCTGGAGCTTCCACTGGGTATCCTTATAGAGGTAGCCCTTAGCGAAGTAACCAAGCATCTGAGGAGCCTGATCGTAGAACTCACAATTCAGCGTATAGGCCTTACCATTCTGAGGCGTGAGGTTAGCACCACCGATAGGAGCAATGCTATAGTTAGGACGTGAGGGCGTCAGACCACGACCTACCTTGACATTATGCCCATAGACGTGCAGGACAGAGGTCGCAGGCGTAAGGATATCCGTCTTCAGATTAGCACCATCCGAAGCCGTCAGCTTGTTCGCAGCAGAGGCAGCCTTGCTATCACCATTGTGGAAGCCCCAGAAGACAAGGGCCTTGTCAGAGCGTGCACCACCAGCAGGGACAGAGAATCCAGCAGAAGCGAAGTCCTTGGAGAAGTACGTATAGCCAGCACCTCCATTCGAAGACTTAGCATAGGGGCTCTCATAGGAGACCGTGTTGGAGAAGGCACCCGTAGCGATGTCGTAGACCGCCTTCTTATTCTGGTTGTTAGGCCCGAAGAAGGAGTTGGACACCGCGTTGATCCCGTCGAAGGTGACATCCTGCTGCATGTTGTTGCGGAAGGTCACCAGGAGGAGCGAGCCAAGGGGCTTGAGTGTCCCGACAGACGAGCTATTATCAGGCTTAAGAGCACCGTTCTCCACCTTGAAGGCAACGGGCTCAGACTTATAGAGGATAGGCAACTCGATGGGCGTCGTGGCAAGATCCGTGAGACTCACCTCTTCCATTACAGAGGAGAGCTTGAAGGTCTTATTCGCCTCATCGTACTCCCCACCAGCAAAGATCGTGATGGTGGTCGTCGCACCAGAGGCCTTCGCCTGAGTGACCACCGCCTGAGGGATTTCGATATCACCACCAAAGGTGTACTTATCCTTCTTAGGACTGTATTCCATCTTAGCCTGACCGATATAGGTCTGGGTAGCGGAGCCCGCTGGCTTAACGTCAATCTTGACGACAGCGTCGAGGGTAGGATTCTTCTCGATGAACTTAGCGCGTGAGCGCGTGAGGATCTTCTGAGCCTCGGTGGGATTGGGTGAGAGGTCATCGTTCAGCACCTTATTATTCCCGTGCCCTTGACCGTGATAGGGAGTCTTGGCACCCGTGTAGGCACGAGCCTCCTGATCAAGGGATTTGGGGGCATCAAAGGCATCAATGGACACCTCAAGCTCGATAGGTACGGCTACGCGAGGGCCATCTTCGAGCGTCGTCTTGTTGTCTGCCTGGGGGGCTTCCTGGGCGCAAGAGCCGAGGAGGAAGAGCCCGCAAAGGAGGGCAGAGCTCTTGAGTAAATTGAACTTCATTGAATACTGTAAATGAATTCGGATGAGTGGAATAGGAGGGAAGTGTAGCACCCTTAGAGGGCTTCACCTTCCTCAAAGTCTTCAAAACCTGCTTCACCAGAGAACTGGATGCAGATATTCAGAGGAGTGGCGCTGAGCTCAAAGCACTCAGCGGAGGGGGCTTCATAGCGAAGCTTGCAATCGGGTCTGTTCATACTAAACTATTAATTCCGAGAGAGTGAAAAATTGAGGGATAGAAAAATCCTCGTGGAGTTAAAGGGGCGTATCACGTTAAATGCAAGCGTGATACGCTACTGGGGTGTGGGAATCCCTCCCACGTAACATTAATTGATCCGCAAAGATAGTTAAAGCCTCAGATATTAACAATTACCTACATAAACACCGCTGTACATCCGCATCAAATCCCCATAGTTCTACAGAGCATCTACCTGCATTAAGCGAAATTTTCGGTGCGGCCGCCCTCTCTCTGGAGCACCGTGTTGCTTAACTCAGGATAGCCACACTTGCGATAAGCGCCTCCATAATAATAGGGGGGGTATGGCAAACCTGTAGTGGTCTGCATACGAACAACTATTGGTTCGGGGATCAAACAACTATTCGTTTCGTATGCAAACAACTATTGGTTCGTACACGAAAACTAATAGTGGTTTGATGGCAAACGACTATTGCTTTCTGCCCTGCATCCCATAGCTTCCCATATCTTGACCGTCCCGAGTACCCTTTTGCCCCCAAAAAGAGGGCGCACTGCTGGGCAATAGCACCACAAAGATCGGCTACTTATACCTTGCTACGATTGCCCTACAAAGCTCGCCTCGTTTGCCTATTCTTAGCGACGAGCCCGCTCCCTCCACTACGCTATCATAGTAGTGAAGGGGGCGGGCTCTCATACGGGTGCATCTCTATGCACCGCAGGTGAAGAAGATCAAAGCGCTTCGCCTTCCTCAAAATCATCGAAGCCAGCGTCACCCGAGAACTGTATGCAGAGATCCACTGGTGGAGAGCTCAGCTTGAAGCACTCAAGCGAAGGGGCTTCGTAGTGAAGCTTTTTTGCAGGTGTATTCATACAGCATAATGAGATTAAACAAGAGGGAGGCGCGCTGGTGAAGCCCATGCGAAGATGACGGCACGGCTTAGAAAAGAATGGCAGAGCGCTCGCGGGGCACAGACTCCTCCCCGAGCAAAATATTCGCACAAATATAATGAAAACCAATAGCATAGCACCAATCCTCGCACCTCCACTCTGCCCGTCAGGCCTCCCCTTCCTCAGACCGAGACGGACGCACCTTCCGCACACAGCACACCCCTCTCCTCACACCCACCTGGGGTGCACCTCCGTGAGGGACGAAAAGTGACCAGTACTGGTCACCGAGCGGAGCAGTACTAGTCACCTATACCAACCAGTACTGGTCGCAACGCTGACCACTACTGGTCACGACGCTAACCAGTACTGGTTACTCGCCCCTTCCCGTATGAGTTCGCTCCCCCACTCCCGAGTAAAGCCCTATAGATAGCTGTATCTCAGACCTCTCTACCCCCACGATGGGAGCCACCAAACCAAGGTAGAGAAATGCCTGGCACCCCGCCAAGCAACCCCGCGATGAAGGCGCACTTCGCAGCGCAGCGAAACGAGGGGCTTGGCTCTATCAAAAATAATTCCTAACTTTGCCGAGCAAAAAGGACAGCTCCGTCCTCCTAAACCCCAAGCGGGACTATAGCTCAGCTGGTTTAGAGCACCTGCCTTACAAGCAGGGGGTCATAGGTTCGAATCCTATTGGGCCCACACCGCCGGGGATCGGGAAGGAGTATGTCTCAAAGCACAGCACTTAGGTACCTATAGCTCAGCTGGTTTAGAGCGACCTGCCTTACAAGCAGGGGGTCATAGGTTCGAATCTATTGAAATTTCCACCCTAAGGAACATCCAATGATGTGAATCAATCTGCAAGAGCGGCGATCACCGAGAGGCGATCGTCGCTCACTTTTTATCCCCACGCGAGGGCGCACTCCTGCACTGCTCGCCTTCTCCCCACCCCATACAAAGAGCAAGCCCCAGGTACTCATCGCGAGTGCCTGGGGCTTATTACTTGTCTATCGCTGAAGCGCTGGAGCGCTTAGCGACGACGCTGATTACTTGCGGTAGCCTTAGGGAGCGGCAGCAGCTGCAGCCGTAGCCTTGATGCCGAGCGCATCCTTGACAGCCTGCGTCAGGTCGAGAGCGCTGCTACCCATAGCGAGGAGCACACCCGACTCGAAGACGTAAGCGCAGCCGTTGGCTTCACAAACCTTGTTGATAGCCGTGGTGACCTTCGTACGGATAGGAGCCATGAGCTTTTCCTGCTCCTTCTGGATCTCTTCCTGCATCATCTGATAGCTATTCTGCGTGCGAGACTCCATCTCCTGGAGCTCCTGCTGACGGCGCTTCTTGATGACGTCGGTCATAGAGGCTTCTTCCTTCTGATAAGCTTCGAGCTTTACCTTCAGCTCATCCTGCATACGCTTGATCTCAGAGTCATACTGCTTAGCGAGATCCTGGATCTTCGTAGTAGCAGCCTTGACATCGGGCAGGGCTTCCGTGATGGCGGAGGTGTTGACGACCCCGATCTTCTGCTGAGCGTTAGCAGAGAATACCAGAGGGAGCATCAGGAGGAGGGAAATGAGGAACTTCTTCATTGTCTTGGGTTATTACGTTTAATTAGTTGATTTGACTATTACTATCGGTCAAGACCAAGGGTCGAGACGACGGCTTCGCTGATATCCAGTCCAGGGTCAGCGTAGACGATCTTAGAGGAGGAGCGGTCGATGATGAGCTGGAGGCCACCGCGACGAGCGAGCTCCTTCATAGCGGCCCATACGCGATCCTGAATGGGCTTCATCAGCGACTCGCGCTTCTTGAAGAGCTCCCCTTCGGGACCGAAGTACTTACGCTTGAGTCTCATAGGCCTGCTTCTCGAGCGCCACGATAGACTCTTCGCGCTGCTTCTTCTGCTGGGCTGAGAGCAGAGCAGCTTCGCTTTGATAAGACTGGTAGGTACTGCTCGGCTTTCTTCTCGTAGCCAGCGACCTCAGCCTGCCACTTCTTCGACAGGTCTTCGATCTGGCGGTTCATCACCGCATACGAGGGGTCCTTCTTGAGGATGTACTCCATATCGACGAGTGCGATCTTCTGGGCCTCGGCAGCTCCGAGAGGGAGCAGGAGCAGGGTAAGAAGGAAAAGAATCTTCTTCATACTGCAATCTTAGGGATTTAGTGTGAGACATCACCTCGGTGCGTAGGCGCTACACACCGAGGCCTTGACTTATGTCACTACAGGTCACGCCCGAGGACAAAGTGGATGTTGCTACCGCCACGCTCGTTGTAGCCGTTGGGTCGGTCGAAGCCATAGCCCCAGTCAAGCCCGAGGAGCCCGATCATAGGCATCACGACGCGCACACCGACACCAGCCGAGCGCTTGAGGTCGAAGGGATTGTAGCGGCTGATATCCGACCAAGCATTCCCTGCCTCAGCAAAGCCGAGGACCCAAACGGTGGTCGACTGCTCGAAGATCAGCGGATAGCGGAGCTCGAGCGAAGCCTTCATATACGAGTAGGCGTAGTCGTAGTTAGCCCCAGCGATGGAGCCGTTCTTATACCCGCGCAGCCCGATAGTCTCGTTCATATAGTTGCCCATAGAGCCAGACATCATATCACCACCCATGTAGTAGGTACCGAAGGGCGAGCGCTTGTACTTATTGTAGCTATTGATGATACCGCCCTCAATGCGCGCCATCAAGACGGGAGTACGCTTGACAGTCGTGGGGTTCATGAGCGGCAGGAAGACCTTACCAGAGTACTTCCACTTGTGATACTCCAGGAAGCGGTATCTATCCGAGAGGGGAAGAGACGGATCGGAGTAATCCTTCTTATCGAAGAGCGAGTAGGGGGGCGTGAAGCTGACCGAGAAGGAGAAGTCCGAGCCACGACGCGTATAGACGGGGTTGTCCACGGAGTTGCGGTCGATACGGAGCTCCAGATTGAGGTCATTAGCCGAGCCCTGGTGGTAGTTCTGGAAGGTGTTGTACGTCCAGTTATTGAGTCGGTAGTGGGTGAAGTTCAGCGAAGCGGTGAGCTGGAACCAGTTGTCGGGCCAGTTCAGACGGCGACCATTTGCGATGGTCAGACCGAAGATGCTGAGCGACTTATCCGAGTCGTAGGAGTCTTCGTAGAGTGAGCTCTGAGCCTGACGCGTCTGATCGTAGTAGTTGCCATAGCCACCATAGCCGTAGCCACTATAATAGGGATTGTAGTAGCCCGAGCCGTAGTAGTTGCGAGCCTGCCCCGAATAGAAGCGCTGGTTGATCGCCGTCATACGCGAGTAGAAGGCACTTACCGAGAGGAGGTTCGGGCGCTTACCACCAAACCAAGGGTCACTGAAGGAGACGCTGATCTGATTGTAGTAGCGGGCATTCGTCTGACCGTTGATCGAGAGCTTCTGACCGTCCCCCTGAGGGATGATCCCCTTATACATACTGGGGCGGAAGAGGTTCTGGATCGAGAAGTTCGTGAAGGTAAAGCCGATCGACCCGATGATACCCGTCTGGCTCCAACCGATGGAGAGGTTCAGCTGGTCATTGCTCTTAGGCGTGAGGTCATACTCGATGTCCACCGTACCGCTCTGAGGATTGGGCACGGGCTTAGGCACGGACTTCTCCGCGTCGAAGTGACCAAGCTGGTTGAGGATACGGAAGGAGTTCATAAGGTCCTCCTTACTGAAGAGCACACCGGGCTTCGTGTAGAGCTCACGGCGCACGACATCTTCATAGACGATATCATTACCGCGGATCTTCACCTTATCGATAGTCGCCTGAGGCCCTTCGGTGACGCGCACTTCGAGGGAGACGGAGTCGCCCACGATGTTGGTCTCCACGGGATCGACACCAGCGAAGATATAGCCATTATTATAGTAGAGGTTGCTGACAGCATCCTCATCTACGGAGAGACGGTTCTCGAGACGCTTCTGGTCGTAGACGTCCCCCGGGCGGATAGCCAGAAGCTGCGAGAGCAGCTCGGAGGGGTACTTCGTGTTACCGACGAAGCGGATATCCTTGATATAGTACTTCTGCCCTTCGTTGACCTTTGAGGTAGATGTCTACCTTGCGGGTACCAGGGACGGGTACGATGCTATCGCTCACCAGCTCGGCATCACGATAGCCCGCAGCTTGGTAGCGCTTGATGAGGTTCTGCAAGTCCTCCTTGTAGTCTGCATCGACGAACTTCTTTTGCTTGAAGATCTTCAGCAGCGAAGACAGACCACTACCACGCGAGAGTGCGAAGCCTTCGTTCGTCTTCCCCATCGCCATACGCAGCTGGTAGTCCGTGAGGGAGCTATTCCCCTGGAAGTAGATGTTACGCACCTTCGTCTTACCGCTACGGTCGATGTCGAGGGTGAGGTTCACATAGCCAGGCTGTACAGGAGCCTCAGTTTCCTTGATGGTCATCTTCATCTCGCGGAAGCCCTTCTCATCGTAGTACTTCTTGACGAGCTGGCGGGCGCGGTCGAGGGTATTGGGAGAGATGAGTGCACCCTTCTTCAGGCGTGCGCTTCTCGAGCTCCTCACGATCCCCCTAGAGACCCCCGTGAAGGTAGCCTCGAGAGACGTGGACGCTCGGTCAGGGCGATCTCCAGGAAGACCTTATCCCCCTCATACTTATTGATGAGGACGCGGACATTGGAGAAGTAACCCGACTGGAGGAAGCGGTTCACTGCAGAGGTCAGTGCAGTACCCTGGGATCTGGATCTCGTCCCCCACGTTGAGGCCGGAGAGGCTGCTCAGGACGAAGTCATCATAGCTCGTCGGTCCCGTGATCTTGACCTCAGCTATGGTCTTCGTCACGGGGCGCTCAGTAGCTGATGGAGGGCGCGATGACGACCGACGAAGTGGTCTTCGTCGTGTCAGCGGTACCAGCTGAGGGGCGGTATGGGGTGCGGCTTCCACTGCACCTGCCGACAGGAGTGCGGCAAGGAGTAGGAGTGCGGGGATTCTCTGCATAGGATCTTATTATCGTCGTGCTGGAGTGGCTTAGCGAAGGCTAATCCTCCAGTTGTATTTGTTCGCTTGTCTTGCCAAAAGCGGCGCTCACGTGCCGTGTAAGCCTCAAGGGCTTCACGCAGGGCCTCACTACCGAAGTCGAGTCCAGTAGACCGAGGAGAAGAAGAGCTCAGCATAGGCAGCCTGCCACAGCAGGTAGTTGCTGATACGCTCCTCGCCCCCGTACGGATCAGGAGATCGGGATCGGGGAAGGCAGCCGTGTCAAGGTGAGCCGAGATAGTCTCCTCGGTAGGCTGTCTGCCGAGAGGTGACCTTCGGCGACCTCACGAGCTATCTGGGTGGTGGCACGCAGGATCTCGTCGCGCGAGGAATAGCTGAGGGACTACGATGAGTGTGATGCGCTCACAGGCAGCCGTCGCCTGGATACTCTCACGGAGTACCTGCTGAGCTGCCTCGGGTAGACGACTGAGATTGCCACTAGCTCCAGACGGACTCCCTCCTCGATGAGGCTTGGGGTCTCGGAGTGAATCGCCGAGACAAGCAGGCTCATCAGGGCATCGACCTCCTCCTGAGGGCGGGACCATTCTCCGTACTGAAGGCATAGACCGTCAGATAGCGGATACCGAACTCTGCCGCAGCACGCAGGGTCGCTCTCAGAGCGTCCTGACCACGGATGCGCCTGTCGGTACGGTGGCAGTCCACGCTGCTTGTACCGCAGCTACGTTCCCATCCATGATGATAGCCACGTCGCTCAGGGATGCGGAGCTCCGTGGAGGGCGCAGAGGGCTGGGGGACATTGTCGTTGACACGTTATTCTTATCGTCTTATTAGGCCAGAGGCTACGCCCCTAACCTTATACAAATATAGCTATATCTTTTAGTCACAGCTGTACCGCCGCTGTGGCGAGAGGCTGTAGTGCACCCCGACAGACCAGTAGCCGTAGCTATCATGCTGCCTTGAGGCTACGACCTCCGTCGAGTCCAAAGGGGTCAGCCATCCAGCTTACCGAAGGCTCCAGCCCCTCCAGTCGGTCGGAGAACGTGCGGCGCAGCGACCAGCTTGCAGTGAGCCCCCAGCGCGTACTGAGGCGCAGCTTCAGTCCGAGACGGGCATACACCCTGGCAAGAGCTGTAGGCGATGATCACTCATCCCACCTGCGAGCTCCCAGACCTGCCCCGAGGAAGGGCGTCCAAGAGCGCGTGCCGAGGTAGCGCTCGCGTGCGCTGTAGGGGAAGAAGTTGAACTCTCCTCCGAGAGCCAAGTCCAGCAGGGTGCGATGAAACTCACGGCTCCCTACGTACCGATGAGGGGAAGGCATCAGCGGCATAGTCCGCCTTACCACGCAGCCCTCTTAGGGCAAGCTCTCCCATAAGCGCCCAGCGCAGCGACATCGGGCGTCTAAGCTCTAACGCTATCCCCGGCGCTTGTGGTGCTATGAGTCCCCGACGTCCGATATCTCCGAGATAGTAGTTTGAGGAGACGCTCCTCCCAGTTCGTAGCGATAGTCCTGCGCCGTGAGGCGAGCCGTGAAGCCTACCAAGAGGAGGACTAAGCCAAGCGGGCGGAGCATACGTCCGAGGGGCGGGTGGGACTATTCGGTGACGGTCTTCAGACCACCGAACTTCCCGACGAAGAGCTTTTGCAGACTCTCCAGCGGTCTTAGCCCCACGCAGGAGATAGACCGTCTCGCCATCCGATGAAGGGGAAGGCGACGAGGGGATAACCAGCGAAGTCCGTGCGGGTCAGCCCCGAGAAGGCTACCGTACGAGCCTCCCTGCCACGTAGCACCGCGGTCATCCGAGATGTAGAGCCCAGCGTCGATGCCGTCGAGACGAAAGCGATAGATGCGCTTCTGCGACTCGACATAAGCCTGACTCTGTGAGACAGCGCTGACACCAGCCTGAGCCTTACCACCGACGATGAGCCAAGCGGTACCGTTGGTCGTCGCCCAGAGGTTGGGGACTCGCCTTGCCGTCAGCCGTACGACCACCCGACACATAGAGGGCAGCGCCGTCATAGCTGCTACCGGTGAGCTCATAGCTCAGCGTACTGCCAGCCGTGGGGAAGGACGTGCTGGGCGTCTCTCCGATCGTGGAGATCGTACCCGCAGATATGTTGTAGCCAAGGAAGGTCGTCGCACCCTGCCGCAGTCTTACCCTACGAGAGCGAGGGTGGGCTTACCATCGACAGAGAGCCCGCCGAGGAGCGTCTGAGGCGTAGCCGTCGTGGGGAAGGTCTTCGCCGTGAACGCCGTACCGAGTGCCGAAGCCTCATAGAGACGTGAGCCACTCGTCGTAGCATAGAGCTTGCCACCATAGGTAAGGAGCGAGCTGAGACGCTCACCCAGAGCCGAGGCCCGTGAGGCTGGAGGTCGTCCAAGCCCCCGTAGGAGTAGTGAAGCTGCTCACCGCATTCGTCCCGTCAGCCTTGACGTAGTAGAGCGCACCGCTATTGCCCGAGAGCTCGACCTGTGAGAAGGTGGAGCTGAAGGCGGGAAGTCCCGTCACGGAGGCCTCTGACCAAGCGAAAGCATGGGGATCCTGCTGATAGCGCTTGAAGGTCACCTTATAGGTATAGGTGTTCGTCGAGGTGCCACTACCAGCCGTCGTGATACGCAGCTGGATACCCTTCAGAAGGTCGCTGCTCTTGAAGGTCTGCGTAGCATCCTTCCACGCTACGGTCGTGCCGTCAGCGAGGATGACCTCTACGGTCGCATTGCTGGCAGCCTTCATCAGACGCAGGTGCACATTGTAGTCGGCACTGCTATAGGGGAGCGCCTGAATATTGTAGATCGCCCCAGTAGCCGTATTGCGGATGACGAAGGGGATAGCAGACACAGCCTCCTTCAGCGTAGCCTCATCGGTCGAGAGGGCGAAGGCCGTGATCTGGTTGTCGTAGATCTGGAAGTCCTCCAGCTCTACCTGCTTGGTCTTACAGCTTGTCGTGCCGAGCGTGAGTGCCAGAAGGCCCAGAGCTGCGGGGACAAGGGTAGTGATACGTCTCATTGCTTCTATATATATGGAGCGAAAGATACTTGCTCGGATCATCAGAGGTATGTGGAGCGCCTTGCTCTAAAGCCTACTCCGCACTATAACTCTAAGTCGCAAAGGTATAAAGAATAACGCAAGTCTCGTGCGCGCAGGTATCCAGCGCACGGACTTGCGTCTAAGCCACGCCCCCTGCAAGGGCTACAAGCCTTTAGCGAAGCACATACTACGCGCTCCGATGATGGGGATTCAGTAGCTGATCTTATCAGCGGAGCAAGGCACAGAGTAGTACCCTACTCCTTTATCTCCGTCGTTCCTCCTCAATCGGAGCCTACTGCATAGCGCCCACCTTCTTTGCTCGTACGGTAGGAAAGCCACTTCAGATCCAAGCCCAACTTCTTCAAGCGACGACTCTGCTCTAAGGCCTCCTCACTCACGGCCGAAGGCACCTCCTCCGCACAAGGGATATAGCCACGAGTATTCAAGAGCACGGGGTGCAGGGACTCTGGGTTGATGGCATCACGAGGAGCCGTATAGTAGAGACCAAAGACATTTTCCTGACAGTAGCGTGTGTGGAACACTGGATAGACCCGAATGCCCTCGCTCGTCACCCGCACGATATAGATCTGCTTGGGTAGACACCTGAGGTCATAAGTGTAGTCACGCACCAGCTGATCCAAGTGCTTCATCGAGGTAAACTTCACTCCACGAAGCCACTCTTGCGAACGCTCTACGGGCTCCTCCTTCACATAGAAGGCAAGGAGACGCGGATTAGCACCCGAATAAAGTTCGTCGTCAAATGAAGCATAGTAGTAGCGGAAAGCTGGGTAGGCTGCAGAGTCCTGCACCCCACGCCAAGCCGGAGCGAGGAACTCCCACCCGGCGTTAATCATCTCCTTCGGACCACGCTTGCGGTCTCCTCAAAGGAGATCGCCCAAAGATTTGCGACTCCACTGGCGACTCTCTTGGTAGTGGTCGAGGAGATAGATCGTATCGGGGAGAGAGGTAATGCCCTTGCGCTTACGATTCGCAGCAAACTCTTCATCAGAGGGAGGAGACGAGACGTATGCAGGATCGCACTTATCCTCGGTATGATATCCCCCATCTTCATAGCATATATAGTAGCTAAGCCAGGGCACAGTAAGATTATGCGCCCTCAAGCGACGGCACTGCTGAAGGCTTCTTCACACGCCGCCACCGAGGAGGCGCCCTCCGTACCTGGGGCAGCTGTTCTATCCCAGAAGCCCACGACCTGCAAGGATTCAGGGATTAATTGGAGCACCACCTATACTCAGTACACAGTAGTCCGAGCCACCTCGACTACATCCCGTGTGGAATACCGAATACAGCCGAACAGAGTCACCCGTCACCCGCACAATATAGATTTGCTTAGGCAAGCGACTGACATCGCTCTTCTCGTAGTCCACCAGCCGATCAAGGCGATTCATCGGGGTAAACTTCACCCCGCACAGCCATTCTTTCGAGCGATCCACAGGCTCCTCCTTCACATAGAAGGCAAGGAGACGCGGCTCAGCAGACGAATAAAGTTCGTCATGAAGCGAAGCATAGTAGTAGCGGAAGGCGGGATAGCTCGCAGAGTCCTGCACCCCACGCCAAGCGGGAGCGAGGAACTCCCACCCAGCGTTAATCATCTCCTTATAATTATGCTTAGCCTTAGCGCGGCTGATCTTATCAGGATCTCTCATCCAGTGCCGGCTCTCTTGATAGTGATCCAGCAGATAGACCGTATCAGGGAGAGCTGGAAGAGGGGCGGTAGCCCGACGCTTACGCTGCGCGGTAAGGGGTAGCGCAGTAAGGAGTATAAGAAGGGAAAGGAGCGGCAAGCGATGCCGACGAGGAGTATGACAGGTCATCATACAGAACGGTGTTTTAGGAGTTAGCGTAGTCTGTGCTGCGTGGTGTGAAGCCTTGAGCTTGGAAGGGCAACGACCTCATCCTCAAAGGTAGTGATTTTCTCCACCAAACAATACGGCCTGCCAAGCCCCTCAAGACAATAGTACCCAGCTACTTTACCCTCATTCATCCGAAGGCATACACAGCAGACTTATCGAGGGAGCGGAGTGGAGCAATAGTCGTTCGGCGTCAGACCAATAGTGGTATCGGGTACAAACGAGTAGTGGTATGCATACGAAACGAGTAGTGGTTTTTCTCTATCTATGCACGTAGTCTTAAAGACCAGGTACGTCAATCTAAATATCCACGTACGTAGATATTAGAGCCACGTACGTAGCCCAAACTTATATGCCACTCGTCCGCAACTTTTATCCCTACGCAGAGCAACAACCTAATAGAGGTCACTTCACAAAGCTATATAGCTTCGCACCGAAAGCTATATAGGAATCAGTCCAAAGCTATATAGCTTTCTTCGCCATCCCATATAGCTATATATGGGACCATTGCGCAAAGGCACTAAGAATGAAGACATAAAGAGGCCCGTAGACCCTAATCATCTACAGGCCCTCTCGTGTAATAGGAGCCTATCGGCGAAGCAGTCAAGTAGCTGACTGCGATCGTATCACCACCCCCAGCGAAGGAGTGTCCGGCGGTAGAGAGCGAGTGCTATGCGGCGGAGCGTGTCATTCTCGGGCCAGAGGTACTCATAGCGCCACCAGAGCTTGTCCCCGACTTCGATGACCTGCTTGCCACGGTGGACTGTCGTCACTTCGGCCAAGATCTCCTCCTGGGTACACTGCTCACGCTGGTAGGGATTGCCGTCGCCTCGGAGGGTGAAGACGCCTCCGTCGATACGCACGATGCGGTGCACCAGATAGCCACGGGCGATGCGCGCCAGGACGACGCGCCCCACCTGATAGGAGTCTTCGGTGAGAGGTGAGAGGACGATCTGATCCTTTCCTCCGCGGATGAAGGGGCGCATACTCGAGCCACGAGGCAGGAGACGAGGGCGCTTGCCCTCAGCGATACGGCTAAGGATCTCGGCGAAGAAGAGCTCGTTGTGTATCAGCAGCTCACGGCGCATAGATGTCGTCTGGGGAGAGTGCCCCATACTAAGAGGCAGATTGAGCGAGGAGCGCTTCGGTCAGACGTACCGCTGCTTCGTCAGGACGGCAGTCGAGGCGGTACACGGGTACGCGCTCCAGCACATCAGCGACGGTATCGAAGGTAGCCAGATGGCGGACCTTATCCGAGTGGAGGAAGGTCGAGGAGGAGTAGATCGAGTCGAAGCTATCACGGTAGCGGAGCTTCGTGAGCTTGTTCTCAGGACCTGATAGAGATGGACGAAGGCAACGACTCGCGCCGAAGCATTGCGGTAGCAAGGTGTGCTTCCACTCCAAGGGCAACCGTAGACGCGCACTTCGCCGTCGTCCATAATACGCACGATGGGCTCGTCGTCATTGAGGAGACGCGCACCAGGGACGAACTGACGCCACAGACGGCTATGCGTGCTCTACCCGCACTGCTGACACCGAGGAAGATCAGGCACGACCATTCAGCTCAGTGACCGAAGCGTGGACCTTGAGCGTGTGCTTAGGGTGCGATACCACACCGTAGGCGATCGCGATCAAGCGGTTGATGAAGAAGAATGCCGAGGGGTCATCGAGCAAGACATCTGAGCGCACCTCCTTCCAGTCACGATCGACCTCGATAGCGTGGGGAGCCTTGGCGCGTAGCGATCTCGAGACGGCGCTGGTCATCGACGAGCTTGTACACACGGGCACGTACGCCTTCGGAGAGCTTGTCTTCGAGGAGCGTCTTGGGCTGGTCTGACGAGAGGCTCTCGCCCCCACGGAAGGTAAAGAGTGGTTCACAGCCATCGGGAAGCTCAGGGCACCAGGAAGAACCGTAGTTGGGGAGCAGTTCACGGGTAGCCTCAGTAGATGGGGGTATAGAGCAGGATATACTCTTCAGCGATGCGATAGATGAGTTGTTCGTCCATAGTGATGTAGAATTTATTAGCTATGAGCAGGAGTATAGCGCTTCATAGCGAGGAAGAGTCGAGGAGCGGTGAGGAAGAGCGTACGACGGAAGCGCTCTCCAAGGGGTGCCGCAGGGTAACAAAGGCACTGAAGGCGGCGGGTATAGGGGGCGAAGGGCTGCAGAAGCCCAGGAGCCTCCTTCTCATGGCGCATTGCCCACAGAGAGAAGATCAAGAGGCGACGGTAGAGCGTCTCATGCAGGAGCGGCAGGGCCTCGGGCGAGGTCGCCCCAATGGGAGCCTCGAGATCCAGGAGATTCTCAAAGAGGTAGACAAGGCGCTTGTCATAGACCTCGGTGATGCTCCCCACTCGAGCTACGCGGTAGCAGTAGCCGAACCATGAGAGGTAGCGGTAGCGTGTAGCACGCGTAAGTGCCTCGAAGATAAAGGGAGTGTCTTCGTAGGGGCGCCCCACAGGGAAGCGCAGTGCCCCCATCGTAGCGGTGCGGAAGATCTTCCCCCAAGCCATCCCCGTGACACCAGAGAGGGCAGCGAGGCTTTGGAGGGCTTCCTGTGAAGAGAGTTCCCTCCCAGCAGCCAGCACCAGGCGCTCAGCGCCCGTACGGCAGTTGATCTCGGTATAGCCGAGCTCGAGGATATCAATGAGCGGGTTCGCCGATAGGACGTTCATCGGCTGCTCCAAGGCATCCTCGGGCAACCAGTCGTCAGAGTCCACGCAGACGAAGAAGTCCCCACGGATCACATCCATAGCAGCATTGCGCGCTGCGGAGAGCCCAGCATTCGCCTGATGGATGAGACGGATACGAGCATCACGCTCGGCATAGGTATCACAGATCGCCCCACTACCATCGGTAGAGCCGTCATCGACGACGATCACCTCCAGTGCCGAGTAGGACTGGCTGAGGATCGAGTCGAGGCACTGCTCGAGGTAGGGCGCTACGTTGTAGACGGGGACTATGACCGAGAGAAGCGGCGTGGGTAGACTCATTGAATAAGATAGGTGAAGGGGCGCCCTAAGGTACTGCCCTTCGGCTACTCAGAGTAGAGTAGCAAGGAGTAGAGAGGTCCCACCCCGTCCTCTTGGATGGGGTGGGAACCTTATGGAGATTAGCGGAGGCTCTAAGCGGCGCAGAAGACCCTTTTTTTCTTCTTCTTGTTGCCGTAGCCGTAGCCATAACCGTAGCCATAGCCATAGCCGTAACCATAGCCGTAGCCGTGACCACTCTCGGTAGCACCGTTGAGGACGATCGACATATTCGTCAGGATGTTCTCATCATAGAGGTGCTGCAGCTCGGGCAGAGCACGGCGGTCGAGACGGCCAGCACGCAGGACGAAGATCGTCAGGTCGGCGATACGGTTTGCGATAGCTGCGTCAGCTACGCTACCGAAGGGCACGTTGTCGAAGAGCACGAAGTCAAACTGCTCAGCGAGCTTCGCTGCCAGCTCATCGAGGCGCTCTCCGAGGAGAAGCTCAGCGGGGTTAGGGAGGTACCGCACCCGAGGTGATGACCTGAAGCTTCGGCGCATTGGGGTCCTTACGGAGGATCTGATCAAGGCGTACGTCGGGGTTAGAGAGATACTCGGTAGCCCCCATACCAGCCAGACCGATACGACGCGAGAGCGTACCCTTACGGAGGTCAAGGTCGACGAGGACGACGCTGTGACCAGCGAAGGTGAGCGTCTGAGCGAGGTTGTATGAGACGTATGACTTACCAGCGGACTCCCCGAAGGAGGTGAAGATAACCTTCTTCGCTTTCTTACCTCCGGTGCCGATCATGAAGCGCATGTTCTCACGCAGGACACGGAAGGCCTCGGAGGTTTCGTCACCACCCTGCTCGCGTACACCGCGAGGCTGAGCCTTCTTGCCACCACGCTTCTCTTCCTGGGGAATATCCCCAAGGAAGGGAATTGAGACGCGGTCCATGACGTCCTTACGCGAGCGGATCTTATTGTCCGCCAGCAGACGGATGATGAGGTAGACCGAGGGAAGGAGAATCCCAATAAGGATAGCTATAAAGACGACGCGCAGAGTATTGGGGCTGACGGGCTTCGAGGGAGCATCATCCATATCGAGTACATAAGCGCTTTCCTGCGTCATAGCCTGACGGAGAGCATACTCCTCACGCTTATTCAGCAGCTCCGTATAGAGGCGCTGGCGGATCTCCAGACGACGATCAATATCCGCCTTCTCACGGCCTTGAGTAGAAACCTCTGGGAGCTTCGAGAGGAGGCTTGACTGCTGCCCCTGGGTATCCTTGAGGCGCATACGCAGTACAGCAGCCTGCTGATTGAGGCTTTCGATAGCGTTCTTACGCAGCTGAGAGAGTGCGTTGTCGTACTCGGTGATGACAGGGTTCTCCGTACTACCACCAGCACCTTCGACAAGCTTATCACGCTGCGACTTGAGCTGGTTGTACTGAGCGATATAACCATCCAGCGCCTGATCGGGTACCCCGACGTTCAGCGGGAGGTAGCCGTTCTTACGGTGCGAGTTGGAGAACTCAGAGAGCATATAAGAGATGAGCTTCAGCTGAGTCTCAATCTGCAAGGCCTCCGCTTCACTCTCGAGTGAGCGCGAATTATAGACACCGACCTTGCCTTCGAAGTCAAGGGTGCGGTTATTCATAAGGAAGCGCTCCATATCCCCTTCGACAAGACCAAGCTCCTTACCGAGAGCGGCAAGACGTTCGTTCACGAAGTCGGAAGTATTCTTAGATACCTCATTGCGCATATCCATTTCCTCTTGATTGTAGGCTGAAACCTGAGCAAGGAGGATATCGAGTGCACGCTTCTTCGTACGATCTTGCAGGTGAAGAGTGAGCGTTGATGCACGATTCTTGGGCTCAGCAACAACAATGGTATGCTGATAGTAGCGCACCGTTTGAGTGAAGGGCAAGCGATTGACCTCAATGTGCTTATACTCCCAAGGGGTATTGAAGTTCTGACGAGGCTCAATGATGAAACGCTCATCGCCTAGTTGTACGGGGACGTTCAATGGCACAACCTGGCTCTTGCCCGATGAAGCAGGAGTGACACGCACATGACCAGCATCTTGGAAGGCTACTTCGAAGGTACTCTTTCGCTCAGTCGTATCAAGAAACTTCATTGAGAACGGAGCATCGGTGTAGAGTTCAAGAGTACGCAGACCACTCTTCACATTATAGAAGACATTAGCATTGGCCATTCTAACCGTACGCTCCAGCACACGACGAGATACCAGCTGTACATGCTCATTGTCCATGTTCAGACGTGCTGTACGCGCATAGCGAAGCATCTCCGTATCCATCATCGCACGCTGTGAGGCATCCTTGATGAAGATCTTCACCATGGACTCATAGACATAGGGGCGCTTGGCATTCTGATAGAGGGCTACAGCTAGCACAACTCCGATGCTCAAGAGATAAAGCCACCAAAAACGTAGGAGGTAGTTAAAGAGATCGAGTAGATTAGTCTCAGATGTCTTTTCTCCAGCCTGATTAGGTCGATTCTTTTGTGTAGACATAGGAGCTATGGACTAACGCTTGAAGAGGGCTATAAGAGCCGCTGCAGAGAGAGCTGTTGAGAGAGCTGTCGTCACATACCCGAGAGTAGAAAGAACCTTCTGCTCTGTATCACGGTGCGGTAGCGGAACTCAGCATAGATGATGTCATTCTGCTGAAGGTAGAAGGCAGGCGACTCAAAGATATTCTTCGAGAGCATATCCAAGCGGTAGTAGACATACTCATTGCCTATACGGCGGATAACATTAAGTTTACTGAAGTCGGTATGCTCGGAGAGTCCACCAACGGTAGCGATGAGCCTCAAGAATATTTGTCTGAGCATTATCCAAGTGGAAAGAGCCTCGATCTGTGATCTGAGCGGTGGTTGTACCACCTTGTACCAAGCCTTGGAAAGCACCAAGGAGATAGACACGTAGGTTGGCAAACTTTGTGATGACACGAGCATCCGTCAGGTAGCGACCTGCCGTGAGCTTCGTACGAATCACTTCGCTTACCTGCTCCAAGCTTAGCCCCAGGACGGGGACATCACCAATGATAGGGAACTGAATATTCCCCTGAGCATCGACCAAATAAGAGGAGCTAGTATCGGCAGGAGCGACATTCGCTGTGTTCAGGGAGACACCCCCAACAACGGTGGTAGGAGCAGTAGCCTGAGCCACCTGGCGAGTATTGAAGGGGACCGTCAGCTCAGGGTTGCGTATGCTCGTCACGAGGATACGGAGCTTATCGCCCTTCTGCACAACGATGCCAGTGTCACGCTTGACACCATAGGCCTTGGCGATCTCAATATCCTGCAGGTAATTCGTCTTCTTACTGAATCACAAGAGGAGAGCGCACAGAGCGAGAGGACACCGAGGGGCAAAGTGTCCAGGCATGAGAGAGTCTCTTGATCATTATCATAGGGGTATATTACTCAGAATTTCTTACCAAATATAATAGAAAAGGCTGTAAGGAAGATAATCTTAACGTCCGTAAAGAGCGAATAGTTATCCAGATACTTGAGGTCGAGACGCAGGCGCTCCAGCATCTTCTCAATGGTATCAGTATACCCATTGTAAAGAGTAGCATAGGAGAAGAGCCCTGGACGGACCGCATAGAGACGAACGTAGTCAGGGTTGCGCTCCATAATCTGGTCAACGAAGAACTGGCGCTCGGGACGAGGTCCGACAAACGACATCTCCCCCTTGATTACATTCCAGAGCTGGGGGAATTCATCGAGATGGTGAGCGCGAATGAACGCACCAACCTTCGTCAGACGACTATCCCCATCGGTGAAGAGCTGAGGACGATTCCCCGCCTCTGCATCCATACGCATAGAGCGGAACTTATATAGCGTGAAGGGTTTACCCTTGTAGCCAATACGTTCCTGGCGATATATGACATCCCCCTTGAGTCTTCCCACTTAATAAGCAGGGCGATCAGAGCGATCAGGGGAGAAGAAAAATCAGCGAAACCAAGGCTAAGGTAAAGTCAAAGGCTCGCTTGATGATGCGTTCGAAAGTATTCATTACTCGATCTATTTTGAAGGATTTAGGAGTTCGGTATAGATATTGATCAGACTATTGATCATCTCATCTTTAGTAAAGACGTCATAGAAGCGACGACGAGCGCCCTTGCTATAGGTCTTCCAAAGCTCTGGATCATCACATATCTTATGGATAGCCTCTGCCAAGGCAGATGCATCTTCGACTGGGACATTGATCCCAGAGACCCCGTCTTCATTGACCCAAGAAACCCCTGATTCGGGAATCTTTGTCGCCACGACAGGACGGGAGAGGGACATTGCTTCGACCAAAACAATGGCATAAGCCTCCGTTTTGATCGTAGAGCTGAGGCAGAAGACATCACAAGCTGCAAAGTAGGCTGGTTTGAGCTTATCAGAGATAAAGCCAAGGAACTTCACTCGCTCTTGCAAGCCAAGCTTCTCGGTCTGAGTAAAAGCTCTGCACGCAAGGGACCATTCCCTCCAATAAGCAAGACATAGTCACCGCTAAGATGTGTCATAGCCTCGATCAGATGGTGGTACCCCTTATAAGGGACAAGACGCCCCATATTGAAGACAATCTTCTTACCTGGATATTGCGCACGTATTGCCTCGATCTCATCTGAGAGCCAAGGATAGGGATCTACGCCGATTGGGAGAAAGGACGTTTTCTCCTGTACCTTACGAAGGAAGGGCGACTCCTCGACATAGACTGGAGTTGTCCCCAAGATCAGGTTTGCACGACGAATCAGCCAGCTCTGGAAAGGGGAGAAGAAGCGTAGCAGGAACTTCTGCTTTTAGGATATCACTGTGCCAGTGTAAGACCACCTTCCCTCGGTACCCAGAAAGAAGAGGTACCAATGTAGCCATAGGATCGGGATGGTGCACATGGATGATATCATATTCTGAACAGATACGCCGAAGGCGGAAGATCATCTCAGGGGAGATCATCGTCGCAGCCAGCTTTATCAGAGTCTTTGTACGAAAGATTCGTGACTCCTCGGAGAAGACGATATCAGTCGTCTCCCCCATCATATGAGGCACAGAGCATATCTGAGGCAAAGCCTCGCTCAGCAAAAGTCTCAGTGAAGATCTCCATAACCTTCTCCACTCCACCTTTGATGGGGTAGAACTTACCAAGTTGTAGAACTTTCATCTTACAATATCTTGTGCCTAAGGAGTAGGCTGGGTAAAGCTATTTGGTTGGGTAGCACTATCGTTCGACAGGAGGAGCCTCAAAGAGTTCAGCCCACGAGCGTCACTAGGAGCCTGCAAGGGACGCTGTGGGACAGGCTGTAGCTGAGTATGATCTCCTCGAAGAACTCGCTCCATAGCATCAGCCAAGGCTACGGCAGAGCTCGGATCAAAGAATCCCACAGCATCAGCACCAGCTGCTGTCTCGTGAGCAAAATGGGAGATCCGACAAGAGCATCAGGGCGATTATAGGAAGGAATTCCGAAATTGGGGAGTCCCCAAGTTTCGATCCGTGAAGGGAAGACCAAGCAGTCAGTACTGGCATAAGTATCCTGGAGCTTATCGCGAGACATAAATCCAGCAAAATCAAGGCTACTCACTTTTGCCCCCACGTAGAGTGAAGCCACTGTGCATACTTATTTTCTGTCCCATCAATGGTGAGGACCGTACGGAAGGTTCCCACTCTACACGCTGCTCCAAAATACGGGTAGCCTCGGTAAGAAGCTCAAAGTTCTTATGCGCATCAGCTGTCGCAGCAAAGAGGAATGTGAACTGATGACTGTCTGACGGAATCGTAGACTCCTTGGGTGGCAGTTGCTCTCGCTGAGGTGGCGCTACGATGAAGCGATCTTCCGAAAGGCCAAACATCTTGCTAAAGCCCTCTCTCAACCACTGTTGCTGGACGATCAGGTAGCGATTGCGACGTATTCCAATTTGGTAGGCGAAGCGAGTAAACATCGCAAAGAGTGGAATCTTCTTATCAAAGCGAAAGTCTCGCAATCTCCAGCGCAGGAATGGGAAAGAGGTCTGGCAGTAGACAGCCTGACGATGAGCTTGCACCCGTGGAGTCGTATCGTGCAGGGAAAGCCACAAGTCTATTGATCCCAGCTCACGAGAAATTTTCCCCATAGTCACATACTCACACCAGAGGCGCTTCCCCACCCATCGATTGCCCAGGGTAACTCAATGTACTGGATGTTGGGGTAGTCTGCCAGCTCCTGCTTATGGACCAAAGCCGTGACTTGACAGTCGTGCCCAGGAGCCCATTCAGATAGGAAAGCGAGGCACTGACGGAGGATCGTCAATGTCCCCCCCTTGCGGAGATTGACTGCGGAGATGACAATCTGCTTCATACCGTAGAGGATTAATTGGGGACAAGTGATGAGAAGAGGTCCAACCACTGCCCCATCACGGCATCCACGTCATAGCGAGCAGAAGCCTTGCGAGCATTAGCTCCCATTCGGACACGCTCAGTCTCCGAATCCATCAGCCGGCGGAGGGACGTAAGGAAACCTTCATCATCTCCCTGAGAGATGAGATAGCCATCTTCTCCTGAATGAATCACATCCTTGGGACCACAGGGACAAGCAAACGAAACAATTGGAAGCCCCATATGCTGCGCTTCAATAAGGACCATAGGGGGCCCCTCATAGCGAGAGGTCATCGCATAGATTGATGCACTTTGGTATACATCCTTCATCTGATGAGTTGGCTTAGCCAGCGTGACCGACGAGGAAAGGCCGAGACGATTCACCTGCAACTCAAGCTCTGGTCTCAGAGCTCCATCCCCATAGATTTCAAGCGACCAGTCTGGATATGCAGGTGCAATACACGCCCAGATATCAAGCAACTTAGAGAAGTTCTTCTGGAAATCATAGCGTCCAACAGCAATAATCTTGTGTGAGGTACAAGGTGAAGTCTCTTCAGACACAAAAGGCAGAGGATTCGGAATTACTCGAATATTGGGCAGCGCTCCCCAGTAGCCAGCATCTTCCTCAGTCAATACTACAAAGCTATCATAAGGTCTCACCGTACGCTCATCAAGCTTTGTGCGAAGGATGTCAACGAGACGCCATAGACCAGTGCGACCATATTGTAGGCGCTTTAGCTTTGAGAAGTGGTATTCTAAGACCTTGCGACTACCATCCTTCATCTGGGGAAGAAGTGTCGCATCCTCCCCAAACATCGAGACAACGATATCCGCACGGAGCTGCCCCAAGAGTTCGCTCAAACGTTGACGATGAAGACGCTTCTTCTTGGGATAAGCCGAGAGCTTAGCCAAGATCCCTTGACCATTGTTCTCGTCATAATTAATGCCGAGGTCATATTGCTTGACTGAACCTTCAAGCGAAAAAAAAGGCTTAGCACCCTTTTGGTCTGTAGTAATGATAATGAGCTCGTGGCCCTGCCCCACCAGATAATTTACCTTGCGAGTCAAGACACGCTCCATCCCTCCAGAGTTGGAGGTAGCTGGGATACAATAGACTATTCGCATGACTCTGGTGTTGCTTCGGGGAATATCCCATTAATATGATCACTCTCTTCGGCTGTGAACCAGAAGAAGAAGACGTAAATCATCAAGATATCCGTAGATACCTTCATCCATACGATGAAAGTCATTGCTAAGAAGCTCACAAAGAGCCAAACATAGTGGGATACTTGCGAGCGAAGTAATAGGCATAGTAGACGAAGCTCGATGCAAACGTCACAAAGCCAATAAGCCCCGAATAAAAAAATTAAGCGACAATAGCCAATATCCGTCCCATAAGCCCAAGTGCCATATATACCACTGCCAATGATCCATGTCTTTGTATCTGATACGTACAGCCACATAGTCTCTAAAACCTCGGTTGACCCCGTTGTAAACTCCCCCTCTTCCACAAGATTAAAAAAGCCTTCGAAAGCAAAGCGAAGCATGCTATGATAATAGTCATCCGTATTGTAGAGATAGACGCCAACGCTGGATACAAAAAAACAGCAAGTACGATGAAAGCTCCGAAGAGATATCCCCTCCTCTAACAGGTCTTCCTATATAAGAAATCCTCTGTAGAGCTATTAAAAGGAGTCCAATAGCTGTCCCTGTAGACGTTGTGCGTGCTACCATACTTCCAACTCCTGTGATGAAAAAAAAGGCAAATAACAGATAGATCGTAACCCTCTTATTACAACGGACAGACTCATCTACCGCGAGGGTTGACATGATAAGAATAAGGACAAGAGCAAAGCGCACCCCTCCAGAGTCAAGAGCTGTACTGAAACAGCGGATACGCCCAATTCTATCAAAGAAGTCTCTTTCCCAATGAACTATCTTTCCATTAAATTCATCAAACGCAGGGTTATTATCAATAATAAGCCCTGTGACACATTGAAAAAGTGTCGTAGCTACTAAGTAGTAAGTCAGGATGGAAAGAGTAACCTTACCATGTGTAATTCGAATTAAGGCAATGGCAGGATAAACGCTAAAGACCCAAACAAGGAATGTCGTGATATAGTTGGCATAGCTATAATCATCCGTTCCATTGAATTCGATCGCAAAAAGATTGATGATGGAGTATAGTACTGCAAAGAGCAGACCAATCATCGCTGACTTGGGGAGTAACTGTATCGAACGGCTAGTGCGACGTAGTAGGTTGTCGTAGGCAAACCACAGCAACCCTATGACAGCCACAATCATCTTCGTATTGGGGCCATTAGGGAAAGCTGCTAAGTCAAAGGAGTAGTAAGAGCAGGTGATTAGTACCCCGATGGCGATCATTAGGAGGATCTTCCTCATGAGTAGTAAAGCTGAGGGCTATCGATATAGTACTTTATATAGCCATCGCATGATGACTTTATTATAGAGAATGACAAACCAAAACTGCTTTTTGGCTGCCATGTATTGCAAAAGCTTCGTGCGAAAAGGGAGACTCTTATTCTTCAGGATATACTCGTTACTTTCTGGATACATCACAGTCCAGCGCTGAAAGTCTTCACGCCGAGTTGAGATGAGCAGTGGAAGCTTTAGGTTAAGTTTCAAAAAGTGAAGGAGTTCCAGATCCTGCTCTGAGGCATGCGTAGCCAAATAAGACTCCAGCTCTCGAACATTTGTCTCGACTTGCACCCAATGCTCTGGACGATAAACATTAGTGATCTGCTGATCAGAGCGAACATAGGTGTATAGTGGGAGATGAATAATCGAAACAGATGATGCACGATGAAAGAGCTTGCCCATAAGCATCAAATCCTCTCCCATATTAACTCCCGGAAGGAAGGGAGAAGTCCCAAGGCTTCTATAAGAGAGCGACGGATCATAAAGAGCCAAAGATTCCACTTCATCCTCCCTGCAAAGACCTGATGCAGAGCCTTGATCCCACAATCGTTACGTCAGGCTGTACAATATGACGAAGGCTACTTCCTTGGCACAGCTGATATTCACATCCAATGATATCCGCTCCAGTCTGTCGGACTCGATCAACAAGCAGCTCAATAGCATTGGGGGCAAGCTCATCATCAGCATCCACAGAATAGACATACTCTCCACGTGCAGCAGAAAGTCCTGTGTTCCGAGCACACGCTACCCCTTGATTGACCTCGTGGTGCAGAATATCAACCTCCATTCCTAGCTCTTCGAGCACCACCTTCTGCTGCTTTAAATAAGCAAGCCCATCATCGGGACTGCAATCATCAATAAAGATGATCTGCAGATGAAGATAGGTCTGAGCCCTTAGCTGTGCAATACAAGCTGGCAACGTCTGCTCTGCTTTGTAGACAGGAATAATGATCGAGATAAGGGGTCATTAGAAGCTATTCATTCAAAGTGAAAAGCATGAAGGCACGCAGGTGAGAGGAAAACAGATTGTAGGAAAACTCACAAGCTCCTACACAATTAAACCTTACGGAGAGCCCATGAGGCGGAAGCGGACTTTCCTAAAGTTATCCCATTGCAGACAAGGGAAACAGCCCTTCACAGTCCCTCTCTACAAGTGAGAGAATTTAATGAGGAATGATCTCCTCCTAAAAACACTGTATGGGCTTCTAGAAGGAGATCATTCTTCACTACGCCCCCCTCACTTCTATATGAGGAAGGCTGAAAGATTGGATGTACTTACTCAGCGACCTTCGACAGAACTGAGCGGCTGCAGCGGGGGTCGTTGTAGTACATGTTAGCAACACCGCCGTGGGAATCCTTCTTCAGCTGAGATTCTGAAACACCAAACTCGTTAACGAGGCAGTTGTAAACAACTTCAGCACGCTTGCGAGCGAGGAAGATGTTACGCTTTACGCTACCCGTACCCTTGTCAGCATAGCCAGAGACAGAGTAGACGAGCTTGGGGTTAGCCTTGAGAGCTTCAGCAAGGAAGCCGAGGTTTACACGGTCCTTATTGCTGAGCGTCCAGCGGTTGATGGGGAAGGTAACCAGAAGAGGCATACCAGCAGCAACGTTCTCGGGGGTAACTTCGCGGTTGAGAGCTTCCTCGAGCTGACGACGGAGGTCGCTGTTCTGACCTTCGAGGTCGCTCAGACATGCACGGAGGTCGTTGAGGACATTTTCGTTAACGCGGATCGTGGTGACCGTGCTACGATCCCAGCCACGCTTGGGGAAGTTGTAGCTAACACCAACAGTTGCAGTCACAAGACCTTCACCCCAGCGACCAGACGTGTTAACGGGAACACCAGCAAGCGTAGCAGAAACGTCTTCCTGGTCAAAGTGGTCACCAACGTAAGCGCCACGGATATCGAGGTTGATATCCCAAGCGCGGTTGATGCGGAAGCGGTTGAGGATACCAACGCTTGCAGTCAGTTCATTGGAGTGGCGACCCGTCGTAGAAGCACGCTCGAGAGTCGTAGCGAAACCAAGACCAGCGTAAGGGATCAGCGAGTAGAAGCGATCTTCGTTGTAACCGCAGACCATCTGCGTAAGGTTGAAGAGCACGTCAGCGTGAGCGTGGATGTACTGCTGTTCGGTTTCATAGAGAGGATAGCCTACGTTAGCGTGCTGGTAAACCTTACCAGTGCGCGTAGCGGGATTCCAATCCGTGATGAAGCCACCATAGTTACCGCGGTTGAGGTTAGGGGGCAACAGCGAGGTTGTGACCCGGTCCAACCAGAAACACCCTTGATCTTATAACCATTAGCACCAAGACGGATACCAATGCCAGGAGTGAACCACTTTACCGAAGTAAGCTTCGAAGTTAGGGGTGATACGGTCGACAAAACGCATCTGACGGTCGTGGTCACCAAAAATACATCTGTGCATGCAGCACCAATACCAGCGAACCAGTTAGCGCCGAAGCGATTCGTTTCTACACGATACTTATCAGCATCCTTCACCTCTACCGTGTACACGGAGTCGGTCGTCTGCTGAGCGCGCAGTGCAGGGAGCCAGTGAAAGGCAAGCAACTGCAGCAATTAAACTCTTTCTTAACATCATATTCATATTTAATTATTGAGTATACGTTCTTTTTCACACTCACAGATGGGCTACAGCAGACCGCGTGAGGCGCACGCAAAATCCTTGAGAGAGGCGACCTTGAGTTGTTTTTACAAGGACCTCTTATTCACCTATGAGAGGCGGAGTAAGTCCCTAAAGCGGCAAGCCGTAAGCAGGGACACACCCTGTGGCCCTTCGCATAGAGCCACATTTACACACGGCAAAGATAACGTTTTTATACGAAAACGCAATGAATCCCAATTATTGACCTTCATAATATCAGCAGATTGCACCGACTTCTGAAGGCAAAGGGCAGGCTACGCTTCGATCAAGGTAGGTCAATAAGCCCCAGCTCTCCCTGGGGGATACTCAGCTCTTCTGCTACCGAAGGGTCAGCCTGACAGAGAGCCAAGAGCGCACGATGCGCAGCATCCTGGTGGGCGACCTTTTTATTCGGACCACTCCCTACACCGACCTTGCGCTCATCGACGTAGACCCCACAGACGAAGGGTGCACCACTGCGCTTCGGCTCCTGAAGCATACGGAAGTCAAGGGTAAGGTGGTGCTTCTGCGTCCACTCTAAGAGCAGCGACTTATAGTTCGTAGTCTGCTCTCGTAGGCTTGCCTCAAGCTCCGTAAAGAGGGGCACCATACGCTGGTGGACGAACGCCTCGGCACGGGCATAGCCCTGATCAAGGAAGATTGCCCCGATGAGCGCCTCCAGAGTATTACCATATATATCGGTACTACTCTGACGTGCCTCGCGACGGATCTGAAAGCAGACGATCAAAGTCATGCGCTGAGCGACAGCGTTGTTGACCTTACGCCCGACGATAGCACCACGGCGCTTACTCATCTCTCCTTCATCCCAGTGTGGGTGACGCTGGTAGAGGTAATGACTCATTGCCGTGAGTAGCACCGAGTCACCGAGGAACTCCAAGCGCTCATTATTGAGCTTGAAGCCCTCCTTGTCGGTCTTACTCACCGAGCTGTGACGGAAAGCCAAGTCGTAGAGCTCGGGGGTCACGTGGTTCGAAAGCCGAGGAGACTCGACGAGTAGGAGAGGCTCTTTGGGCTTGCGCCCAAAAGAGCCTCCTCAAGTCCGTCTCGCACGATACGTATAATCATAGAGCTATAGAGGGAGTCTTGATAATACGTGGCTGTGGAGCCGTATTACTTCTCGTACTTCTTGAAGATGACACTCGCGTTGTGCTCACCGAAACCGAAGGTGTTCGACAGAGCAGCACGGACGGTACGACGCTGAGCCTGGTTGAAGGTGAAGTTCAGCTTGTAGTCGATCTCGGGATCTTCGTCGTCGGCAGCGTGATTGATCGTGGGGGGACAATGTCCTCCTCTACGGCTTGAGCGCGAAGACAGCCTCGATAGCACCAGCGGCGCCGAGGAGGTGACCCAGTCATAGACTTCGTAGAGCTGATATTCAGCTTATAAGCAGCGTCACCGAAGACTTCTTAATAGCCTTGGACTCGGAGATATCCCCGACAGGGCGTAGAAGTCCCGTGTACGTTGATGTAGTCAATATCTTCAGGGGAGGTCCTGCATCCTCGAGTGCATTGGTCATCACCAGCTTAGCACCCAGCCCTTCAGGGTGAGTAGCCGTGAGGTGGTAAGCATCAGCCGAGAGACTGGTACCTACGAGCTCCAGCGTAGATGTGCGCACCACGAGCGATGGCGTGCTCGAGCTCCTCGACGACGAGGGCAAGCAGCACCTTCAGCCATAACGAAGCCATCACGCGAAGCGCTGAAGGGGCGGGAAGCACCCTGAGGATCATCATTGCGAGTGGAGAGGGCGTTCATCGCATTGAATCCACCGACACCAGCAGCACAGATAGAGGCTTCGGCACCACCAGTGATGATGACATCAGCTTACCGAGGCGGATGAGGTGGCAGGCATCGATCAGTGCGTTCGTAGACGAAGCTACAGGCTGAAGCCGTGGAGTAGTTAGGTGCGTGGAAACCATACTTCATCGACACCCTGACCTGCGGAGATATCCGAGATCATCTTGGGGATGAAGAAGGGATTGAAGCGAGGGACCTGCTTCGGCATCATAGCCGCGTACTTCCTCTTCAAAGGTCCCGAGACCACCGATACCGGAGGCGATGATGACCCCGACACGGTTCTTATTTACTGTCTCTACGTCAAGCTTGGAATCGGCGATACTCTCTTCGGCTGCCACCACGGCAAACTGAGCATAGCGATCTAGCGGCGAGCCTCCTTCTTATCAATATACTTGCTGACATCAAATTCCTTGACTTCGCAAGCAAACGTGGTCTTGAACTTTGAGGCATCGAAGAGCGTGATGGGGTACTGCCCCACTCTTCCCCGCTACGACAGCCTCCCACGTCTCGCGGTACGTAGCCCCGAGAGGTGAGATAGCGCCTATTCCAGTGATGACGACTCTCTTGAGTTCCATCAGCAAATTCCTTTATCTCGACGAGAGGGCTGTTAAGCCTTCTTGCTTTCGATGTAGTTGATAGCGTCGCCGACCGTCTTGATCGTCTGAGCGTCCTGATCGGGGATCTGGATGTCGAAAGCCTTTTTCGAATTCCGTGATGAGCTCTACGGTGTCGAGAGAGTCAGCACCGAGGTCGCTGGAGAAGTTTGCTTCAGGGGTTACTTCGCTTGCTTCGCAGTTGAGCTTTTCGACGATGATTTCGACTACCTTTTCGTTGATCTGTGACGTGATTCTTTTTTTCTTTACTTAGTTATGTATTCTTTCTTTACACTGCATTGCTCTACCTTTGTACCGTATAATGAGCGGCACTCAGGGAGTAGCTCGAGTATTCCGCGCGGCGCTTATCACACTGCACAGATACGCTCCATTTTGTGCTAAAGATACAACTATTTATGAAACAAATAGCAATACTTGCTTCTGGCAATGGCTCAAACGCCGAAGCTATCGTCCATCATTTCCGCGCTACAGGCGAGGCGGAGGTGGCTATGATCATCACAAACAAGCCTCAGGCAGGGGTCATCCAGCGGGCTGAAAGACTGGGTGTACCTTGTCATTATTTTACAAACGCAGAGCTTCGTGAAGGCACGCGCCCGATAGCTCTGATGAAGGAGCACGGCGTCGAGCTCATCATCTTAGCGGGCTATCTCTGCCTCATCACTCCTATATATATAATGGAGTACCCCGAGCGCATCATTAACATCCACCCTGCACTCCTCCCCTCTTTCGGCGGTCAAGGTATGTACGGCGACCGAGTGCACGCTGCCGTCATCGCCTCGGGAGCGAAGGAAAGTGGTATCACCATCCACCTCGTCGACGAAGACTATGACCACGGGCGCCACCTCCTGCAGGCGACCTGCCCCGTGCGTCCTGATGACACCGTCGATACACTCGCCGCGCGCATCCACGAGCTGGAGCACCGCTTCTTTCCCACGACCATCGCCCAATATCTGCGCTTCCTCTAAGGAAGCCCCTCCCATACAGCACTAAGCCGCCCCACAGCGAGTCACCGACGTGACCTGCTGTGGGGCGGCTCTTTTTCTCTCGCATGGCGCGCGGGCGCACATATATATAGTATATGCGGATGCTAAGGGGGCGAGAAAGTACACCTGAGGAGGGTGGGAAAAAAACGCCCGTTTTTCGCAGTGCAGGGCTAAGTAAGTACTTTTGTATACCTATATAATAAGTCCTGTGAGCCGACTGCATCACCCGCAGGCGCGCCCTCAGACAATCCATCATCTCCCACTCCACAAGCCCCTCACATCCCACCGATATGCGTCAGCGACTCTTCCTCCTCGATGCGTACGCCCTGATCTACCGCGCCTACTACGCCTTCATCAAAGCCCCACGCTTCGACAGCAAGGGGCGCAATACCAGTGCTGTCTTCGGCTTCGTCCTTATGCTGGAGGACCTCCTCTCGAAGGAGAATCCCGAGGAGATCGCCGTCGTCTTTGACCCCGCAGGTGGCACCTTCCGCCACCGCAGAGTACCCCGCTTACAAGGCGCAGCGCGAAGAGACGCCCGAAGGGATCCGCATCGCCGTACCACTCATCCGTGAGGGCTCCTCGCTGCCTACCGCATCCCCGCTGTCGAAGTCCCCGACTTCGAGGCGGACGACGTCATCGGTACGCTGGAGCGATCTGGCAGCCCGCGCGGTCACGAGGTGCTGATGGTCACGCCCGACAAGGACTACGGAGCAGCTCGTCACCGAGCGACGTCCGTATGTACCGCCCGATGCAGGGGCGGGGGCTACGAGATCTGGGGCGAAGCCGAGATACGGAGAAGTTCGGTCTTGACTCCCCAGCGCAAGTCATCGACTACCTCGCACTCCTCGGGGACAAAGGTGGACAACATCCCCGGCTGTAGGGGGTATCGGTGAGAAGGGGCGCACAGAAGCTCCTCAGCGAATACGGCACGGTGGAGAACCTCCTCGCCCACGCCTCGGAGATCAAAGGGCGCTACGGGCAAGAAGCTCATCGAGGGCGCAGACGACATCCGCCTCTCCTACTATCTGGCGACCATCCGCCGTGACGTGCCCATCAGCTATACCGCTGGCGACTACGCCCGTGGGAGAAGGACGAAGAGGCGGTGCGCCGCCTCTTCGAGGAGCTGGAGTTCCGCACGCTCCTCTCTCGTGTCCTCGGCACGGCTCCCGCACCCACCCCGAAGAAGGTCGCCCTCCCACCCGATGACCTCTTCGCAGGGACTCGAGGAGACTGAGGAAGCCGAGACGCCTGCCCCCACGGATGTACCACAGATGCGCATCGTGGTACTCACCCCGACGACCCTCCCCGCCTTCGTCGAGCGTGCAGCCAAAGTCCGGGTCGTCACCTTCGACACCGAGACCACGGGCGCCGATGCGCTGACAGCAGAGCTGGTAGCCATCACCTTCGCCCTCGACAGAGAGACGACCTATTACCTCGACGTGCCCGCTGAGCGCGAGGCTGCTACGGCACTCCTCGACCAGCTCCGCCCCATCTTCGAGGCGCAGCCTCGCTGAAGGTCGGGCAGAACCTCAAGTACGACCTCCATATCCTCCTCTCCTACGGCATCGAGACGGCTGGCGAGCACTTCGACACGATGATCGCACACTACCTGCTCTACCCCGATATGCGCCACGGCCTGGACGAGCTGGCGGAGAAGTTCCTCAGCTATAAGATGATGCCCTTCGAGGAGATGATCGCCCTCGCAGACGACGAAGCAGTTTGACCTGCGTCAGGTCGAGTCCCGAGCGCCTGCAGTTCTACGCTGCGGAGGATACGCACATCACCCACCTCCTCTATGAGTACTTCGCAGAGCGCCTCGAGAAGGCAGGGCTTACCGAGCTCTTCCGCACCATTGAGATGCCACTGATGAAGGTACTCCTCGGCATGGAGCGCGAGGGGGTACGTCTTGACAAGGCCTGCCTCGCACGCCAAGCGGGCGAGCTGAGGGTGAGCTGGAGCGCCTCGAGACGGAGATCAGCACGCTCATCAGTACCCCATCAATGTCAATAGCAGCAAGCAGGTCGGCGAGACCTCTTCGACGAACTCCAGATTATGGAGAAGGCGAAGAAGACCAAGACAGGGGGTACACCACGAGCGAAGAAGTTTTTAGAAAAGCTCCGTGACAAGCACCCCAGTCGTGGGCAAGATCCTCGACTACCGTGGTGTGAAGAAGCTCCTTAGCACCTACATCGAGGCGCTGCCCGACCTCGTCTACCCTGATGGGAAGATCCATACGTCCTTCAACCAGACCATCGCCGCCACGGGTCGCCTCTCCAGCAACCCCAACATCCAGAATATCCCCATCCGTACCCCCGAGGGTCGTGCCATCCGCGAGTAGCCTTTCGTACCCGATGCGGGCTGCACCTTCCTCAGCGCCGACTACTCACAGATCGAGCTGCGTCTGATGGCACACTTCAGCGAAGACCCCGCCCTCATCGAGTGCCTTCCGCTCTGGGCAAGACGTCCACCAAGCCACCGCTGCGAAGATCTACGTACTCACGCCCGAGGAGGTCACGCCCGATATGCGTCGCCGCGCGAAGACCGCGAACTTCGGTATCATCTACGGCATCTCCGCCTTCGGCCTAGCGAGCGCCTCTCCATCCCCCGCAAGGAGCTAAAGGAGCTCATCGACGGCTACTTCGCCTCGTACCCCGGGGTGGCAAACTATATGTCGCGTGTCGTCGAGGAAGCCAAGCATCGTGGATATGTGACGACCCTCCTGATCGTCGCCGTAGCCTCCCCGATATCAATAGCGCGAACGCTGTCGTACGCGGCTACGCCGAGCGCAATGCGATCAACGCTCCCCTCAAGGTTCAGCTGCCGACCTCATCAAGATCGCGATGATCCGCCTCGATGCCGCTATCCGTGAGCGGGGTCTCAAGAGCCGTATGATCCTGCAGGTGCGTGACGAACTGAACTTCAACGTCCCCACCGACGAGACTCGCCGAGATGACCGAGCTGGTCCGCAGCACGATGGAGTCCGTCTGCCCCGATCTACGCGTACCCCTCGAGGTAAGCATCGGTAGCAGTACCCACCTGGCTCGATGCGCACTAAAGCTCTCGCCCCCGATTTATATTCCACAAAGACTGAATAATGAAACTATTAGCACTTGATATTGACGGCACGCTGATCACCAAGGAGCGCGTCCTCACCGAGGGCGTCCGCTCGAGCCCTGCTCCGTCTCAGAGAGACTACGACACCCGCATCATCCTCGCTTCGGGGCGCCCCACCCCAGCCCTCAGGTCCCTGGTAGAAAGCCCTGCAGATCGCGGACTACGGCGGCTACCTCATGCCCTTCAATGGCGGGAAGATCCTCGAGGCGGGGCTCCAAGCGCCTCCTAGCGCCCAGCTCCTCGACACCGACCTCATCCCCCAGCTCTACCGCCTCGTGCAGGAGCGTGGGGTGAATATCCTCACCTACACCGAGGGCGCATCCTCACCGAGCGCGAAGATGACCCCTACGCAGAGAAGGAAGTCGTCATCACGGGCGTACCTCTCAAGCGTGTACCCAGCTTCGTCGAGGGCTGCTACGGAGAGCCTCCCGAGTGCCTCGCCGTCAGTACTCTGGAGAAGCTCATCCCGCTCGAGGTACGCTGTCAAGGAGCAGCTCGGCACACGTGTCGGTGCCTTCCGCTCGAGTGACTACTTCCTCGAGCTCGTCCCCCTTGGTGTGAATAAGGGCAGTGCGCTCGCTCGCCTACTCGATGTCCTCGGCGTGACCCCACAGGACCTCATCGCCATCGGTGACAACTACAACGACCTCGAGATGATCGAGCTGGTAGCACAGGCGTCGCCGTGGGCAATGCGCCCGAGGATATCCAGCGCCGTGCGGACTTCGTCACCCGCTCCAATGCCGAGGACGGTGTGGCTACGCCCTCGAGCAGCTCCTCTTCGTCTAAGCCTCCCCACCCCTTCACCGCGCGGGCTGCAGTACACCTTCGGTACTGCAGCCCGTGCGCTTCTATAGGACTTGCACCCACAAATCACTATAGGAAAAAGCCTGATCCTCCGCGAGAAAAAAAGCACCGAAGTCGTATTCCACTCCCTTGATCTACGTACGTAGACGATAGGACAAGGCACGTGGATTTTAGAGCGCTCGTGCGTGGACAAATGATCCACGTACGTAGACCGAACTTTCCCCATAGATGAACCAAAGAATCCCCCCTCGAGGGACGAAGTATAGGGAGTAGTGCTCTGCGATAGTTCTCGCGCTGAATGAAGGCGTCTATCCGTATAGATGTAAGCGACTTACCTAACGTGTAGGGCGAGAAAACAAGCGGGGATAGTAGGGCCGAAGCAATAGTGCGACTCGGGGCGTACTCACAGGCAAGATAGAAGCCCTCACGATACGCGCGAGATAGGTACACTGCGGGAAAATCGTTATTTTTGTGTGGCTTAGTAGCTTAGCACGTATAGCCTCCGAGCGGAGGTGAGGTGCTGATCGCCGTATTTTACATCACACTTTGACTTAGCTTAGTAACTCATGGAGAAGGTCATACGTCGAGCACTTGTCTCGGTATACCACAAGGAAGGATTAGCAGAAATCTTAAAGCTCCTGCACGAGCAGGGCGTAGAGTTCGTCTCCACGGGGGGCACCAGCACCTTCATTGAAGGGACCAGGGTACCCTTGTGTTGCCGTCGAAGACCTGACTAAGTATCCCTCGATGCTCGGGGGCGCGTCAAGACCCTTCACCCCGCTATCCAGGGGCGGTATACTCGCCCGCCGCGGACACGAGACCGACCAAAAGGAGGTCCTCGAATACAGCCTATCCCTCATCGACCTGGTGATCGTAGACCTCTATCCCTTCGAAGCTACGGTAGCCTCGGGCGCCAGCGAAGAAGATATCATCGAGAAGATCGATATCGGCGGTATCAGCCTCATCCGTGGGGCAGCAAAGAACTTCGAGGACGTCGTCATCATCCCTTCGCAGGGCAGACTACGCTACGCTGCTTGAGATCCTCCGCGAGCGTGGCGCTCGCACGACCCTCGAGGAGCGTCGCCACTTTGCTCGCCGCGCCTTCGCTGTGAGCTCGCACTACGACTCAGCGATCTTCCGCTACTTCGACGGCGAGGAGCGCTCTGAGCTCCGCCTCACGGCAGACGAAGCTAAGCCCCTGCGCTACGGCGAGAACCCCCCACCAGAAGGGCGTCTTCTATGGCGACCTCGACCGCTACTTCGAGCAGCTCCACGGCAAGGAGCTCTCCTACAACAACCTCCAGGATGTCGAGGCAGCTGTCTCACTCATCCAGGACTTCTCTGAGTCCCACCTTCGCCATCCTCAAGCACAACAACGCTTGTGGCTGCGCCTCTCGCCCCACCCTCCTCGAGGCTTGGACGGATGCGCTGGCAGGTGACCCCGTCTCTGCCTTCGGTGGCGTCTCGTAGCCAACCGCCCCATCGACGTGGCGACGGCGCGCGAGATCGACAAGCTCTTCCTCGAGGTGCTCATCGCTCCCGACTTCGAAGCCGAGGCGCTCACCATCCTCGAAGGCAAGAAGAACCGCATCCTCCTGCGTCAGAAGGAGACTATCGATGCCCGCTGGTCTTACCGCTCGATGCTCGGTGGTGTGCTGGCTCAGGAGACCGACCGCGCAGTAGAGACTACGGCTGAGATGAAGCTCGTTACTAAGGTAGCACCTACGGCTGAGGAGCTTACGGATCTGGTCTTCGCGACCAAGCTCGTCAAGCACAGCAAGAGCAACGCTATCGTCCTCAGCAAGGGCGGTCAGCTCATCGCCTCGGGTGTCGGACAGACCTCACGTGTCGATGCGCTCAAGCAAGCCATCGAGAAGGCACGCCACTTCGGCTTCGACCTCAAGGGAGCTGTACTGGCGAGCGATGCCTTCTTCCCCTTCGACGACTGCGTCACCCTCGCTGCCGAAGCTGGTATCACCGCTATCGCTCAGCCTGGTGGCTCAGTACGTGACGCTGACAGCATCGCCGCTGCAGATCGCCTGGGCGTAGCCGTGGTGATGACGGGGTGCGTCACTCAAAGCACTAAGAATACGAATCGACTAATAGATAAGCGTGGGACTATTTTCCTTTAGGCAGGGAGCTGGCGATGGACCTGGGTACTGCCAATACCATTATCATCAAGGACGACAAGATCGTACTCGATGAGTCCCTCAGTAGTAGCCTTCGACAACCGCACGGGCGAGATGATCGCCGTCGGGACCAAGGCTCGTGAGATGTACGAGAAGGGCAACGCCAACATCCGCACGATCCGCCCCCTGCGCGAAGGGTCATCGCAGACTTCGATGCCGCTGAAGCGCATGATCCGCGGGATGATCCGCGTGATCAGCCGCCGCCGTGGGTGGTTCACCCCTCACTGCGCATGGTCGTCTGTATCCCCTCAGGGAGCGCGGAGGTAGAGATCCGTGCCGTACGCGACTCCAGCGAGCGCGCTGGTGGTAGTGACGTCTATATGATCTACGAGCCCTATGGCGGCAGCTATCGGCGTCGGCATCGACGTCCTCGCCCCCGAAAGCTACGTGATCGTGGACATCGGTGGTGGTACGACGGAGATCGCTGTCATCTCGCTCGGTGGTATCGTCGAGGATCAGTCCATCGACACCGCTGGCGACGAGCTGACGCAGGACATTATGGATCACGTGCGCGAGAAGCACCAGATCAAGGTCGGGGGAGCGTACCGCTGAGCAGATCAAGATCCAGGTAGGTGCTGTCTACGCCGACCTCGATGACGCTCCCGAAGACTTCACCGTCTGGGGGTGCGAGCGTGATGGATACCGTGCCCGCAAGGTAGAGGTCAACTATCGTGAGATCGCCGAGTGCCTCGACAACTCGATCGGTAAGATCGAGAGCGCTATCCTCCGCACGCTCGAGGCTACGCCTCCCGGGAGCTCTACGCCGACATCGTCGCCAATGGTGTCGTCCTCACCGGTGGTGGTGCCTCCTGCGTGGTCTCGACAAGCGCCTCTCCAAGCGCTTCGGTCTTGACTTCAAGATCGCTGAGAACCCCCTGCACTCTGTAGCTCTCGAGTACGGGTATTGCGCTGAAGAACATCCACAACTTCAACTTCCTCTTCCGCTAAGCCCCGTAGCCTACTCCGCCCAGTGGATAAGCTCTTAGAGTTCCTCCATAAGTATAGACACTGGTTCGTCTTCCTCATCTTGGAGACGATCGCTCTCGTCACGTACCCTAAGTGGCTCCCTCTACTCGAGGAGCCTCGGCTGGTACGCGACGAGTGCCGTCTTTGGGCAGGGTCAATGAGCTGATGACCGAGGGGCTGGAGCTATGTAGTACTACGCCCTCGCAATGAGGAGCTACTGAGGGAGAATGCGCGTCTACGTACGGTACCATACCCTCCTGGCACGTCAGATGCAGGGACGCCGAAGCCCGTAGCTGCTGCCTCGTCTGCACGCTACCGACAGCCTCCCCATCGATCCCTCGGCGGTCATCATCGCCCGAGTAGTCAATCGTGTGACGCACACGGGTGAGGTCTACTACACCATCAACAAGGGGCGCCGTGACGGCATCGAGACCGACATGGGTGTGATGAGTGCCTCGGGCGTCGTCGGCGCCGTGATGGCGGTCTCCGACCACTACGCGCTCGTCATCCCCGTCCTCAACCCGAAGATTCGCCTGGCGTGTACCCTCCTCGGGCAGGGAGGTCAGTGGTACCCTCACAGCTCCCTCAGTACGAATGCCAATGAGGCGATCCTCAGCAACGTCCCCCCACACGCCCACCCCCAGATCGGTGACACCATCACCACGAGCGGCTACTCCTACCTCTTCCCCGAGGGGATGATGGTCGGGACGATCGCCGACTCCGTCCCCGCTCGCGTCAAGGGCAGCGCTGGGACCTTCGCCAACTATCCTGTGCACTCTCCACGGACTTCCAGGGTCTACGCTACGTCTACGTGATCCGCAGAAGCCCACCCACGAGGTACGCGCCCTCGAAGACTCGATCAGACCCAATGAATAGCTCCACCTATCTGCGCTTCATCCTCTTCGCCCTCCTTATGGTGGGCCTGCAGGTGTGGGTACTGAGTCCCATCGCCCTCTTCCGTGTGGCGACCCCTTACCTCTATCCCTTCGTGCTGCTGCTCCTGCCCGTAGACACGAACCGCACCGTACTCTCTATCTCGGGCTTCGCCGTAGGGATGCTCATCGATATCTTCAGCCTCACGCCTGGTACTGCACGCCTCAGCCTTCACGCTGACAGCCTTCATGCGCCAGCCCATCCTCTCACTGCTCACGGACAAGAACACGATACCGCACGCCCTGCCCCTCTTCCCCACGCTGCGTGGAGGCTCAGTGATGCTCATCACGCTGCTCCTGCTCGTGCACCACGTCACGCTCTATATCCTCCAGGTACGCAGGGATGCGCGTGAAAGTCTACATATCATCATCAGCTTCGCTTCGGGCTATGCCTTCTCGTGGGTGCTGGCGGTGATGACCCTCTTCTTCTTCGGCACGGGAGAAGGGGAACTCGCTCAGTGATGCTCTCCTATGGTCAACGACGAGCTCTTCCGTAGACGGTGGCTGATCATCAGTACTCACCTTCGCCATCGTCACCATCTTCATCATCCGCCTCTTTACCCTGCAGGTAGCCAGCAATGACTACAAGCGCCGGGCGGAGAATAATGCCTACTTCATCCTCTCGACCATCCCCTCGCGTGGCGTCATCTACGACCGCAAGGGACAGCTCCTCGTGGTAAATCGCCCCATCTACGACCTGATGATCGTGAACCACGAGGCGAAGGGGAAGCTCGACACCACACTACTTGCAAACACCCTTGGCCTTGCCTCGCGAGGAGATCGTACAGAAGCTCACCGCCGTACGTGACCGCAGTATCAACCGCGGCTACAACCCCTACACCCCACAGGTCTTCCTCTCACAGCTCGAGCCCGAGGAGGTAGGACGCTTCGAGGAGCAGCTGTATAAGTTCCCCGGCTTCTCGGTGCGCTCCCGTACCGTCCGCCAGTACAACTACCACAATGCCGCCCACCTCTTGGGCTACCTCTCCGAAGCCAGTCTCACCGACCTCGAGCGTGACAGCACGATCGTGCGAGGGGACTTCGTCAGCGAAGCGGGGTAGAGCGCACCTACGAAGAGGTGCTGCGTGGCGTCAAGGGTGAGGAGATCTTCTACCGCGATGCCCGTAGCTGTATCCAAGGGCGTCTGGACGGCGGCTCGCACGACCGCGCTCCCGTCCCTGGGCGCGACCTCACACTCTCCATCGATGCAGGCCTGCAAGAGCTGGGCGAGCGCATGATGCGCGGTAAGCGTGGCGCCATCGTCGCCATCGAGCCCGAGACGGGCGAGATCCTGCCCTCGTCACGGCACCGAACTACGATCCCGAGCTCCTCGCTGGCAAGAGCAAGGGTGCCAACCACCGCATGCTTGAGGAGACCTTCGGTAAGCCCCTCCTCAACCGCGCGATCCAAGGGAACTACCCTCCAGGCTCGACCTTCAAGCCCTCGCAGGGTGCTATCTTCCTCGAGGAAGGTGTCCTCACGCCCTCCACAGCGCTTGCCTGTCATCACGGTTACCCACCACTGGGCAACCGACCCAAATGCCACAGCCACAGCTCGCCCACCTCACTCATCCCTGCGCTCTCCACCTCATGTAATGCGTACTTCAGCTGGGGCCTGCACCTCATGCTCGACGACCGCCGCCATTACCCCTCGGCAGCCGTCGCTCTGGAGCACTGGAAGCAGCGTATGGTCTCCCTCGGTTTCGGCTACCGCCTCGGTATCGACCTGCCGGGTGAGAAGCGCGGATATATCCCCAATAGCGGCGTCTACGATAAGTTCTACAAGGGTGCATGGAACGGTCACACCATCATCTCCATCGCCATCGGGCAGGGCGAAGTGCTCGCCACGCCCCTGCAGATAGCGAATCTCGCCGCCCTCATTGCCAACCGCGGCTACTACATCCGCCCGCACGTCGTGCGCTCCATCGGCGGTATGCCTCTGGACTCGATGTACCACAACCACCAGCCCACAGGGATCTCCCGCGAGAACTGGGAGTATATCGTCGCAGGGATGGCTGGCGCTGTCACGGGCGGTACGTGTCGTGCTGCGAACTTCGCTCCTGGTGAGATCGAGGTATGTGGTAAGACCGGTACGGCAGAGAATCCCCACGGTAAGGACCACTCGGCCTTCATCGGCTTCGCGCCTCGCTCCAAGCCGCGCATCGCTGTCTCGGTCTATGTCGAGCAGGGGCTTCGGGGCGCAGTTCGGTGTGCCTATCGGTAGTGTGATGATGGAGTACTACCTCCGTGACGGCAAGCTCTCGGGCAGTAGCGAGTATCGCCTCCTCGATGGAGCGCCCGCAGTATCTCCTACCTCAACGATATATAGCACCCGCCATGCGACAGTCCTCCTCACAGCCTTTCTATAAGTCCATCGACTGGGTGACGATCTTGATGTACCTCATCGCTGGTCTTCTTCGGCTGGCTCTCTATCTGTGGCGCCTCGTACAACTTCGAGACGGAGGCCTGCTGAGTCCCTGGCGGTCGCCCGATGATGCAGCTGCTGTGGATCGGTACTCAGGCTGGTCTTAGGCTTCGCTGTCATCTCGCTCGACACGGACATTTATGAGGTGGGGTACCCGCTCTTCTATGGGGCGATGATGCTCCTCTTGATGGTGACGATCGTCATAGCACCGGATATCAAGGGGACCACGCTCGTGGCTCGTCTTAGAGTCGGTACGCCTACAGCCGGCGGAGTTCGCGAAGGTCGCTACCGCCCTCACCCTAGCGTGGCTATGCAATCAGTATGACTTCAAGATCGAGTCGATACGCAGCTATCTGAAGATCTTCGCTATCATCTTCTTCCCCATCGGAAACTCATCCTCCTGCAGCGGGAGACGGGAACCGGCGCTCGTCTTCCTCGCCCTCTTCCTTGCCCTCTTCCGCGAAGGCTTCTCTGGGAACCTTTATGGGAGACCAGTGCCTCGGCAGCGGTGTACTTCATCAGGGGCGCTCGTCTTAGAGGACACGCTGTGGTGGAGTGCCACGGACGCAGACCTCTTCTTCGTCTCGAACGCTATCCTCTTCTTCACCGCCACCCTCTACGCCGTCTATACCCAGGACTGGCGCAACCGCTGGCGCTACCTCCTCTATGCCGTAGGTGCCGTCCTCGGCGTGTATCTCATCTCAGGAGTGGTGAACTTCTTCGTCGCCTTCAACCTCGCCTATGTGGCTGTAGCCCTCGTCGTCATCGCCGTAGGCTCACTCTTCTACCTTGCCCTGCGCGAATACCTCCTGCGCTACCTCTTGATGGCCATCTTCGCCATCGGATCGCTCGGCTTCTTCTACTCGGTGAACTACGTCTTCAACGATATCCTCCAGCCCCACCAGCAGGTACGTATCAAGATCGCCCTCGGCATCGAGAGCGACCTCAAGGGAAGGGCTACAATGTCGACCAGTCGAAGATCGCTATCGGATCGGGTGGACTCACCGGTAAGGGCTTCCTCAAGGGCGCTGAGACGAAGCTGAACTACGTGCCTGAGCAGGAGACGGACTTCATCTTCTGTACCGTCGGAGAGAGTCGGGCTTCGTAGGCTCGACGGCACTACTCGTCATGTACGCCGTCTTCATCCTGCGTATCGTGGCGCTTGCCGAGCGGCAGGGTGACACGCTTCAGGGCGGGTCTATGGCTACTGCGTGGCATCGATCTTCCTCTTCCACCTCTTCATCAATGTGGGGATGGTGCTGAGAACCGTCCCACGTCATCAGTATCCCCCTACCCTTCTTCAGCTACGGGGGACTCCTCGCTGTGGGGCTTCACGTTCCTGCTCTTCATCTTCCTCGGCATCGACTCCCGTCGCAAGCAGCACACCGCCCGCTAAGGCGAGAGTGTACCTGCTCTGGATGCCGTAGACGCACGTATCCCCCGCCACCATATCGTGGCACCAACACATAGACATACGATGAAAAAAGACTTGACCTATAAGGAAGCTGCAAGCCGTCTCGACGAGATCGTCCGCCGCATCGAGAGCGAGAGCCCCGATGTAGACGAGCTCACGGGCCTCGTGAAGGAGGCTGTCGAGCTCTCGAAGCACTGTCGTGAGAAGCTCACGCAGGCTGACAAGCAGCTCACGAGCCTCATGGCACAGCTCAGCGAAGACCCTCAAGCCGAAGGCTAATGGCACATCGCTACGCTATCATCGTCGCTGGCGGGCGTGGCATGCGTATGGGTGCCGACCTGCCGAAGCAGTTCCTCCCCCTGCGTGGTGAGCCCGTCCTGATGCATACGCTACGGCAGTTTGCTCCCGAGGTCGAGGAACTCATCCTCGTGCTCCCTGCCGAGCAGCAAGACCTCTGGCAAGAGCTTTGTGCCGAGCATCACTTCACCCTCCCACACCGCATCACTACGGGTGGCGCCACGCGCTTCGACTCCGTACGCTCGGGGCTGAGAGAGCTCCCCGCTGAGGGCCTTGTCGCCGTCCACGGCGGGGTGCGCCCGCTCGTGTCGAGCGCGCTGATTCGCCGCACCTTCGAGGTAGCCGAAGAGGCAGGTGCTGCTCTACCAGCCTGCCCCGTCACCGACAGCCTGCGCCTACTCGGTGAGGACGACACGAACGAAGCGGTCGATAGGTCCCGATACCGTGCGGTACAGACCCCGCAGACCTTCGACCTCGAGCGCCTACACCGCGCCTATGAGCAGCCCTTCAGCCCGCAGTTCACCGACGATGCTTCCGGTCTGCGAAGCTGCTGGCCTCGGCGCTATCACCCTCGTCGAAGGCGAAGAGACGAATATCAAGCTCACCACACCAAGAGACCTCCTCTTGGCTGATCTCCTCCTGGACTAACCCCGCCCGAGAAGGGCAGGCGCTACGATGGCTAAGGACTTCCTCCTCACCCCACTGACCTACCTCCCAGGTGTCGGGCCACGGAGAGCGAAAGCGCTCGCCGAGGAGCTAGACCTATATACCTACCTCGACCTCCTGCATTACTTCCCCACGAAGTACGTCGACCGCTCGCGCATCTACCAGATCCGTGAGCTCCGAGGTGAGATGCCCACGTGGAGCTGAAGGGCTATATCCGTGACTTCAAGGAGGTGGGCGAGGGGCGTAAGAAGCGTCTCGTCGCGTACTTCACCGATGATGCAGGGCGCGATCGAGCTGGTATGGTTCCGCTCCATGCCCTACATCCGCCAGCGCTATATCCCGGGGCAGTGGTATCTCGTCTTCGGCAAGCCCGTCTTCTTCAACGGCGCCTACAGCATCAGCCACCCCGAGATCGACGAGGAGTCGAAGGCCGCACAGGTCAGCGGTGGCCTCATGCCCGTCTATCCCCTTACCGAGAAGCTCACCCGCGCTGGGCTGAATAGCCGTCAGATGCGCCAGCTCCTCTACGTGCTGAAGGAGTACTGCGTCCCCACATCACCGAGACGCTCACCTCCGAGATCATCGAGCGGGCGCGCCTCACTGTCCCTACGCCGAGTATCAGAGCAGATCCACTTCCACGTGACAAAGGAGGGGCTGAGGCAGCACGCAGACGACTGAAGTTCGACGAACTCTTCTTCATCCAGCTCCGTCTCCTCGGTATGAAGCGTGACCGCAAGGTACTTCTCCTGAGCTTCTCCTGCCACGTGTCGGGGATGCCATACGTGAGGGCTCTATGGAGTCTGCCCTTTGACCTGACAGGGTGCATGAAGCGTGTCATCCGCGAGATCCAAGCCGATGTCATCAGCGGTACGTCAGATGAATCGTCTCATCCAAGGGGATGTAGGGAGCGGGAAGACCCTCGTAGCACTCTTCTCCATGCTGCTGAGCGTCGACAACGGCTATCAGGCGTGTATGATGGCGCCCACCGAGATCCTCGCCCGACAGCACTACGCTTCTCTCTGCGAATACCTCGCACCGCTGGGTATCGAGGTGAGCCTCTTGATCAGGGGCGCGAAGAAGAAGGGAGCGCACACGCCTCCTTGCAGACCTCAGCACAGGCGCGCTGAAGATCATCGTCGGCACACATGCCCTCTTAGGACCCGTGGTGCAGTTCGCCCATCTCGGGCTGGCCGTCATCGACGAGCAGCACCGCTTCGGTGTCGTGCAGCGCTCGGGGCTGTGGCAGAAGGGCGAGCAGATCCACCCGCACATCCTCATCGCGAGCGCTACGCCTATCCGCGTACGCTCGCCGCGACCTCTATGGCGACCTGGATATCTCCGTAATCGACGAGCTCCCACCCGGGCGCAAGCCTATCGAGACCTACCACCAGAGTGAGAGCGAGATGTATCGGGTATATCAGTTCCTCGAGCGTCAGCTGGAGGAGGTAGTCAGGCCTATGTCGTCTTCCGCATGATCGAGGAGAGCGAAGAGGAGTCGATGCGCACGCTCGACGAAGGCTTCCGCCGCTACAGCGAGCACTTCGCCCACCGCAAGATCGTGCGTGTACATGGTAAGATGAAGCCCGATGAGAAGGACGAGTAGTAGCGTAGCTTCGTCTCGGGCGAAGCACAGATACTCCTGGCGACCACCGTCATCGAGGTCGGTGTGAACGTCTCAACGCCTCGGTCGCGTGGTCATCGAGGGTGCCAACCGCTTCGGGGCTCTCCCAGCTCCATCAGCTCCGTGGGCGTGTCGGTAGTGGCGCCAGCCAGAGCTATTGCATCCTCGTCACGGGCAAGGACCTCGGCGAAGATGCCAAGCGCCGTATCGCTATCGTGGTAGAGACGAACGATGGCTTCGTCATCGCTGAGGAGGATATGCGCCTGCGTGGCTTCGGGGAGATCGACGGCACACGCCAGAGCGGTCAGCAGCTGAGCCTACGTATCGCCAACCCCTGCCCTCGATGGCGCCGTGGTGCAGTACACCCGTACCCTCGCCGAGGAGATCCTCAGCGAAGACCCCGACCTACAGCTCCCGAAGAACGAGATCCTGCGCCATCGCCTCCACGAGATCTACTACGAGCGCCCCTCCTGGAGCCAAATCTCTAAGCCTTACTACCTCCCTTCGCCTTACACTTCTTCCCCCACTTCCGCTGGTAGAAGATATAGTACCCCGTCAGCGGGATTTACTATCGTTGTATCTAAAAGAAGTGCGTTCGATATAAGCCACCGCTTATACCGAACGCACAAAAGCTGTTGAGGTAGACGAAACTACTGCTTCCTGTATTCTTCACCTTGATCTGTCATAACCCCCTTGTCAAAGTCTACATACATAGCATAACGAGGGTCATTACCTCTATAGAGACGCACACGCCACCTACCTTCATATTTGACTATATCGTAGCGCCCCTTGAGCTCAACCTCTGTTAGGACAGCATTCTTATCAAGAATACGCTTCTCATATTGCATCCCTGAAAGGAAATGAAAGGACGTATACTCTCCATCTTCCGACATTGAAGAAGTCCAGGTAGTGCCATCCAAATTATAGGGTTTCCCACCATATACTACATCTTCATCTTTCTTACAGGAGATAAAGGTACAAACCAGAGCTAAAGTGAATGTTAGCAGTCGAATGAATTTACTCATACAAGTTGCTTATAGTAATAACGATTTGTCTTTACTTGAACAAAGCCCAGATATCTGAGATTGGTTTTTCGACGCAAAGATACTGAAGATATGCTTTCTTGCAAGAATGATATTCCACCAGCTTTCTATCCTTCATACCTCCTCTATAAGTAATTCTTGCTCATAGGGGAAAAGTAAGCAGTACTGGTCAGTGATCCGAGCAGTACTGGTCGACGCGCGAAGTAGTAGTGGTCACTATCTGTTACCAGTACTGGTCCGATCGCTGACCAGTACTGGTTCGCATCAGCCCCTCCCGAGGCCCGCTAAGGATAGGCGCTACGAGCGCCCCTCCTGGAGCTAGATCTCCTAAGCCTTACTACCGCTCTTCGCCTTACGCTTCTTCCCCCACTTACGCTGGTAGAAGATATAGTAGCCCGTCAGCGGGAGCGATGCACCGAAGAGCGTAGCTAAGACGTAGCAGATACGTGTGAAGAGACCGCCCCAAGCCCCCGTGTGGACTGAGTAGATCCAGCCGCGGAGCTTCTTATCTCGCTTGGTACTCACGATAAGCCTTGTACTCGGTCACCTGCCCAGCTCTTTTTGTCGAAGCGATAGCTATCCGCAGCACGGATATTGCCCAGCCCAGCAAGGGTACTTCGACCTCCCCATCCTTGACTGTGATCTCTGTATAGTCTGCTTCGGAGACCTCTATGACATAGCTCACGACCTCTTCCCAATAAATATAGGAGGTAGGGAGCTTGGTACTGCTCAGCGCCCTCCTCACGGGGGCATCCTTGCCCTTATCCTTCTTGGGTACTTATCACCCTTGCCCGCCTCAGCATCTCGGCACCAAAGACCTTATAGAAGCTCGTGCGATACCACTCGAAGGACCAAGTAAGTCCCGATCATAGCCATAGCCAAGAGGAGTACGAAGACGTACACCCCACCGACCGTATGCAGCTCCGTGAAGAGGCGCTGACGCTCGTGACCAAGCGAGATCTTCAGCCGCTTCCCTATCCCCTTGAGCTTCTTCGGTCACCAGAGGAAGAGCCCCGTGAGGAGGATGCAGACGAAGAGGAGCGTACTTGTCCCGACGATGATGCGCCCCCAGAAGATCCCTTCGCTATCCGGCTTCATACTATTGAGTAGCCAGCGGTGTAGCTCGCGTACCGTAGTGAAGAAGGGGAGGCGCCCGCTCTGCCCCACGATCTTTCCCGTATAGGGATCGACAAGGACTCCCGCACGACGAGGCTTGGAGAGCCCCACGGTATAGGCGCGGCGGAAGTCAGAGGGTATGGTGACGCTCGTGATCTGCACGCTATCGGGCGTCTCGCGGGCGACCCGCTCCAGGAGGGACTGGAGGGAGGCTCTGCGTCTTGCGCGCGGGTATCGTATAGCTATCGTGACGAACCAACTCGGTGATTTCCTTCTCGAAGACGAGTAGAGCCCCCGTGAGGCAGGTCGTCATAATGATAAGCCCAAAGGGCAGGGAGAGCCACAGATGGAGCTTCTTGAAGAGTTTGCGTACAGTCATAACTCGGCTATCTAAAAGTAAAAGGCTCCCTCCTCGGGGAGCTGGGGAACCTGATCGAATGCGCCTCGCTTATGCGCCTCACGGTGCATATCGAGGAGAGAGGGCTATAGGCATAGCCTCTCCTTGAGGGTCAAAGATATATATTATACCTATTCCACCCCCTACTGATAGAGCCGAGCTGGAGGGAAGCTGTACTGGAGGGTAAATCATCCTATATGGATCGCTGAGCCAACCTATATAGGTCCGTGAAGCGATCTATATAGGTCGGCGTGATGACCTATATAGGTTCACCCATCGACCAATATAGGTTCGCACCACCCCCTGCCCGAAGTCCACTAAGGATAGACACTACGAGTGCGGAGCAATAGTCGTTTGCGAGCAAACCAGTAGTGGTACGAGGTGCGAACCAGTAGTTGTTTGGATGCAAACGAATAGTTGTTTGGACCTCGAACTTATAGTCGTTCGTACGCAGACGAGTAGTTGTTCATCTACGAGGCACTATGATTAGGTATTCCCTCTATCCGCCCCTCGGCAGTCGGGGCGACCGTGCGGGGCAGAGGCACTTGGGGCGCTTTTGCGTACTTTTGTGCCACCCACATCAGGGATATTTCCCCCTAAGAGAGTAAGATGAATATACGACCCCAAGAGATCCAGATAGCCGACTACGACTACCCCCTGCCCGACGAACGCATCGCTAAGTACCCCCTTGCCGACCGCAGCAGCTCCAAGCTCCTCCGCTACCAAGCTGGCGAGATCGAGGAATTTACCTTCCGCGACCTGCCCCGTCTCCTGCCCGAGGGTGCCGTACTCGTGCGCAACAACTCCAAGGTCATCCGTGCCCGCCTCCTCTTCCACAAGGACTCAGGAGCGCGCATTGAGATCTTCTGCCTCGACCCTGCCTCCCCCACCTCCTACGAGCTCTCCCTCGGGGAGCGCCACAGCTGCTCCTGGCACTGCCTCATCGGCAATGCCAAGCGCTTCAAGGAGGGTACACAGCTCACCCGCCTCCTCCACCGCGAGGGGCAGGGCGAAGTGACGCTGACGGCTGAGCGTGGCGAGGAGGGGATTATCCACTTCTCTTGGGACAATGATGCCTATACCTTCGGCGAACTCTTAGAGCTGATGGGTATCCTCCCCATCCCGCCCTACCTCGGGCGTGAGACGGAGGAGCAGGATCTGACGACCTATCAGACGGTCTATGCCGAGACCGAAGGCTCGGTAGCAGCCCCCACAGCGGGCCTGCACTTCACCCCCGCAGTCTTCGAAGAGCTACACGCTCAGGCGCGCCGTGCTGGACGTCACGCTCCACGTAGGCGCTGGTACCTTCCGCCCCGTCAAGGTGAGCCACATCGGCGGCGCGAGATGCACGCCGAGGCTGATCAGCGTCAGCCGCTCGACGCTCCTTGCCCTTCGTGAGCATATCGGGCAGATCATCGCCGTGGGTACGACGAGCGTCCGCACGCTGGAGAGCCTCTATCATCTGGTCATCGCCCTACGCCGTCAGCCCGACACGCCCCCGACCGCCCTACACGTAGAGCAGTGGCTTCCCTACGAAGAAGGTGCGGACGAAGAGCTGACGACAGAGGAAGCCCTCGACACGCTCCTCAGCTATCTCGATGCGCAGGAGAGGATACCCTTGTCTTCCCCACGAGTATCATCATCGCCCCCAGCTACCGCTACCGCGTCATCCGTGGTATGGTGACGAACTTCCACCAGCCCCACAGCACGCTCCTCTTGCTCATCGCTGCCCTCATCGGTGACGACTGGCACCGCGTCTACGACTGGGCACTCACCCACGACTTCCGCTTCCTCAGCTACGGCGACAGCTCACTGCTCCTGCCTTAACGAAGCCGATACCTATATAAAAGCAGGCGCCTCCCGCCTGAGTCCTCGGACTCGTAGGGCGGGGAGGCGCTGCCTATAGCTAAGGGGTAGAGAAGCGAGGCTTACTGCTTCTTCTTAGCCCAGTAGATTGGCGTGAAGACCTTATCCTCGCCACCGAGTGCCTTGATAGCAGATTCATAGCCGGGCTTATTGCCGTTGACGATGCTGCTGGGCAGGGGCAGACGCTGAGGATAGTAGTCGACAGACACCGTGGAGTAAGTAGAGGCGGTGAGCTGGGGCATATTGTCCAGCGCCTTCTCTACCGCAGGCGTTTCGAAGAGGAAGACCCAGACGACGGTGATCACTCCACGTCTCGAGAGGCAGCCAAGGCGTGTTGGCGATGAACTTCTGCGTGATGATCTTCGTCAGGTGGTCGTTCATAGCTGCCTTATAGAGGCGGCTCTTCATCTCAGGATAGCGGTAGGTGTAGTTCTCCGTCTGACCCCGTGTAGCCGTTCGTGCGCTTCATCGTCACGGTAGCAGCAGGCTCCGTGGTGTGATCCCAAGCGACGGACGTCCCTACGCGGTTGTAGGGTCTGTGACGTGAGGGTAGCTATCGACGGAGCCAGCACCCTGATAGGCGAAGCTCGCGCGGATACCCTTCTCATAGGGCGTCCTTACCGTCAGAGGCACCGTCCAGCCACGTACAGCAGCCTCAGCGATGAGGAAGTAAGTCTCCCATTCGCCGAAGAGACACGCTTATTCGTGCTGTTGCGGTACTTCAGACCAAGGCGGGGCATCGTACCGACCTGCACGAGGTCGTTGATGGCATTGAGGTCACCCACGAGCCACCTACCCACGCATTCCACGTGTACTTAGCATTGATCGTCTTGAAGTCCTTCTCCTTGTCGGTAGCATCCTTCAGCTTGTACTCGGTCGTCATGCGGTAGCCTCCACGAGGGATAGAAGCAGAAGTCAGGGATTCTCCGTATCACCAGCGATGATGAAGGTCTTATAGGCACGAGGGTCGATGATGCCTGGTAGGCCGTCCATATAGAAACCTGCCGAGGGGTCAGTCGTCGTCAGAGGGAAGTGCTTATCATAGCGCACGCCGAGGGTAGTCAGCAGGCTTGATATGGCTCGAGTAGCGGCTGTCGGTGAGCTGCGTAGCAGAGCTGACACCACCCAGACCGAGGACGAGGTTGCTGTATGTAGGAGAGAGGATCTGGTGGTTCCACTCACGGCTCATGACACCTGCCAGGTCATTCCAAGCGTTCTGCTCTTGTACCTCGAAGCGATCGCTTGCTGAGGTGATACCTCCTGCAGCAGCAGCTTCCTCGAAGTGCGTCTTAGCCGTCGTAGGGTCGACCTCAGAGAGGCGCATCGCCAGACGCATACGCATCGAGTTGGCATACGCACGCCACTTAGCCGTGTTGTAGCCATAGGCACGGTCGAGCTTATTCGTCTCGCCGTTGTCCGAGCCGGGAGCGGTAGCGAGGATATCAGCGGCCTCCTTCAGCTCGGTGAGCATATAGGCATAAGCCTCCTTAGCACCTACGTAGGGTGGGGTTAGCACCCTGATAGCCGTCGATGGAGACGACACCGAAGTTGTCACAGAAGCTCGAGAGCATATAGACACGCCAGATACGAGCTACCTGCTGGAGGCTCTTGTCATAGGTGCGTGCTGTGCCGTCCTTGATGCGCTTCTCGCACATAGCGATAGCATCGGTGAGGGGCTTGAGGCATTCCTCAGCCATGCGGCTGTAGTAGTCGGAGCTCCAGCCGTCACTGAAGCCACCTACGGCAAGACCACCACCACGGTGCTGATGACCGCCCGTCTTCCAGTAGAGGACGAAGGCACGCTCCGCCACGTGGGGATTCTGCTGGGCAGCTATGATCGCGCGGTTGATGAGGTACTCAGGGGCGCCTGATCCTGCGAAGCGGCAGTGGGGTTGGTATTGACTTCGTCGAAGTCGCGGCACGAGGCGATACCCATCGTAGCGCACAGGCACAGACCCCAGAGGAGAATATTCTTCTTGTTCAGCGATATCGTGGCTTAGCGACTAGAAGCCGAGGGTGATATTGAAGAGGAAGGAGCGGGTCGTGGGAGAAGAGGCGAACTCATATCCCGTAGCGTTGGGGCCCGTAGCGAAGACCGACTCAGGGTCGATGCCGTTCATATAGCTCTTGATCATCCATACATTGTTGCAGGAGATACCGAGCTTAGCCTTCGTGATAGGCGTGTTCTTCAGCAGGCTCTTGGGGAGCGTATAGCTGAGGGCGATGTTACGCAGACGTACGCTCGTAGCGTCGTAGATGTTCGCCTCGTTGATACCGAGGTTCCCGCTACGACCGACGATAGCACCCCAGTAGTCCTGAGGCGTGACTTCGACGGTGTTCTTCGTGTAGACCGTCTTACCAGCGACTTCGCTCTCGACGGCGCCGTCGACGACGAACTTATCACGGCGCCGTTGACGACGGTAGCAGCAGCAGCACCACCGGTACTGTAGGGGCGTGGTTCGTACCGGAGAACATCTTACCGCCGAAGCGAGCATCAATGAGGAAGCTCAGGTCAAAAGCCAGCGAAGGAGAAGCTGTTCGTAAGACCAGCCAGGAGGTCGGGCTGCTGGTCACCGAGCTTCTTCTCGTCGCCAGCGATAGGCAGACCGTTCTCGTCGGTGATGATCTTACCATAGAGGTCGCTCGTCTTGTCCTCGACGCGCTTGTAGCTTGGTACGAGATCTCACCATACTTACCGCCTTCGCGAGCGAGGATCTTCAGGTTGTCGTACGTACCGAGGGTTGTACTCCGTCACAGGGGACTCGATACCACCGCCATCGTAGAGCTTGATGATACGGTTCTCGTTGTGCGAGAGGGTTCAGCTGGGCATTCCACTTCAGCCCTTCGCTACGGATGATGTCAGCGGTGACCGTGAACTCAATACCTTCGTTCTGGATATTACCTGCGTTGATCATCTTAGCATCGTAGCCGCTGGCAGGGGTCCATACCGAGGCGGATGAGCTGGTTGGTAGCGTTGGTGCGATACCAAGCGAAGTCTACACCGAAGCGGCTATCGAAGAGCGCATCTCAGACCCAGCTCGTAGGACTTGATGAGACTCACTGCGGACCTTATCGTTGTAGAGGACATTGTCGATGTTGGTAATCGTACCGCCGAGGGGATCCTTCTCGATACGGTAAGCGCTGTAGAGCTGGTAAGGCTCAAGGTCATTACCCACCTGAGCAGCCGAGGCGCGTACCTTAGCGAAGGAGAGCCGTGAGGGAGCATTCACATCCATCTTACGGAGCGTGTCGGTGATGACCAGCGACGTGCTGATAGAGGGATAGAGGAAGGAGCGGTTAGCCTTCGCCAGCGAAGACGACCAGTCATTGCGCAGCGTACCATCGAGGAAGAAAGTACCGTCCCAGTTCAGCTGTGCCGTACCGTAGAGTGAGTTGATCTTCTTGTGGCTGTATGACTCGGGTTGTCGGGCTTGTCGGTACCGTTGGTCAGCGAGAAGAGGTTGGGCGCGATGAGCTGGCTGACGCTGGCACGAAAGTAGGTGTGCTTGCGCTCCATAAAGGTTACCCCCGACGGGGTCCGAGGTAGAGCTTACCAAAGACGTTGTCACGCTGTGCCGAGACGAGGAAGCTATAGTTGTTCTCATAGAACTTGATCTGCTCCGTCTCATACTTACCCCCACCACCTGCGATGGGCGAGCCAGCGTAGGGTCTTACGCTCGATGCGCGTAGAGTACTGGTCAGAGTACACGCAGCTCAGCATTGAGCCAGTCGGTGATCTTGTACTTCAGCGCTGCACTGATGAGGAAGCGGTCACGCGTATCGTTGTTGAGGTTGTGCGCTTGCCCAGTAGGGGTTCGTCTGATTACCTACACCATACCAGCGCATAGCACCCTGAGGGCATCTGGGCTTCCTCGAAGTCGCGGATGTCCATACTGCGGGGCAGTGAGTACATAGTATAGAAGGCATTGGAGCATTAGCACCATTGAGCGGACGGTTCTGTACGAAGGAGCGGATGTACTGGACCTTCGTATCAGTCTCCAGCGGTCGCTGAGGGTAGAACTTCGTCGTGGCGCGAAGCGTCATATTCATACAGTAGAGGCGAAGCGCCAGGGGATGTGGCTCTTATTGTCGGTACGTGTCAGAGAGGAGTAAATGGACGTGCGGTCGTACATCTGAGAGAAGGCGATGTTCTCCGTCAGGTCGATCCCAGGAGACTTGAAGTAGCTGGCGACGTTGTCATGGTATACGTGTTGGTCTTCGTGCCGTCCCACTTCGTGTACTCCTGCCCTTCGATACGAGGACCCCAGCTGGAGGAGACGTCGTTCTTATAGGCGCCGTTAGTACCTTGACCGAACTGACTCTGCAGTCTGGGCGCCATAAAGAGCGCTCTACACCTACTGAGGAAGAGATCGTGACACCGGTGAGTTGTTCTTACGACCACTCTTGGTGATGATCTGAATGACCCCAGTTACCAGCGCGCGAGCCGTAGAGGGGCAGCTGCCGAAGCACCCTTCAGCACGGTCGTGCTCTCGATATCTTCGGCATTGATATCGGAGGACCATTACCCGTATCGGCTGCGGGATTCCAGAAGTCATTGTTAGTAGCACCTGTCGTGTTGTCCATAGGGCACACCGTCGACGACGATGAGGGGCTGGTTGCTGCCGAGGCGAGCTATTACCACGCAGTACGATCTTCGAGGAGGGCCGGGGCTGCTGGGTACTTGATGATCTGGATACCAGATACCTTACCCGAGAGGCGTTGGTGATGTTGGGGAACCGCGTACAGCCGTGAGCTGGTCACCCTTGACCTCCTGCGTGGCGTAGCCGAGGGCTTTCTTTTTCACGGCGGATACCGAGTGCAGTGACGACGACACCACTGGGCTGGGTCATCTCATCCTCGAGCGTGATGGTGAGGGGCGTACCCGATCCAGCGGACGGTCTGGGTCTTATAGCCCACACAGGAGATGACGAGGTCGGACCCTACCTTGAGTCCGCTTGGGACAAAAGTGTCCCTTGGGGTCGGTCAGTGTCCCCTTGCCCTTAGCCTGGTAGCTGACCAGGATAGTAGCACCGATGATTGCCTCGCCCTTGGAGTCTTGTACGGTCCCTGTGAAGGCGACCTTACGATCCTGAGTCTGTGTCGTGGCGGTCTCTACCGGCGTGGCATAGGCATTTTCTAAAGGCGAGTCCTGGCAGCGAAAGACCCACGAGGAGCGCGCTGCAGACTGTCTTCATTCGTTTCATGAAAGCTATATCGTGTTGAGTGATAAAAGGTCTATAAAGATAGATATTCTTTTAGCAAAGCAATGGTGTAATTGACTATAACTAAAAACTTTACAAATGAATACACTTAACTAATCCCTAAGGAAGATATCCAACTCCTTATAGGTCGGTGGCTTACACCTTCGATAGATCGACCACTCGCCTACCCAAAGCGCGCGACCAAGGTGGCACGCTCGCCCCACACTTCGCCCTCGAGAAGCTATGTCTTAGTAGCAGCTACGCTACCCCACTCCACGGAGATGAAAAAGTAACCACTACTGGTCAGACGACGAAGTAGCACTGGTCGCTTTACCCCCATATATAAAAGGACTCCCCCTGAGGTGGTGCAGCGGAGCGCACCTACCTTAGGGGGAGTAATATATGTAGCGTGTGGGGCTACTCGTTCGGCAGGGGACCTAAGTGCAGTCCCTTCGCACGGAAGAGGCGGATATCCTCCTCGGGCAACTCGAGTGCCTCGATGGGCACGCATTCGTAGCGGTCATTGAGGTAGAAGCGCACACCGCCCTTGAAGCGCGAGCTGACGACCGAGAGGTCATCACGACGATAGGATGTGCGGATGCCCGCCAGCTCGAGGAGCGTGTGGAAGACGGAGTTCGACGAGACGGTACTCCACGACTATTGGAGCGTCCCTGAGCGAAGAGCTGTGGGTGGGCATCTCGCCAGCGCTTGTCGCCCCAGATGAGGAGCGGTACGTGGAGCTGGTAGTAGGAGACGTCGGGCGAGGGTGGAGGAAGCGCTCGCGCTCGTCATCATAGACGTCCTCCCCGTGGTCGGAGATATAGACCATCGAAGCGGCACGATCGCCTCCCTCGAGGACGCGGATGACGGAGTCAACGAACTTATCCGTCTGGCGCACGGCATTGTCGTAGGCATTGCGCAGGACGAGGGCTGTCGGCCTCGAGACCCGAGTAGTCTTACCTTCACGGGAAGAAGGTATCTTCCTTCGGATAGCGGTCACGGTAGCTGAAGTGACTACCATAGGGTATGCAGCACGACGAAGAGCTTCGGGTGCTTTCGCTCGCCGTGAGGCGCTGCAGATGAGGGATCATATCGCTATCGTAGAGACGGCGCTTCTCACGGCGAAGCTCCTTACGGATGGGGTGATGCTCGTCCCTTGCATAGCGAAGAAGTCCACATAGCTGTGGTTCCCTGGCTGATTGGAGATGAAGTAGTATAGAAGCCCGCTTCACGGAAGGTAGAGAGGATCCCCTGCACAGGGGCAGATTCTCCGCCGAAGACGCATCAGCAGGTGAGAGGATGATGGGGATACTCTTATACGTCGTATTCGACTGCGTCAGGACGTCAGCGAGGCGATAAGCCCACCATCACGGTGGAGCGAGATCGATGTGTGGGGTCGTCTCACGGGGGATAGCCGTAGAGGCTCCAGCTGTGTCGCGCGATGTCTCACCGAGGATGAGGACGTAGATCTCACGCTCATCCTTGGCACGCTCGGAGGTAGCCTTGTAGCAGAAGTCCTGGCTGGTGCGGTCGTAGTGCAGCACCTCATAGAGCTTCGTCGTCGCCAGATACATATTATGGAAGACACTCATCGGATGAGACCTCGGCACGCAGATGCACGTAGGGGAAGCGCTTCTTCGCCCCTATATATATAGGTAGGGCGACGAGAAGGATGAGCGCAGAGACGAGGGCCATACGGCGACGGAAGCGGGGTGCGAGACTCTCACGGCTACGCGCTGAGAGCGTCGCCACGACGAAGGTCAAGGCGTAGAAGCCCCCGCTGGCGAGGATGGGTAAGAGGATGTTGGAGAGAGTTCGCCCGCTTCATCAGGCTCCGAGGGTGAAGATATTCAGGAGCATATCCACCGCGACGACAGAGCCACTGAATATCGTCAGGAGTACGAGCTGGAAGGCGTGGAGCAAGACCAACACGAAGAGTCCCCAGTAGACGCGCCCAGGACGCTTCGCCGAGAGCAGGAGAAGCATATACAGCGGGAGCATCAGCAGGATATTCAGCACACGCCCTACGGCAGGCTGCTGCATGACGACAGAGAGCACGACATTGGGCAGGAGGAGCGCCAGCGTCAGTATCCAGTAGTAGCATCGCTGGTCAGCACGGCTTACCCAAGCCTGGAGCCGATCCCATATACGCATATAGAGAGAAATAGAATCTTAGTGATGTGGGTAGAGATAAGACATAGGCACTACCCTACTCGTGGTGATAAGGCTCGCCTCTTAGGATCGTCTGTGCGCGATAGAGCTGCTCCACAGCGAAGAGGCGTACCATCTGATGAGAGAAGGTCATCTGGCTCAGCGAAACGCGGTCATCCGCCCGCTTATAGACCTCCTCTGAGAAGCCGTAGGGACCTCCGATGACGAAGACCAGACGGCGCGCACCCGATACCATCACCCGCTCGATATACGAGGGCGAAGGCGGTACTCGAGAACTCTCGTCCGCGCTCATCGAAGGCGCTACCCTATCCGACGTACTGGTCTGGCGCAGGATCTCCGCTCCCTCCATCTGCTTCTGTAGCTCGGGGGTGGGCTTGCTGGAGCAGCGGATATCGGGGATGATCTGCAGGGTGAAGGGGCAGGTAATGGTAGAGGGCGATCGGCGTGAGAGCTTCGTCAGCTCTTCGATCGCACGGCTATCGGTCTTGCCCACAGCGAGGAGAGGAGGTGCATCAGCTATGAAATAGCGGGGGTGAAGGCGAGGGGTAAGTGTCTATATCACCAGACCCATTAGACTTCACTCTTGGGCGCAGAGACTCAGCGGGATCGTCTAATGGGTCTGGCGTCTCGAGCGGTGAGTCTACCGCAAGTAGCTTAGAAGGGCAGGTCATCTGCAGCACCAGCGGGAGCTACAGGCTGAGCAGCGGGGGCTGCCGTAGGAGCGGCAGGAGTAGCGGGAGGCTGAGGTGCGCTGTAAGCCGCAGGAGCAGGAGCAGCTACACCGGGGAGCTGGATGCCCTGGACTACGTTCCAAGCGCGGACAGATGTGTACCAGCAGTAGTGAACTCACGGCTCTCTATGTCGATAGATACCGTCACTTCCTGACCCACCTGCGTGGGAACTTATTCACATTGTCGCCGAAGACTTCGAAAGCAGACCTTGCGGGGGTACTGCGTGCCGAGCGTCTCGAGGATGTATTCTTGTACTTGCCAGGGGTTGCCAGCCTTGCTGGTACCCGTGCGCAGGGGGAGTACCTGGACGATTTTACCGATTAATTCCATGGGGAGTATCTTATCTAAATTGAATGATTTTGCTTAGCGGGGGGCGGAAGCCGATGATATGACGGACCTCGTCGATCGTCTTCGAGGCGGACTCACGAGCCTTCTCAGCACCGATGCGAGCCACACGGAGAGGGAGCTCCCTTGTCGCCCTGGATATCGAGGATGCGCTCACGGATAGGCGCGCAGAAGGCGTTGATGTCGGCAGCGAGCTGCTTCTTCATATCGCCGTAGCGGATAGCGCAGTCGTTGTGAGAACTCGTCGAAGTGCTGGTAGACCTCGGGCGCGGAGACGATCTCCATCAGCGTGAAGAGGGTTCTGGATGAGGCTCGGGCTTCTCGCTGTTGGGCTCCGTAGGACCAGCGTCCGTGACGGCACGCGTGACCTTCTTGCTGATGGTCTTCTCGTCGTCGATGAGGGTAGATCGCATTGCCTTCACTCTTACCCATCTTCCCTGAGCCGTCGAGGCCGGGGACCTTCAGTGCACGCTCTCCGAGGGAGAAGGACTGGGGCTCGGTGAAGAAGTCCACGCCGTAGATGGTATTGAAGCGGCGGGCGAACTTACGCGCCATCTCCATATTCTGCTCCTGGTCCTTACCGATGGGTGCCTTGACAGCCTTGTGCGTGAGGGATGTCGGCAGCCGTGAGGGAGGGGTAAGTGAGCAGACCAGCGTTGACGTTGTCGGGCTGCTGGCGTGCCTTATCCTTGAAGGAGGTCATGCGCTCCAGCTCACCGAGGTAAGCGTTCATATTGAGGTAGAGATGAAACCAGTACCTCACGCACATCGCTCTGCACATAGATCGTAGCCTTCTCGGGGTCGATACCACACGCCAGATATTCAGCGAGGATGGTATTCGTACTACGGATGATATCATCGGGATGCGGATGAGTCGTCAGCGAATGCCAGTCTGCGATGAAGAAATAGCAGTTATACTCATTCTGCATCTGCGTGAAGGCACGTACAGCACCGAAGTAGTTACCTAAGTGAAGATTACCTGTGGGACGGATCCCGCTGACTACTGTTTGCATCGTCTAATAACTATGATCTATAATGTGGTCCTATATAGGTTGCGAAGATAGCTAATAATTCACAATCTTGCCCCCAGATGGAGTATAGAGAAGCCCCTCCCAAGTTGCATTCCACACATCCATACTACCCTGCTTTTACAACCCATATTGGTCGCTGAGTGAAGCTATATAGGTCACCGCGACGACCTATATTAGTTCGCGTCACGACCTATATAGGTCAGCCCATCGACCAATATAGGTTCATACCACCCCCATCCCATACTTATCCAAAGAAGGACTATACTCCCCCACTCTATCTCGTAGAAAGGTACGGATACAAAGCGGGCTGAGCGCCCCACACCTCCTGTAAGAGATATGAGGCGCTCAGCCCGTCTATGATTTGTCTTATGGAGGAGAAGACTACTTCAAAGCAGTCAGCGAGCGCACTAAGAAGTCAAGCGCATCGGAAGAGAAGTGCCCTCTCAGCGTAGGATATTCCATAGGTGATCCCGTAGAGGAAGGCAGGAAGAGATGATTGAGCTTCAGGGAAGACCTGCACCTGAGCCTTGGGCTGGAGGCGCAGTAGCTCAATGCATTGGAGGTGAGACCTGCTTATCCATCTCGCCGAAGAGGCCCGATGGCAGGGCGCTTGACAGCGCGCCACGTCCCTGCGACATCCAGACTGAGGAGCTGTCGGAGGTAGGGGCGTGAGCTGGCTCATAATCTGCGTACGGATCACCTCGTGGAGTGCTCTTATCGGGGCTAAAGGCGGGCAGGAGCGGATCGATTACCTTCACCGCACGTGCCTTCACCTCGTCCAGCGGAGGCGCTTATCCTGCATCAGGGCGATAGATCTCGCGGTTGGCTTTGCTGATCATAGCACGCTCACCCTCGCTCTTCCCCGCAAGGATATTGAGGGGCATCCATCTGATCCAGAAGAATGCGATCCATAGAAGGCGGGGGTACGCCAAGACACGACCCCAGCTATCGAGCGGTCTTGACCAGCGACCTTCGCAGCGATATAGCCCCCTTCGCTATGCCCGACGAGGAAGATACGCTGCGCCTGGACGCTCTTATTGCCCTTGAGGGCAGCGACGACAGCCTCAGCATCGTGCACGAAGTCCGTGATACTTGAGGCGAGAAAGACACCCCGTCTTTCTTCCCCACTCCACGGTCATCATAGCGGAAGACAGCGAAGCCCGCCTCGGTCAGTCGGCGGGTGATATCCAAGAAGGACTTACAGCCGAAGATCTTCTCATCACGATCCTGCGGCCCACTGCACGTAATCAAGACGAGCGTAGGATAAGGCGCCTGCCCAGTCTTAGGTGAGAACAAGGCTCCCCGAGAGAATGACAGACAGTCGAGACAGGGATGCTCAGCTCCTCCTCCGTATAGGGAGGTAGGCGCTTAGGGGAGTATCTTGCTTCTCCGTCGATCGCTCCATATCCAGCGGGAGACCCATACCTCCCTGCTGGAAGTTGCCCGAGGCTTGTCATCCGCCGTGCGCACGGCGGTATAGGGTCAGGCGTGAGGCTGCGAAGCTCCATACGCAGGCTATCGCCCGAGACGTGCACCTCATCGGCACGTAGCCCGTAGGCACCTTGGTCTGGGCTATCCAGGGTAGCCGACCAGCGCCCCGCCTCTTCGGTGAGGTGAATGACCATACGGAGCTTGCCCATAGGGGCGAGGCTTACCCGACCAATCCCACGGAGGCTCTGGGCGCTCACCACAAGGGAGAAGAAGAAAGAGGGAGAGAAGGAAGCGTTTCATAGTGGTAGAGATAGTAGTGCGGCGTAGTGGTGTGGGTGCCTCAGCCTTTGAGACAGCTTCGGCGATTCATATAGTAGGTGAGGAAGAAGTTCTGCCAAGCGATATAGCCCGCTATGCCAGGTGCGACGAGCGGATGCATGAAGGTAATGCAGAGCCAGAGCGTCAGGGCGGTATTCTTCTGCCCCATGGACTGACGGCATGCGACCTCCTCGACACCAATACGGCGCGCCAGATGACTGCCGAGTGTGAACTGAATAGCACACGCCAAGAGCCCGACAGCGAAGGAGGCGATGAGTAGCCCTACCTGCTCGATCCTTCCTTCAAGACAGAAGGGACGCTCTTCCCCAAGATGAAGAGCAGCGAGGAGAGCCACAAGAGGTAGGGTGAGTTTCTTCGGTGGGTGAGGGGTCTTCCCATACTCTTCATCGCGCCCTGCACAAGCCAGTACCAGCACGATAGGTGGCGTGACCATACGGACGACGAGGAGCGCTATCTGCCCTGAGGCGTCCAGAAGGGCAGCTGGCTGTGCGAATCGAGTAGAGGGAGTAGGAATGGTGCTACCGGGCAGATCAGCTGCAAGTGTGTGACGATGGTGTAGCCGTGGCGAAGCCTGTGTCACCATCCGTGAGGGCTTGTCATCGCCCCGCTGCTGCCGCTGCTGGTGCGAGGAAACGCGTGAAGAGACTCGTAGCGATAACGTGATCCCACGCCGAGAGAATGAAGTAGAGCGTCCCCGATAGCTAGCTGGAGGACGAAAAGAAGGAGGTGCTTCGGTCGTGGGCGGCTGCGCTGGGTGGCATATTCAGCACAGCGAAGAAGAGCATCGCCGAGATGATCCACGGTGCCAGCCAACCATAGGGCGCTGTGATACGCCACGATAAAGTCCTACCGCAATGAAGAAGAGCGGTGCAAAGCCCTTCAGCCGACTCCAAAAGGCTACCGAGCATAGGGACAAAAATAGGTACGTTATCCGATGAGCTTAGGGATCGGCTACGATACGCTCTATACCGGCACGTATCGAGCGCAGACCAAAAAGTCTCGGGACGGAGGTCTGCTGGGTCCCCGATGACCAGCTCACCGGCATCATCCATAGCCGTCGCCCTTCGAAGCTCTTCACACGCGTCAGGTAGAAGAGATCCGCCGTATGAGACATCGACCCCCGAATAGGGGTGAGACATTAGGGATCGAGAAGAGTAGTCGGACCTCCGTTGCCTCGAGTACGTCTCTTCGCGCAGCTCGACGCACAGCATCATCCACCGTCTCCTCGGGGTCTACGAAGCCACCAGGGAGGTCCAGCGTGCCCTTCTCCGGATCACGTGCGGCGCACAGTGAGGAGACGCCCCGCCTCATCAAGGACGAAGCAAGCGACGGCAGAGGGCTACATTATGGAAGTAAGTGAGGTCACAGCTCGGGCAGTGGATAGCACGGTAGTATACGTGCTCAGACCCTTCTGCCCGCAGCGAGGGCAGTGGCTGAAACTCGATGGTGGATGTGTGCGCATAGGGGGATGAGGGGTAGGGAAGTCGTGTGGGGAAAGACAACAGACGAGCGCGGCAGTGCGCCAGCTCGTCTGTCATCATAGGGATCGAAGGAGATTAGATTTCCTTGGCTGCCCAGCCGAGGCGCTGGCACCGAGGACAGCAGCGTCGCTCTCCTTGAGCTGAGAGACGAGGAGCTTGGTCTTGCCTTCGTAGATCTTGAGGATGTTCTTCTCCAGTGTGGTGACGGATGGGGGTTCATCAGGAGGTCACCAGCCTTGGTGAGACCACCGAAGAAGATGATCGCTTCGGGAGAGGAGAAGGTGACGAAGTCCGCGCAGGCTTCGCCGAGGATAGCCCCAAGTAGATTCGAAGATCTCGAGCGCGAGACGGTCGCCAGCCGAAGCCGCGTCGAAGACGTCCTTACTCGTGATCGTGTCGATATCCAGATCACGGGGCGAGACTCTCGTCAGGAGCGGATGGTGAGGGTATTCGCGAGCCGTACGTGCTACCCCTAGCCAGCCGACGTGTAGGGTCTCGAGACAGCCCTGACAGTACACAGCCGCACATGCGACCATTGCGGCGGACGATCGTGTGACCGAGTTCGCCAGCGAAGCCATCGTCGCGTAGAACGAGCTGACCACCGACGACGATACCACTACCGACGCTGCGTACCGAGGGTGATGACGATGAAGTCCTTCATACCGCGTGCGGCACCGTGGGTCATCTCACCGATAGCGGCGGCGTTGGCGTCGTTGGTGAGGTGCCGCGGGGATACCGATGCGGTCCTGGATCATCTGAGCCAAGGGGATCTTACCCTTCAAGGGAGGTTGGGTGCGAACTCGATAGAGCCGTTGAAGTAGTTACCGTTAGGGCGCACCTACACCGATACCACGGATCTTTTTCCTTCCCACCGACCTGCTCGATGAGCGTGTTGAGGTATGTGACGAGGTCATTCAGGGTGAAACTCAATATCGTTGTGCGTACCAGTCTTGATCGAGGCATTGACGACGACATTACCACGGGCGTCGACGACACCGAAGACGGTGTTCGTCCCACCGAGGTCTACACCTATTACATAGGGCTTTTCCATTAGCTGTGCTTGTGTACTATGATGTGAGATATTCTTGTTATTGAACAAAGATAGTTTTTCACCGATCAGTTAACTCCGCTCCCCACGCATTCCCCAAGTGTGGAGTCCCTAAAGTCGGTACCATAAGAAACCAGCATAGGGGTAGTAGCTCACCCTACATCCAGTATCCCGCCCCGACGTCTCGACTTATCCCCAGTGCTTAATATAAGTGAAGTATATAGAAGTATATAGAGGAAGAATAAATTTTTCTCTCTATCTCCTATTGTTATTATAGTCAGTGGAATCGTGGGTAATCCCCTCGCGGCTTCACTTCCTCCCCTCAGCTCCTCCACGGACTTATCCTAATGCTTTGCGCTTCCTGCCCACAGGGTATTCACAGGTGACTTCCGCTTATAGCTGGGCTTTGGGTGCAGTCGAGGGAAAGGCATCCACATCTCGAGGGGATTGCGCTGCTCGCTCTCGCTCTTCTCAGTATGTGTATTGGGGTGGGATAATCTCGTGAGTTATCTACACCCCGAGGGAAGGGGGAGAGGGAGTAAGGTCGTCGCTGGAGGGGTGGGGATGAGTCTCCTATTTATCCCACGCTTACCCACTTGTTTTCCCCAGCTCACAGAGGGGTGGAGTAGGGTGCTTATCGCGCTTCGTGGAGGTAGCTCAGGATAGCTCTTGCGGCACGTGGGGCGCTGAGAACCTGTCCCATCAGCTCCTGTAGCTGGTAGAGTGCCTGCAGCTGGTCAGTGCGGCAGTGATCCTCCTCGGGGATGAGGCAGGGAGAGGATCGAGAGGATCTGCACGGGTGGGCGCGGTCAGCGAGGGAGGCTCGGGAACAGCAGGGCGGTCCAAGATAAGGTTGACCAGCGAGTAAGGCACACGGAAGATGCGCTCGAAGAGTAGGGCGAGCGATGCGCCTACCGCCCATACGATAGCAGACGACCATAGGGATGCCCCTCAAAGCCTGCCTCCAGCGTCGCCGTCCCCGGGTGACGAGGGCAGCGTGGGCGCGGCGCGTGAGTCCGTAGGGTATCTCCGAAGAGGATGGGGGTATCGCTGTACTTGCCGAGGTGGGGGCGTAGTCTGCTGCGGTAAGACCTGGGCGCCCAGCGATGACGACACGCCAGCCCAACTGAGAGTAGGCAGCGGTGGCTGCGAGCATCTCAGGGAGGTTGTCCGCAGCTCAGACTGACGGCTCCCCGGTACGAGGAGGAGCATCTGCTCACGCTCTACAGTATCAGGGATGCTCAGCGAGGTAGGTGAGCTTAGCATCGACACAAGGGTTACCTATATACGCTGTGCAGGTGCACGGTCGCTGAAGTAGCTGGTCTCAAGGGCAGGATACTCAGCCCGAGATCTACATAGCAGCGGAGCTGGCGTATACGCCCTGCTCTCCACGCCCAGAGTTTGGGGAGGATATAGTAGATGACGAGGGCAGCATGGCTCCCTCTTGGCGTGAGGGAGGATGAAGCGGAAGTTGAAGTCTGCGTAGTCCACAGGGATGACCACATCGGGGGCGAAGTCACGCGTGGCAGCTTGTATCTGCCGGTAGGTGCGGGTGAGCTTCCCGAGGTTCTTGACGACGCTGACGATGCCCGTGAAGGCGACCTCACGGTGAGTGGACGATGGGGGCGACGCCTGCTGCGGCCTCCATCTTATCTCCACCCATAAAAAGCAAACGAAGCCTCTGGATCCTCAGCCCGCAGCGCCCTAGTATGAGCGCCGAGGCGTGGAGGTCGCCAGAGGCTTCGCCTGCGACTAAAGTAGCGCATAGTGCTATGCTGATCGTTCGGTAAGGGGCTTCGAGTTCCTTGAGCCATTGATAGTTCGTGCAGTCAAGCTGGAGAGGCGTGAGCGTCGCCCAGCCGTCCTTGAGGTAGTGCCAGTCGGCTTCCTTGGTATCCTCGGCGGGATCTTGGCGACCGTGAGCCAGTGGATACGCTTGCCCTTACCGTCCTCTGGTGGACGAACTCCTCGACGAAGCGCCCTACGGTCATAGGGGCATACCTTCAGACCCTTGGGCTTTGTCTTGGGGACGTTCAGCGAGCATCGTTTGCCAGGGTAGGGGCTTCTCAAGCATCATCTTCACCACACGCACCGTGTAGTCGATGCTGTCGGAGAGTCAGGGGTGCCAAGCGGTATCATCGAGCGACACGGCGAGCGATGGGATGCCGTAGATACAGCCTTCGCGGGCAGCACCGAGCGTGCCGGAGTAGCTCACGCAGATGCCCTCGTTGCTCCCAGTGGTTGATGCCCGAGATGATGAGGTCGGGGCGCTGGTCTACGAAGAGGGTGTTCAGTGCGAGCTTGACGCGGTCGCGGGCGTACCCTCGCAGCTATATACAGCGAGGTTGCCTTCGGTGGTGCGGTGCTTGAGGCGCAGAGGTTGGGTCGTGGTGATAGCGCCAGAGAAGCCCGAGCAGGGTACGTCTGGAGCGACGATAGTCACCTGGTAGAAGGCGAGCATCGCCTGAGCGAGGCTCTTGGATACCTGCGGCGCGGAAGCCGTCGTCATTGCTGAGGAGTATATGCATCTATAGGGGTATAGGGGTCCTTACTTCGTGGAGGGCTTGATGACGCTCCCGAGGGCGGACACGGTAATATAGCGAGTATAGCTCTCGGTACGCTCCACCATATTGTTGGTGTTGAGGTACCAGGGCGCTACGATAGAGGCTTCGGCTCCTGATGGAGGTTCTGGACAGCGATCTGCGAGTACTCACGGGGAGGCTGGCGACGGTCTCCTGCTGGACGGAGTTGAGGTCAAGGGTCTGGCGCACGCGCATAGCCTTGAGGTTGTCCTTGATCCAGTCGCTCGTCGAGTAGGGCGTCACGGAAGAGCGTGACGGCATCGGTATAGTCCACTCCGACAGACGCATCGCCTGCCTTCGTGACCTTCATATAGATGAAGCTACTACCCGTGATACCGGGTACGGTGACGCGCTGGAAGTCCGTGCTGTCGGCGAAGGCGCGGAAGTGCGCTCATTCGTGGCACGGCGCTCCTGGGCGACGTCGATAGTGCTATTGCAGCTCGTGAGGGTAAAGGGAGCGTAAGCAGGGGCGAGTATGTGGTGATCTTGCTTATCATCATTGTCTCTTAGATGAAGTGGTGGGCGCCTCTCTTGGGTGGGGTTAGATCTTGCGCAGCAGGCTCTTCAGCGAAGTAGCCTCGTAGAGTACGCGGGAGAGGCTCGCTGATAGCGACGCGCTCCTGCTGCATCGTGTCGCGGTGACGCAGGGTGACGGTACCATCCTCCATCGTCTGGTGGTCGATAGTGACGCAGTAGGGCGTACCGATAGCGTCCTGACGGCGGTAGCGCTTACCGATAGAGTCCTTCTCATCGAGCTGGCAGTTGAAGTCGAACTTCAGCTCGTCGTAGATCTCCTGTGCCTTGGCATCGAGTAATCCTTACGTACCAGAGGCAGGGATAGCGAGCTTGACAGGGAGCGGAGCTGCGGGCAGGCGAAGGACTGTGCGCTTGTCACCACCCTCGAGGGCTTCCTCTTCGTGAGGAGCCGCAGATGAGGCTGAGGAACATACGGTCGACACCGATAGAGGTCTCGATGACGTAGGGCGCATAGCTCTCACCCAGCTCAGGGATCGAAGTACTGCATCTTCTTGCCGCTGAACTCCTCGTGACGCTTCAGGTCGAAGTCCGTACGGCTGTGGATACCCTCTACTTCCTTGAAGCCGAAGGGCATCTCAAACTCGATGTCCGTAGCAGCGTTGGCGTAGTGCGCCAGCTTCTCGTGGTCGTGGTAGCGGTACTTCTTGTCGCCGAGTGGAGGTGCTTTGTGCCAGCGAAGACGCAGGTCCTTCCAGAAGTCGAACCACTTGAGGCTCCTCACCAGGGCGGACGAAGAACTGCATCTCCATCTGCTCGAACTCGCGCATACGGAAGATGAACTGACGGGCGACGATCCTCATTGCGGAAGGCACTACCGATCTGTGCGATACCGAAGGGCGCCTTCATACAGTACGTCTTCTGCACATTGAGGAAGTTCACGAAGATCCCTGAGCCGTCTCGGGGCGCAGGTGAGACCTTCATCGCACCGTCGGTAGTGGGTCCCATCTCGGTAGCGAACATCAGGTTGAACTGACGGACCTCCGTCCAGTTGCGCGTACCGCTGATCGGGCAGACGATCTCGTAGTCAAGGATGATCTGACGCAGCTCCTCGAGGTTGGTATCGTTCATAGCAGCAGCGAAGCGGTTGTGCAGCTCTTCCCACCTAGCCTGATACTCGAGTACACGGTAGTTGGTAGAGCGGAACTGCGCTTCGTCGAAGCTCTCGCCGAACTTCTTCGCAGCCTTGGCTACCTCCTTATTGATCTTCTCCTCGATCTTGGTAAGCTGATCCTCGATGAGGGACGTCAGCGCGGTGGCGCTTCTTCGAGTCCTTGTTGTCGATGAGGGGGTCATTGAAGGCGTCGACGTGGTAGAGTACTTCCATATCTTAGGGGTGCGTGAAGATCGCTGAGTCGATCCCTACGACGTTAGGAGCCAAGAGGGTCATCGCCTCCCACCAGTAGCGCTTGATGTTGTTCTTCAGTTCGCTACCGAGCTGTCCGTAGTCGTAGACAGCGCCGAGTAGTCGTAGATTTCGGAGGAGGGAAGACGAAGCCGTATTCCTTACAGTGGGCGATTACCTTCTTAAAGGGTCTTCTTGCTGTGCCGTGAGAGCAGTTGCTTATTCTATTATCTATTTGGATTGTATCGATGTGATAGCTGCGACGCACCGATGCGAGGTGCGCACAGTCCACAAAGTTACACATTCTCCTCTACTTACGTACGCTACGGATCGCCTCCGAAAGTACGCTCGCTGACCACACTTCGGGCGGGTGACTCCCGTCCCATATAGAAGTGTCATTTCGGCGAGTAGGTATAAGTTCTCCAGCCACCTCAGTGTCGAGAACCTATATCTCTCCTGAATTAGCTCCGAAGGAGCGCAGGAAAACTCCCGCACGCGTGGTGGAAAAGTCTCTTAGGACTACTGCTAAAGCTTGATCTCGGTACGTGGATCTTAGGACTACGTAGGTGGATGATAGGATCTACGTGCAGAGATTATAAATCCACGTACCTGGATAGAGGATATGCTGTATAGGAGGGGACTTATAGCACTACGGGTAGAGCGTTAGTTCTCCTATTCGGAAGGGAAAAAGGTTGTATAGCTCGCCACGTCATCGCCGTAGTGAAGGGATGTATAAAAGCCGTGCGGGACGCTTTCGGCTAAGCCGAGGGCGTCCAGCACAAGGTAGGGGAATGCGCTATTAGTACAGGATGCTGATCTCGCCTTCTCTGGTGAAGAGGTCCCACATACCTTCCTGTCCATTCGGGGATGGGTGGGCATTGCAGATGAGCATAAATTGCTCGTAGAAGGGGATCTCACGCGGGCGACTGATAGAGAGGGAGCTGACCCATGCGCGCCCAGTGGTGTCGTCCGAATCGATGACGCATTGGGCGAAACTCGCTCAGCTTCGTATTGATCTTAGGAGACGAATAGCTTCACAGCTTTATCCAGTGTGCCGATGGCCTTCTCTTTGCTCTTGGGATCGGTGGGGTCATACGTGGCGGTGAAAGCGCTGAAAGCTCGCTTTCGGAGAAGTTCTCCAAGCTGGATAGATGTCCTCTCTTTGCTTCTCTTTGGGAGGTAGGCAGGGGCTTGCTTTGCGCTCTTCTCACAGCCAAGTTGGGAAGAAGAAGGAAGAGACAAGTCCCCCTATAAGGAGCTTACTATTCATGGGTTCGTTGGAGTTAGGTAGTGAGTATTGCTACTCCAAAGATGAGAATAGTAGAAATCTCCACGCCTTCGCTGAAGGGGGCTATTTCGAGGTCTTTATGCGAAGGTGGCCAGTAGAGTCTTGGTGTCGGGATCGATGCGGCGCGACTCGCAGATCTTCTGGATGGTATTGTTGTGCTTCACGGCTGGAAGCGCTTCTCAGCGAGGTAAGGGGTGGGTCTCGGTGGGAGTAGAAGGTGTAGCACTCAGCGATAGCCCAGTACCAGCGCCATACGCACGTAGTAGCCCTCATGGCTGACGGCGAGGTAGTGGCGGAGTAGCTCGTCTATATGCTCATCGTCGATGAAGTACTGCATGAGGGCGACGATGCCGAAGCGTACCTCGTACTCCCCGCTGTGCTGGAGGTAAGGGAGGAAGAACGCCCGAGAACCTCCTCCGTCTTCTCTGAGAGCTTCTTCGATTGTGGGAGGAGAAGGGTCGCAGACCGACCACGAGTGGATGACCCGTACCCAGCGTGAGAGGTGGGTGAGGTAGTCGGAGAAGTCACTCACGGGGAGCATCCCGAGGACGAGGCTCTGCAGGGTACGTGCCTCCGTGAAGTCCTCCTCTCTGGGGCGCTCGCTACGCTCAGCTTCGTCGAGGGTAAGCAGGTAGCTCCCACTGCGTACGATGCGCCGAGCGAGCGCACGTAGATCAGGCAGACGCACACCGAGTACGCCTGCTATATCGGGATGTAGCCGCTGGGTAAGGGCTGATTGCCCCGCTGAGCAAGCTCCAGAAGGTCTTCTGTGATGCTTCGCTCGTCGATGCGGTAGGGTGCTGGACATAGGCCTTGGACAGCAAAGGCCCTCGTGGGGAATTAGTCTAAGAGTAGGTGATTGGCATCCTCTATCTTCTCGATGGTGCCAGAGAGGACGGAGGTGCTACGCGAGGCTTGGTTGCGCGAGTAGACATTTGAGGTGATGAAGGCCTGACAGGTGCGCTCATCGAGGTCAAGGACCTGGCTCACGGTCGTGCCATCGGCATCGACCCAGTTGATGAAGAAGACACTCGCGCCGATACGTATGGCGCTGTAGTTGTCTTCGCCTTCCTTGCTACCATGGATGGAGTCCTTACTTCTCCAGAAGAGGTGCTTGTGCGATAGGTACTCGACGGTAGAGAAGTTATCGGGGAATCGCAGGTGTAGGCGCTTCCCGACGAGTGTCGTATCCGTAGTCTGTACGGGAGGTGCGTCCTCTTGGCTCGTCTTAGTACCTGAGGAGTCCCCACTGCACGCTGTGAGGAGCGAGAGCGCAGCGGCAAGGGTGAAGAGAGGGCGTAGATGCGTGATAGATCTATGGCTAATGTGTGGTATGTAGGGTGCGGTGCGGCTTAGTCACGCGAGAAGAGACGCGAGAAGAAGCCACGCTTCTCCTCCTCCTCTTCGTAGAGACCCAGTCGGTGCCACTCGCCGTCGAGAGCCTTACCGAGCCTGGATGCGGTGGTAGATCGTACCCCCAGTCGGGCAGCCCACCGAAGCTGCGGTCATCGAGAAAGAGATCGGCTTTGAGCTTGCGCGAGAAGCCCGATCCCAGTGGCGTCTTCCTCGGGGAAGTCTCTATTGATGGCGTAGAACTCCACGCCACGCTGGCGGCACCACTCGACGGCTTCGTCCAGCAGAGCGCCCTCACGGACAGTCAAAGGATGAGACGATGCCCATCACGGATCAGCATCGCGAGGGTCTGGGTGGCGAAGGGTTTTCCTCGCCGATCTTGGGATAACGGTGACGCACGATCGTGCCGTCGAAGTCAACAGCTATAATCATCAGTAGAGTGGGGGAGTATAGGATAGAGTTTAGAATCCAGAGAAGCGGATGACGTTCTCAGGCGTCTCCTCGGTCTTCTCTTCTTCGGGCTGAGTGGTATCCTCTACGAGACTCTGGACGTGATGGCGTAGAGGTGGTGAAGGTCGTCGAGCTCGTCGTGTACTGCGAAGGCTCGGGGCGGGGCGTATGCAGGTCGAGTAGAGCAGCGTACTACGCTCACGAGCGCTCTGGCTGGCTGTACCATAGTTATTGATACGGATCGCTCTGTTGCTGCTCTTATCGACGCGCTTGCTCTCGAAGATGCGGTGATCGCGGCGGAAGGAAGGTGTCTCCTCGAGGATGATGATGAGGGCTCTTCGTCATCGAGACTCATTGATGCTCAGGGGCGACAGGCTCGGTACTTCGTGCGCTTGGTAGCGTGCTCACAGTAGATACGCTCGATGAGACGGTGCTGCTCGTCGCGCTCCTTATCTTCGTTGATCTTAGTGAGCGGATCGCGCTTCTTTACGGTCTTGGGGATGAAGATATCTTCGTCGAAGCCAAAGCCCGAGGCAAGGATGGTGACACCGAGCTTGGTGCCAAAGCCCCTCCTTGCGAGAGATACCGTGGATGGTATTCACCTCGTCGGAGAACTCGCTGGTGAACTCGTGGATCTGACTAAATTCGTCGACCGTCAGCGGAGCTTTATCATCATAGTAGACGTTGATGAGGGAGCTGGCGGTATTGCTGATGTTGTTGTTATTCAAGAGGGGGAGTTCAGCGCCTCTTGGATAGCCAGAGTCATACGATCTTCGCCTTCAGCATAGCCGGTATTGATGACAGTACACCACCACCACGCAGGACGGTATCGACGTCGGCAAAGTCGAGGTTCACTTCCCCTGCGATATTCACCAGCTCGGAGATACCACGAGCGGCATTACTCAGCGTATCGTCGGTATGGCGAAGGCTTCGGATACGGTGAAGTTCTTATACACCTCGATAAGGCGCTGGTTATTGATGACGAGGAGAGCGTCTACACTCTCGCGCATCTGCTTGACCCCTTCGAGGGCTTGGAGGATCTTCGCCGTCCCCTCAAAGAGGAAGGGGATCGTAACGATACCGATAGTCAGCAGACCCGCCTCCATGGCGATCTTGCCGATGACGGGGGCTGCACCCGTACCCGTACCACCACCCATACCAGCGGTGATGAAGACCATACGCGTCTCTCCAGCGGTGAGAGCAATACGGATCTGCTCCCCACTCTCTTCGGCTGCATCTTTGGCGCGCTCAGGCTTAGCTCCAGCACCGAGACCCTTAGTGACCGTAGGGCCGATCATGATCTTATCCTCTACGGGGCTATGGTCAAGTGCCTGCTTATCGGTATTACATAGGAGGAAGGACACGCCAGGGACAGAGCCACTGGTGAACATCTTCGTGACGGCATTACCGCCACCACCTCCTACGCCCACGACCTTGATGAGCTGCTTGATCTCACTCTCAGAGTATTCAGATTCAATGTTACCTCGTTCCATTGTATCTATCTTATCTAAAGGTATGGGCTTATCTAAAGGTATGGGCTAAAAATCATCACCACCATCATTCGCGCCGAAGGGCCCGTTGATGCTGTTTATGAAGGAATTGAGGCTCCACGACTTCTTCTCCTTGCGCTCACGCTTCGTCTCGCGCTTGGTGTCCTCCTCCTCTTCGTCCTCCTCCTCTTCGCTGTAGTCGAGTAATCATCTTCATCATCGTCGAGGAGGGACGCTGAGCTTCGCTGATAGTCGTGTAGGGTGTAGGGACTCTTCCTCGGTATCGCCCTGGGAACCTTCTACAGGCTCAGTAGTCTCGCTGCTACGCACCTCGGGCTGCTCCTGCAGGGAGGGTTCAAGGGGGCGGAGCTCGTAGCTTACGCCAGGCTCGGTGGTACGCAGGCTGCGAGAGCGATCTCGGTGATATACTCTGAGAGGAGGTCTTTCTGAGAGACGTCCTCATAGATGTCTCGGCGTAGGGAGACTTCGCGGTACTCGGGAGAGAGCTTGCGCAGCGTCTCGAAGAAGTGGTCGGTCTTCGTCACGCCACCAGCGAAGACGAAGCCCTTGGGGATGCTCTCACTGCAGCCTGCTTCGTGGATGATGCTCACCACGTTGCTCAGGATCTCGAGGATACGTGCGCTGATGTGGCGGTTCACCTCGAGGCTGGCTGAAGCGCTTGGTGGTGCTACCATCAGCCGACTTAGCCTCGATCTCTTGGGTGCGAGATACGGAGGTTCATCGATCCTCGCTCGATCTTCAGCTTCTCAGCGTCGGCCTCGAGGAGGGTACGGAGAGCTGTGTAGGTCGCGCGTCACATTGTTTCCCACCCAGAGGCGGGACGTAGAGGTGCGGCGGGGAAGCGCTCCTGATAGATCGCGATGGAGGTCGTACCACCGCCGATGTTGACGTAGGCACAGCCGAGTATCTCCTCGATCGTCATCGTGGCAGCAGCCTCAGCGATAGGGTGTGGGGAGGATGCCCAAGAGGCGTAAGTACCAAAGCGATCTTCGATGGTCTCGCGGACGTTGATAATGATGTTCTGGCGGGCTACGATGAGCAGGTACTGGGTATCCAGACGGCGGCAACGCACACCTCTGGGATTGGACTCACGCTTGCCATCGCAGCGGTAGCGAGGGGCTCGGTGATGGAGAGGATCGTCATACCGGGATAGCTGGCATCACTGACCTGGTCCTTGAGGGTGAGTAGGGTCTTTCCGGGGGTGACGACGCTACCTTCTTCACCGAGGTCGATGAAGGAGTCATAGCGCTCAGGGAGCGCGTGGAGCGACACTCCAGCCCTACATACACGCCGGAGATCTGGGCCTCCTCAGGGTAGGGGCGGTGCTGAGCTTATCGAGGAGCAAAAAGATACGCTTGGCAGCCTCCTCGATGTTGTGTATAGAGCCTTGGCGCACGCAGCCTGCCGTGGGGACACGGTGGGCGGCGATGGGCACGACGCGTCCCTGTGGGGACTTCGTGGCGAGCATCCCAGAGAGGGAGGTGCTGCCTATGTTGATGACGGCGTATATGCTATCCCTACGATCGTTCATTTCTTCTGTGGCTTATTAGGTTTGCCCTTCTCGGCGGGCTTATTGGGTTTCTTGGGGGTGGGGGCTTGCTGAGGACAGGGCTTCTTAGGGTCCTTCTTCGGCTCTTTCTTATCGGTCTTCGCCTTGTCGCCCGGCTTGCTTGCAGGCTTATCCTTGGGCTTGTCCTTAGGGGCTTCCTTAGCCTTCTCGCGGGGCTTCTCCGTGGCGGCAGGCTTCTTCGGAGCTGGAGCCGCAGAGACTGCTGGCGCAGGCTTGGGGGCGAGAGTGGGAGTGGGTGCAGGCGCTGGTGCTGGAGCAGCGACGACTTCGCCTTCTTCGTCGAAGGTCTCGCCCTCGGGGGCATAGCGGCTGCGTGCGATGATCTGCGTGCCGTAGTCGAGGTTGACGTAGCTGAAGGCATTCATCCCGCGCTTGGGGAGTACGCTCTCAGCGAAGATGCGCCACTTACGGGCTTCTCACTCCAGTTAGACTCGCGGTACATAATGACTCGCGTCGTGCCGATGCGTGGGATGAGGACGATACCGTCGGTCTCATCCACGTAGACCTGCCCGAAGTAGTCGGTGAAGTAAGGGTCTTCGCGCAGGGCGGCGTGAGGGTCGTAGAGCGGGACCCGTAGCCATCTTGAGGTCTACAGCACCGCTGACGATGGGGAGGTAAGCTGCGAAGGTGGGGTTCACCGTGATGGTCGCTTGCCCTGCGTGACATAGTAGCTCTTACCTGAGGGCTTCCTGCACGATGTAGAGGGGTGCTTCTCCGTCAGGCGGATCTGCACGGAGGAGGAGGAGGGGCGATGAAAGGCCTCAGCACGCTTGTAGATAGGCGTGCTGAGTAGCGTACGCTCGATCTTTCTGAGGTCGATGGAGTCGAGGCGCTTCCCACGTAGCTGGATACCACGGCGGGCAAGCTCATCGGTGATGCGGTCGCCGGTGAGGAAGAGCGGTTCGCCACCCGCCTCGGTCTTTACCTCGACGGTGACAGCCTCGCAGCGGTCGGTGGAGGTGACGCGTGGGGAGCGGATGAGTAGGGTACGCGATACCTCCTATCAGTGAGACTGACAGGAGGGAGCAGGAATGAGGTTGCGTACGAAGGCTCTATTCTTCATAGCCTGCGGCGGATCTCATCTGCTACCTGGGAGGCGCAGGGCGGTCAATATCTCCAGCGCCGACCATCAGGATGACTTCGGGGGCTCCTGACGCTTCTTGAGGCTCGGGGAGCAGGCCTTCCCTTGGGCAGGACAAGCACATCCTTATGCTTCATCACGTCGGCGATCATCTGCGAAGTGACGCCTGGGATGGGGAGCTCGCGAGGCAGGATAGATATCGAGAAGGATGACTTCGTCGAGGCTGGTCAAGGCTTGCGGCGAACTCCCGATAGAAGTCCTGCGTACGGCTATAGAGGTGCGGCTGGAAGATGCCGAGGATCTTGCGGTCGGGATAGAGCTCACGCACCGAGCGGATGCTGGGGTCAAGCTCATTGGGGTGGTGGGCGTAGTCGTCGATGAGCGCGCAGCGGGGATCATCGATGAGGGCGGTCAAAGCGGCGATAGACCCCACGGAAGGAGGCTACACCTGCGGTCAGCTCCTCAAGGGTAGCTCCACAGAGGTAGAGCTACAGTATAGCTGCTACGGCATTCTCCACATTGATGAGGAGGGGTACACCGAGGCTCGACGTGGAGCGTACCGACAGGACGCCCTTCGATAGTGGGATAGTGCCAGTCGAAGAAGAGATGCCCATCACGGATCTCGATGCCATCGGCACGGAAGTCCGCTTCGTCAGCTCCGGCGGTATAGGGTGAAGAGACGCGTACCTTCCTTGAGGCGGGGCGTCACGGGGGATGCCCTTCTTCATCACCAGAGCGCCCTCTGCGCTGATGAGCGAGGGTGAAGTGTTCGAAGCTCTCCCGATAGAGCCTCGGGCGTATGGTGAGATGTCGAGGGTGATCGGGGTCTGCGGAGGTGATCACCGCGATGTATGGTGAGAGATGGTGGAAGGAGCGGTCGAACTCATCGGTACTCGATCACGGCATAGTCGCTGTGGTCGGAGATGAGGGCAGTTGGTCTGGTAATTATTCGAGATACCGCCGAGGAAGGCGTGGCGAGTCGACGTGGCTCGAGCGCAGGAGGTGCGCCAGTAGGGTAGAGGTCGTCGTCTTGCCGTGGGTACCAGCGACGCAGAGTCCGCGCTCACGGCGGGTCAGTTCGCCGAGAGCTCAGCACGCTTCATCACACGGTTGCCCTGTGCGCGGAAGAAAGCCAGCTCGCGGTGGTCGTGGGGAACGGCTGGAGTGAAGACGACGAGGGTATCCTTCGTGCGGAAGAACTCAGGGGATTAGCTCGGGATCGTCTTCGTAGTGGATGGTAGCACCCTCTTCGCTCAAGGCGTGTGTGAGGGGCGAGGCGTCAAGTCATACCCTGCTACGCTATCTCCCTTGCTGAGGAAGTAGCGCACGAGAGCGCTCATACCTATGCCACCGATACCAATAAAATACAGCTTCATACACTATCTCTATTTTACCATTTTACGCAAAGGTACAAAGAAAGTAACACCGAGCGCCAGCGTACTTATATAAAGCGGGTAAAGTCGCCTACCCCACGAGGTGGGAAAGTTCCAAGGGGCACAGTACAACTATGCACTGCGCCCCTTGATTATTTACGATGAGGTACGCTACACTTAAAGGGTTAGATATAGAAGCCCTCTAAGTGTAGGTCGGTCTTGTTGGATTTACTTTTTCTGTAGGATCTTCTTGCGTTCTTCTGGATCAGTGATCTCTTTTATAAGTAGATCCACACGTGTACAAGGATTGTGACTACTGTAGTCGGTGTCTTGATAGGTGTTTCGGAGCTTCTCAGCATTCTTTATGGCTTGACCTTGATCTCCATGCTCAGCGAGGATGGAGTGCATAGAGGAGCTACCCTTATCGTACCTAAAGCTGGGCTTGCACTTCTGTATTTCTGCCTCAAGGGCTTTTGTACACTTATCCCGAGGAATAGCAGTGTGATGATATCTGAAGTGAAGGAGATACCAGAGCTCGAAGCTCTCATTTGACCAGGCAACATCAAATCCTGCGTCTGTTGCCTCCTTGATAGCTCTATTGAAATCGGAGAAGTCATCCTTATCAAAGACGAGCCAGCAGCGGTCAAAGGATATTTGTCTTCTGCTCTTGATACTTTTAGCTTCTTGTAGAAGGCGACTTGTGCTCATTCCACAGCCTTCGACTACAGAGTCTTTAGCTATACCTACCACTTCACTCCCTGAGCAGGCTGCTTGCACCTCCTTGATGAGAGCTTTGAAGTAGTCTGTGGACGACTTCGTATCCTCAGACACAATAAGGAAACGAATTGCGATCTCACGTGTGTCAACACCACGCCCTCTGGAGAATCCTCTGCGAGATTGATTATCCCTTCCCATATCTTATCGCTGCACTTTTATGCGAGGTATCGCTCCGTAGCGCCCATTGACATATTGCTCTGTGATATCCATAGATGGATCAAAGTCTTTGAACTCGATGTGGGAGTATAATTCTGTAGCCTCAACGGGGCTCTTCTCCGCAAACCAGATCTCATCTCGGCGTACATAGTCTAAGTGGAGCTGGTTGGTATCGTGTGTAGTGAAGACCAGTTGAGGCTCCAGTGCTGATTGATCTTAGGATTAGTGAAGAGCTGGATAATAGCTCTTGTAAGTAGAGGGTGGAGCTTGGCATCCAGTTCATCAATCACTAATAATCTACCACCCCAGATAATCATGAAGAAAAGTCCAAGAAGCTCGGTTATCTTCTGAGTTCCTTCAGATTCATTGTGCTCTATGCTGAAGACCTCTTGACCAATAATCTCTCCTTGTCTATTATACCTGTTGTGTGTGGATTCAAGTTCCCCTACCTTAGGATGGACCTTTTTAGTTCGTCAGATATATCTTTAGTCAAAGTAGCAGAGTCCTCTTTTATAGATAGCTTCGTGATGCCCATATCAATGTTTGAAAGGAACGTCAGAGCCATATCTATAAACTCAACTATATCATCCAATACTATTAGATTCTTCTTATACTTGAGTAGGGATGAGGTTACTATTCTATACTCTTCAATTTGTGAGGCTGTGACAAATTTTTCACTATCGAACCATGAGATAATCTCTTTCGATTGTGTCCCATTCAGCTGTGCTATTAGTGAAAGGAAGAGTCGGTTACTATTGAGCGTATCCTCTTTTCCTTTACCCTCAGGGAATGTCATTTCATTTACCTGAACCTTATTTCTATCTCGATAAAAGAGTTCTATTTCGTTGCTCTTCTCATGTCTGTAGAGCCATTCTTCCGTGATTAGACTTTCAGAGAAGGCAAAGCCATAGCGATAGAGTTGTTCTATCCCTCCTTCTCCTCTGATGGTGAACTCAGCCTCAAACTCCGTATTGTTATTCCGAGATTCCTCATCTAAGAGGAATGGTTCATACTCATCCAGAGTATCGTCTGGATTGAGACGAACAGAATTAAGTACCATCTGTCGCATCGTACCAAAGGCTCGAAGGATATTGCTCTTTCCGCTGGCATTCGCTCCAAAGAGGAGGGTCACAGGGAAGGATGGAGATACCGTCCTTGCTGTGAATCAGGGATTCTTTGTGGGGAGGCTATCTACAGCCAACATACTGAATACCTGACGCTCTTTGATAGATCTATAGTTGGTTACTGCAAAGTTGAGGAGCATAGTCTTTGTTTCTTTCGGCTGAATGCATCAGCTTGTTCTATCGCAAAGATACGATAAGCCCCTTATCCAGCTTCTTTCTCTAGTGTGAGGGTAAAGCAAATAAGACATGGGGTATTGCTTAGAAGACCCTTACGCCTTACCTGAGCCTAAGTGGTAGTAGGCGCAGTGGGGGTATTCGTAGGCGTCAAGGCCGAGTAAGTTGATGTTCGTCCGATAGAGCGTGGCTGATCATTTTCCATATAACTCTCTGCTGGAAGCAGTCGGAAGTAAAACCGTGCATAGAGCGTATGAGTATTATTTCCAAGAGTCCCAGAGCGCTTCTCATAGATTTCAGCTCGCTCAGCAGGTACGCTGACGAAAAGTACTTTCTGTTGTGAGGTGAGGTAGAGCGAGATCTTATTGTTACCAGGAGTAGAGAGGTAGGGTAGTGTGGGTCCATATAACTCCCCGTAAGGGTAGCCAGATCGAGTGAAGTCATATCCTTCGGTGATGAACTGATGCCTTGCATAGTAAGTTCGATTCAGATCGAACTTCTCCACGGCTTTCTTCAGCTTCTCTAGAAGATTAGCTCGTTGTCGTTGGTATTCGAAGGGATTAGAGGTCTGCGATGACTCGCTATCCCCCAAAGATTGAGCGTATGCCTTGAGTGCTACATCCGTGTATGTCGTGTAGCCAGCTTTGATAAGTGCAGGGACATAATCCGCAGGTAGAAGCTCCACGGCCTCTGGGTGGAGAGGTGTATGCTCCATCGGGTCAGTTATGATTTCCCCTTCTGTATGGCTCTGGCAAGCTCTACGACGAGGCTATCCTTAGGATACTTTGGGAGACTCAAGAAGTACACAGTGTCTTAGGGGATGAGATTTCCAAAGATGTTTCTCTTAGGGGTAGGGAATACTCCACTTGAGTTTTTCCTCTCGTGAAGGCTGGAATCTCCTATCCTCCCATGATGGATGTCTAATGGTTTTGTACCTTTTGCTAGGCTCATTTTGATACCGCTCTTCTGGTTGATAAGGCAGAGTATATGGTGAGGCTATCGCCCACGTGAAAGGTGTGTCCATTGATGGTGGCGACAGGGCCTTGGGCTGCAATGGGCCTGTGCCAAGCAGAAGGAATAGGAAAAAGATAGAGGTAGTTACGCGTGAGGAATAGGTAGTAGTTGTGTGAATTGGAGGTGTGTCAAAGCCTTTCTCCTATGGCTAAAGTTACTTCTTTTTGCGGGGCTATGGGTGGTAGGGACTTCCACCGCCTTGCTGGAGCCGAGGTGGTAGTAGGCGCAGTGGGGGTATTCGTAGGGCATCGAGTCCCGAGGTAATCTACCGGTATGATGTAGATAGGGGGCTGATCCGCTACGTAGGATGTCCCAGGGGCGATACGGATATAGGACTTGACGTAGAATGCCTGCATACCCATTCCTTTTGTATCTGTGCGCTTCTCAAAGCGCTCTGCTCGGTCAGCAGGGACGCTGATGAAGGGAACTTCCTTTTCTGTAAAGAAGGATGGTCTGATCGCGTCCTCCCCCACAATAGCGGGGTCGGGTAACGGACCATCTATTCCTGGCTGCCAGGCATAGCCCGAGCGCTTGGGGTCGTATCCCCTGGTGATGACCTTGTGTCGCAGGTAGTAGACCCGATCGAGATCGAACTTCTCGACGGCTGCTTTCAGCTTCGTCAATAGGGTCGCTCGCTGTCTCTGAAACTTGCGGGGATCGTCGATGTCATCGCTCGTCTGCACTCTGTCCTTCAAGTTTTTGGCGTATACCTGGATGACTTCGTCTGTGTAGGTTAGGGTCCCGATCTTGATAAGAGCCACGATATAGTCTGAGGGGCGTAGCTCTACGGCCTCTGGATAGAGCGTCTTACCCTCCCGTATGGGCTCCGTCAGGATCTCCCCACGCTCTACCGCTTTCTTGAGGTCGATGATGAGGCTATCCTTGGGGTACTGTGGGAGGCTGAGAAAGTACACGGTATCTGGCTCATTGATCCTCTCGCCGAATACATTCATTTTAAAGGGCTTGATATGTATCTTGAATTCGCCTTTTGCGAAGGCGGGGATCTCCATATCTTCATCTTCCTGCGACCAAGAGAGTGCTTTGTAAATACCGCTGGGATCATTATCATGGGGCAGACCTATGGTGAGGCTATCGCCGAGGTGGAAGGCGTGTCCGTGGATCGTGGCGACAGGCTTTTGGGCTGAGATACAGCTTGTCCCAAGAAGAAGGAATAGGATGAGATTGAGGTAATTATGCATGGTGAATAGCCCGTGTTTGTGTGACTTAATGTGGAGGGATGATGTCCTTTCTCTGGGGTAAAGTTACTCGTTTTCCGAAGAGTCGGGTGAGGCGATAGGGTCGAGTGCGAATCGATGCCCTTTCGTGCGATGTGACCCGCTGTGACAAAAGCATTTAGCTCAGCCGTGGCGGCCGTCAGGGAGAGCGAGGCTTCACATATTCCTTTACGGGTGAGGATGATGGTGGGTGTGTAGATAGCTGAGGGGAGCTGGCTAAGGCGCCGCTCACGACCCTCTCGAGGGGCGCGTGTAGCTGCGATGCGAGGCGCTGGAGCCTGCAGGCCCTATGGGTGCGCTGTGCGAGCCTGCGGTCTGCGTGGGAAAGCGCATCGGCTATCTCCAGGCTGGCATGCGCGTCGTGGTTCCTTCGCCTTCGAGGATCAACCTCCTTGCGGTAGCCAAGCTTGGGGCGGAGCTCCCCACGCCATCGATATATACGATATAGCCGTCTGCGAGCCTCTTGAGGAAGCTCTTCGCCGAGGAGCTGGTACGCCTTCAATTTCGGCGCGTGAGAAGGTGCAGCCCTCGGCCGTCGCTCGGAGAGGTCCTCGGTGCTGAGTCGTCCTTCGCTGATCAGGCGAGGGATGTTGGCTGGGATGCTTCCCAAGGCCTTGAGGACTTGCCTCATCGTGTACTTTGCCATCGTCGTGTCGTGTGTTGGGGATTGCTTGTCTTACTGATAGGAAAAGCTCTCTGCTCTTCCTGAGGCAAAAATACGGCGGGGCGGAAAGAAAGGGCAGGCTACCTTTAGTGCTATTTGGTCAGCTATGTGCATAGTCCTATCATCTACGTGCCTAAATCCAAGATCCATTGCACGTGGACGATAAGACTTCCGACGTGGACGGAGCTTATCTTCGCTGCTTCGTAAAGGAGAGTGCACCGCTGGGGTAGGGAGTGCTTGTATTGGGTGGGGCTTTTCCCTCAAGAAGGGCTACCTGCTCCAGTAGATGTGCGAGGGGAGCAGTGAGCTCAGAGCCGCGTATACGGCGCGTCCCGACAGTCGATGACTGCCGGGACGTGCTGTATAAAAAGTGATGGGGTGAGAGACCCTTACTGAAGGGCTACCCAGCGCACAAGTGCGAAAGTCCATACGATGTGGGAGCTCGGGGTGCGAGGCAGGATGCGCAGAGCACGCTTGTGGTGCCCAGGACGAGGCCTGCTTGAAGCGGAGCTCATAGACCTCACGTGAGCCATTGCGCTCGACGAGTGTCAGGACAGTCTTCGCTACGAAGCGGGTCGACCCTGAGCGTCTTCGCGTGCGTCGACGAGGCTCGATCTCAAGATCCGAGGTGAGTGCACCCTTGTCGAGGACAAGGCGTACCGTCTCTTCGTCGCTCGCGTGTGGCGCTCGTTGGGACATATATGCTGCGCTCTCGGAGCACTCGACGAGAACGACCTGCGTACTATCCCAAGCCTCAGCGGTAGCACGCTTCCACTCGGTGAGTTCGCGGGCGATACGGTTCGAGTCTGCGTGCAGGCGAGCAGAGCGCTCAGCGAGCTTCGTGTAGAAGCGCTCGTAGTAATCGTCCATCGTACGGCGCATGGTGTAGTGAGGAGCGATGAAGTTCATCGAGTTCTTCATCGTCTGTACCCAACCATCGGAGTAGGGCTTGCCGTCGCGCTGGAAGTAGAGGGTACGATCTCCTTCTCGAGAAGGTCGTAGATCGTCGTGGCGTCGAGCTTATCCTGCAGCGACTGATCAGCGAAGGTGCGCTTGTCGGTGAGCGCCCAACCAGCACCCTTGCGGTAGCCTTCGTACCACCATCCGTCGAGGACGGAGAGTTGAGGACACCGTTCATCTCGGCCTTTTCGCCTGGGGTGCCGAGGCTTCGAGGAGGACGAGTAGGGTATTCATCCAGATGTCTACGCCAGCGATGAGCTTGCTGGCAAGGCGCATATCGTAGTTCTCGAGGAAGATGATCTTCCCGAGGAACTGGGGCGAGGCAGCTGATCTCGAGATGTGTGATGAGGCCCTGACCACCACCATCGGCGGGGTGCGCCTTACCTGTGAAGAGGACTGTGCAGGGGTACGGGGTTATTGACGATACGCTCCAGACGCTCGGGTCGGTGAAGAGGAGGTGCGCACGCTTGTAGGTAGCGAAGCGACGACCGAAACCGATGATCAGAGCGTTGGGGTTGATACCTTCGAGGACGGATACCGTCGTCTCAGGGGTTGCCGCTGTTGCGGATCCACTTCTCGCCGTGAGAAGGGTGCGGATATGCTCGATGAGACGGAGCTTGATAGCCTGGTGTGTCTCCCAGATCGTCTCGTTGGGGAGCTGCGGATCTTCATGGGTAGCTTCCTCGGTCTGCTTCTTGAGGAAGTCCTTGCCGAAGTGCTATCGTGTGGAGCTCCTGCCCGCTCGGCAGAGGCCCACGTGGGTAGGTGGACGCCGTTGGTGACGTAGCCGACGTGCAGCTCTTCGGGGAAAGAAGCCCTTCCAGGCGGGGCGAACATCTCCTGCGAGACGCGGCCGTGCAGCAGACTCCACCGTTGGCTTCCTGACGGGTATTCAGTGCGAAGACGCTGCGTGGAGAACTTCTCGTTGCTCTCAGGATTCTCACGGCCAGGGCTGATGAAGTCGTGCCAAGAGATGCCGAGACGCAGGGGATGTGGCGGTGCTTGCCGAGGGCTCCTCATCGAGTAGTCGTGACCAGCGGGGACGGGCGTGTGGCAGGTGTAGATCGAGGAGGCGCGGACGAGGCTCGAGCTTCGTCGAAGGAAGACCTTCGCCCTCGACGTAGTCAGGAGGCGCTGTACGCTCGTGAAGGCAGCGTGACCTTCGTTCGTGTGGTAGACGTCCTTCGAGATGCCGAGGCGGTTGAGGAGGAGCACACCACCGATACCGAGGTACTCCTGCTTCGTAGCGGTTCTCCCAGTCGCCGCCATAGAGGCTGGTGCGTGATGGGGCGATCCCATTCGCTGATTCTGTGGGATGTCGGTGTCGAGGAGGTAGAGGCTGATACGGCCGACATTCACCTTCCATACGTGGCTGTATGCGGTGTGACCAGCATAAGGGTACCTCGAGGATGAGAGGTGTCTGTCCGTCCTCTTCGAAGATCTGCTCGATGGGGAGCTGGGTGAAGTCCTGAGCTTCGTAGTTCGCCTGCTGCTGCCCTTCAGGGGCTGAGGCTCTGGGTGAAGTAGCCGTAGCGATAGAGAAGCCGACGGCGGTGAGGCGGACGTTGCTGTCGCTGGCTTCCTTGGTGAGTCACCAGCGAGGACGCCAAGACCGCCGGAATAGATCTTGAGGATATTCGTCAGACCGTACTCCCGTGACTGGTAGGCGACGGAGGGGCGTACTGCGTCTGCAGGCTCGTTCGTATAGGCCTGGAAGTCGGCATAGACTTCGTCCAGCTGCGCCGTGAAGTCCTTGTCTGCAACGAGGGCTGCCATCTCCTCGGCGGAGGAGCAGGCGAGTGAGCGTGATGGGATTGCCTTCGGTCGACTCCCAGAGTTCAGGGAGAGATACGGCGGAAGAGATTCTGTGCCTTGAGGGGTCCATGCCCACCAGGGTTGTGGGCGATCTCGTCGAGGTCTACGCAGCTCAGTGGGCAGCTGGGCATAAGCATAGATGTTCGTCCAGAGCGGGATCGTTGGCGCGCTTTGTTACGATCATAAATATATTCCTTCTTCTAAGCAATCGGAGACAGTCGGTCGACTATCGCTTTTTGATGGTGCAAAGGTACTGATAATAAACCACTGCCCTTACTTTGACGACAAGATCATAAAGTAAGTAGTCTCTGAGAGTGGGGTAGGGGTGCGCCTATTTCTTCGCTGGAGTGAGGGCCGAGGGCGGCTGCTTCACGGAGCATAAATTCGTAGGCGAGGCTCGTATTCGTTGGGGATCGTGCCGTCGAGGATAGCGTCCTTGATAGCGTCATGATGAGCCCTACCTCGCGGCAAGGCGTGAGGGCGAAGGTATCCGTGATGAGCTGTGCCCGAGATGGGCGGCTGGAAGTTGCGGATGCGGTCCTTCTCCTCGATGTCGATGAGCTTCTGACGAACGACCTTAGTAGTTGTCGAGACTTGCGCGTACGCGCTGGGGGTTCTTGCTCGTGATGTCGGCTTCGACGAGGGCGTGAGGGTCGTCGATATCATCTCCGCCTCGAAGAGCAGGCGGCGCACAGCAGAGTCTGTCACGCCCTCATCGACGAGGGTGGCGGGGCGCGTGTGCAGATCGACGAGCTTCTCACGTAGTGCATCTTGTGATCAAGCGGAAGGCGGAGGCGGCGGAAGATCTTCGACACCATCTTACGTGCCGATAAAGTTGTGGTTGTGAAAGGTCCAGCCGAGGCGCTGGTCAAAAGCGGCAGTGCGGGGCTTCCGATGTCGTGGAGGAGCGCTGCCCAGAGGAGCCAGAGATTCATCTCGTGCCCAGGGCGGGCGGTGACGAGTGCCTTGGCCATGTGTCCACGACCTTGTAGGTGTGGGTGAGGTTGTCCTTGTGCCCGATGCCGTACATCGCGTCTCGGCGCCCTTGAGCTCGAGGGCTCGGGAGACAGAGCTTCATCAGACCGGTCTTCTCCAAAAGAGCTCGAGGGCCGATGGATGGGCGAGGGAGAGGAGGATCTTGTTGAACTCCGTGGCGATGCGCTCGGCGGGAGATGATCTCGATGCGCCCCTGCATTTCGCCCGATAGCCGCGAGGTGTCGGGGTCGATGAAGAAGCCGAGCTGTGAGCGAAGCGTATGGCACACATCGTGCGCAGCGGGTCGTCGCTCGAAGGTGATGTCGGGGATCGAGAGAGGTGTGCGCAGGATGAGCGCCTCCATATCGTGTAGGCCGTCGAGAGGGGTCGACAGAGCTGACCGAAGCGGTCGGCATTCAGGCAGATGGCTAGAGCATTGACTGTGAAAGTCACGGCGCTCCTGGTCTTCCTCCAGCGTACCGTCCTCGACGAAGGGCTTGCGGCTATCGGGGTGTAGCTCTCGACGAGCGCCTGAACTCGATCTCCAGGTCGCCCTGCTTGACCTGTGCGGTGCCAGATCGAGGCGAAGACCGAGATGTGCACCACGCCCGAGGCGCCCGCTACCGCCTGTGCCGGGTCGATGCCGCGCCCGATGGAACGACGTCGATATCCTTCGAGGGGCGGTAGAGGGAGGTCACGCACATGGCCCCCGACGATGTGAGCGTCTACACCGAGTTCGTCCGCGGCTTCGCCGATGAGGTGAAAAGGGGCGTGTCTACTGTGTCGTAGATCTCATCTTCCTTTTTCGTAGAGCAAGTCTTCGCTGAGCATCCTTTCTTGAGTTGGGTTTCTTCGGCTGCAAAAGATGCGGGTTTTCTTGCGTGGGGCGCGCGGTCATCCGCGCTTTGCGAAAGAAAAACATCGGGTGCGTTTCCGTGGAACTGCCCGATGTCCTCGCGCTTTCGCGCGCGTACGTATTATATATGCTTAGGACTCGATGTCGTGGGCACGCGATCGGCGTCGGTGATCTCGCGAAGCACGCGGCAGAGGATTACCGACGGCGATGGTGCGCAAACCGGATATGTCGTGCGTGACGACGCTGCCTGCTCCGATCACGGCGCCTTCGCCGATGGAGACGCCGCCGAGGATGGTCACCGAGCCGCCGATCACGTTGTCACCGATCTTCACGGGCTTTGCCTTGCTCGTAGCCTGTGTTGCGCTCCTCGGCGGTAGCGGGTGGGTTGGGGTGTGCAGATGCTGACGTTCGGGCCGATGAGAGACGTGGCGGCCGATGTCGATACGCCCGCATCAAGCGCGGTGAAGTTACTGTTGACGAAGCTGAAGTCCCCGATGTGGACGTTCGATCCGTAGTCGAAGAAGATGGGTGGTACGAAGTGGCGGCATTCGCCTATCGTGCCGAGGGCAGGTGGATGATCTCGCTGGCTTCTTCGTGCTCGTCGGGGCGCAGGTGTTATAGCGCTGGATGAGATCTTGTGCTCGTAGTCGCTCCTCGTGAATCTCTCTGTCGATGGCGCAGAAGTATGGCCCTGCTTGGCGTCGCTCTCTCTGGGTCATAGGGGTGGTGTAGTGATGTGTGGGTGGGGCGGGTGAGTGTTCCCGATGGAACGTACCTCTGTTTTCTTCGCTTTCCTGCGGTGTGCTTCGCTATTTACTCGCGTGCCTTGCTGTCGATCCAGATGGTCACGGGGCCGTCGTTCGTTAGAGATACCTGCATATCGGCGCCGAAGCGACCCGTACCGATGGAGCGACCGAGTCGTTCCTCAAGGGGCGCGAATGACCTCGCGGTAGAGGGGCTCCCGGCGACCTCAGGGCGAGCAGCACGGATGTAAGATGGGCGGTTGCCTTTCTTCGTCTCGGCCGCTAAGGGTGAACTGCGATACAGCGATGATGTCTCCCCGCCGACGTCGAGGATGCTGCGGTTCATCACCGTCTTCGTCGTCGAAGATGCGCAGCTGTGTGGCCTTCTTCACGGGTACTCGATGTCCTCTGCGGTGTCTTCGGGGAGATACCGATGAGGATGAGCGTGCCGAGGCCCGTGGCTCTCGGCGACAGCTATTCCGTCGATGTGGACGGCTGCGGGCAGGGTGCGTTGGATGAGGAAGCGCATAAGAGCTTATTTCTTGTTTTTGGTTTCTTGTTCCTCTCCACCGTCTTCTCCTTCTTTTGCCTTTCTTGTTTGGATCCTTAATTGCCTTGCTTTCGGTCAGCAAATAGTATTTTGGCAACTCCTTATTGTGAAGTACATTATTGGGAAAAAGAGCGGAGGCGATGATGATTGATATGAGACGCAGAGGCTGGTTTCTTGATACGTGAAATATGCTAGTGCTAGTGCAAGTAGGGATATGGCGTGTAAGGCGAATATTAATATCCAAAATCAACCAAAGCACTTGCCCTAGCAAGATGTTGATTCTTGAAACGGAGTAGGCACCAGGATCCCAGGACCACAAGAGGGTTGTTTAGTGTCCGTGGAGCACCTTTGCTCATTCGGTACTCCTCTGGGATATTTAATTTCTTTTCGGCCTCAATGCCCTCTATTATTTTTCGTTCATAGATCTCAAACCAGGCCTTGGAGCCTTTTGCCATCGTGATCCAAATCGTGGGAAGATGGATCCAATGATGGCGAGGCAACAAATTATATGAGCTATTACAGCTTTCAAGCCATCATAAGATAGGAGCTTCTCAACAAGCTCCATAGCCTGTAAAGAGAAATTGCAATGAATGTCGCTAGGAAGATGGGCGCTGCCAGGTTTTGGATTTCAAATTTTTCTAATCTTGTAGTAATCCTTTCTAATCTCTCTTAGGGAGACTTGTTCTTTGTGTGTGGGGTAATTTCTTGGGGCTTTGTGGTTCATTCTCAATGAGTTTATGTGATTATCCTTCGGGATGGAAGGCGGTGTGGATGATGCGAGCCTTGGCAGGACCGATGACGGCGGTGAGTCGTCGAGGCTCGCGGAGGCGATGGCTTGCACGCTGCGGAAGGCCGTGAGGAGCTCGTCCTTCGTCTTCGGGCCGATACCCTTGATGTAGTCGAGGCGTGAGGAGAGCTGGCTCTTACTGCGCTTGTCACGGTGGAAGGTGATGGCGAAGCGCGCACCTCCGCCTGGATCTGCTCGAGGAGACGGAAGGTCGGGCTGTGGTGGCGCACGGGGATCTCGTCGAGGGTGTCCGTGCCGAAGAGGACCCCTGCCGTGCGGTGGCGGTCATCCTTCACCAGCCCCGCTACAGGGATGGCGAGGCCCAGCTCGGCGAGGGCTTCGCGTATGGCGCCTATCTGACCCCTTGCCTCCGTCGGCGAGGATGAGGTCGGGGAGACCTTCGCCTCCCTGCCTCTTCGCTCAGACGACGGTAGCGGCGCGTGACGACTTCGCGCATGGAGGCGTAGTCGTCGGGTCCTTCGACCGAACGGATGTTGAACTTCCTGTAGTCCTTCTTCGACGGGCGCCCGCGCTTGAAGACGACGCAGGCGGCTACGGGGTCGGAGCCTTGGATATTCGAGTTGTCGAAGCACTCGATATGTAGGGGAGCTTGTCCAGATGTAGGAGGTCCTTCAGCTCGGTGACGATCTGCATCAGGCGCTGGTCGGGGTTGAGCCGCTCGGCACGCTTGTACTTGTCGACCTTGTACTGGCGGACGTTGCGCTCGGAGAGCTCGAGGAGCTTCTTCTTGTCGCCACGCTGGGGGATGGTGATCGTCACGCTGGCATCGTCCTGCCACCCAGGGGTCGAAGGGCAGGATCAGCTCCTTGGCGCGTGAGGCGAAGCGCTGGCGTAGCTCGGTGATGGCGCTGGCGAAGAGCTCTTCGCGTGTCTCGCCCTTCGATGAGGCTACGGTACTCGATCGTGTAGACCTGCGTGACCATCCCTTGGGTGAGGTGCATGAAGTTCACGTAGGTCGCGCCGTCTTCGTCCTCGTCGAAGCTGAAGACGTCGACGTTGTGGATGTGGTGCGGGGCGACGGTGTGCTTGACCTGATAGTTCTCGAGGTACTGAAGGCGCTCCTTGTAGATCTGCGCTTCCTCGAAGCGAAGCTCCTCGCTGAGGCGAAGCATCTCCTCGCGATAGAGGTCGATGACGTCACGGAGGTTCCCTACGCAGGAGGCTCGTGATCTCGCGGATGTTGTGCGCGTAGTCCTCGGCAGTCTGGTAGCCGACACAGGGCGCCTTGCACTTCTTCATATGGTACTCGAGGCAGACCTTGTACTTTGCCCTGGGCGATCTTGTGCGGGGAGAGGTCAAGGTCGCAGGTGCGGATAGGGGTAGAGGTCGCGCACCACGGCTACGGCGGCGTGTGCCATACCGACGTTGGGTACGGGCCGAAGCGCACCGAGCCATCGTGGGCGGGGCGGCGCTCAACGCGGACGCGTGGGAAGGGACTCGTGGCGGATGACGACCTCGGGATAGGTCTTGTCGTCCTTGAGAAGGATGTTGTAGCGGGGCTGATGCTCCTTGATGAGGGGAGTTCTCGAGGATAAGTACCTCAGCTTCGGGTCCCACGACGACGTACTCGATACCGCGGATCTGGCGCACCAGAAGGCGGGTCTTCGAGCTGGGTACGTCGCGCTGGAAGTAGCTACTGACGCGGCGACGTAGGTTCTTCGCCTTCCCGACGTAGATGATCGTGCCCTCCTGGCCGATGTACTTGTAGCAGCCGGGGGCTTCGGGGAGCGTAGGGAGGATCTTGCGTATTTCGTCGAGCGTCATCGTGTCTTATCTGAGGGAGGTGGGCAAAATCGCCCCTATTACAACAAAGATAAGGGGAAAGATGGTGCGCTCCCTGCTCGCGCACGAGCCATTGGCTCGCAAAGCGCCTACTTCGTGGGCTGCTGGTAGCCCAACTCTTTCCGCTTCCTCTCATACAGCTCTTGTACAGAGTTATAATCAATTTCCTGACTATCAATATGCGATGGATCTACCAAGAAGCGGAGTCCATATTTAGGATCCAGTAGGTCTACATAATAGATTCCAGTTCCATCAGCTCGCGTTCTGATTTCCACTGATCCAACTTGATCCTTATAATGATTTCTCCAATCCATAACCCCATCAGTCCACACGCTATAGTTCGTATCGTCATAATGCTTCCCCTCCTCAAAATCTAAAGTAAGGTGCTTTGTGCGAAGGTAATAAGACACCTTGTAATGAGAGTATCGCAGTAGGGAGTCTAAAGCTACATCTCTCCAGAATATCTCCTCTATCTGTTTTCGTCTATTGCTAAGTAAAAGCGGAGCTTCTTTGAGAAGCACAACTTGCACTCTTGTTGTGCCACCATATATGAATACACCCTGCTTCAGCGTATCGTGTTCATTGGATGGCGTGAAGATATCTAATCTAAAGAGATAGACAAGACCCGCTATAAGTGCAACTGCTATATAGAGTCTTGATTTGAGTTTGCACCTGCACCTGCACATACTAGTCCTAATAAAAGCCTTTGAAGAGGATAAGATGGGTTGCATCAATTCTGAGAAAGCTCCTCATTTGTTCCATCCCGATTATACGAAGCACAAGGCGAAGCAAATATTCATCTGTCCTATAGAGCAAGCCCCTGTTTCCAAAGCCTTATTCTATCAGCAAGCGAATATACCAACCATCTCCCAGTGATTTCATTTTTGCATCTGAATTGCGATCCTTATAATATTCCTCTCTCAGGGTAGATGACTGAGGGATTGTGTCACCATAAACATCCTGAAATGGGTGCATATAAACATATTCTAAATCTGTACTGGAAAGCGCCGTTCCCCCAGAAAAATAAGTAATGAAGACCACCCCATCATATACTGCGATCGATGTGCAATCAGCTTCTTTAAGCAGTTCTTGAATCATTCGATCAGATTCATACTCTGAGGTAACTAGTGCCAAGGCTTTGATTCGATCAAACAACTCTTTGTGTTGCTTAAAGTGCTCTATAGTCTCCTGATCACTTGGCTGATCCTTGCTGGTTGCGCCCCAGCAAGAAGTAAAAAAGAGGAGAAAGAGTAGTAGTACTAATGGTTGTCGCATTTCTTTTGGGGGGATGATGGGGGCTCCCGCACGCGCCGTTGGCTCGCGAAGCGCCTACTTCGTGGGCTGCTGGTAGCAGTCGATGTCTCGCTGGAGGTGCTCACGGAAGGCTGGGAACTCCTTGTCTGTGTACTCGAGGATGCGCTCCCGAGCCAGCCGGGGGATGCGATCCAGACGAATGAGCTGGTCGTACTCACCGAACTTCGGATAGTCCACCCAAAGCTTCTCCAGCTCCTCCGCAGAGATCGGGGGGTGCTGCGTACGGATCACCTCATAGGTCCCATCATACTCCTTCCCTTGGAGGATGACAGACAAACAGCCTCCTTCGTGGGTATATGTGAAGTCTGTACGTCGCATCTTCTCTGTCGTCCCAGGATAGCATTCGAATAAGAAGATGGCCTTCAGGAAGAGCTTCCCCTTATGCTCACTATCAGATCTATATTGGAAGGTCAGGAAATCGGCATAGTTGTCTTGTAGGAAGTCGAGTCCGAAGTACCCGACGTTGGACTCCATCGCACAGTAGGGACTACCATCATCGTTGAGGATCGTAGCGAAGTAAACCTCCTGCTCATCGTGGGCTTTCGCGCGAAGCCAGCTCCAGCAGACCCTCCTTCTTCTTACGACGCGAGTAGCGCGTCTTGTTGTAGCCATCTAACCTAGATAGAGTAGCCTCTTCACTTTGCAATTCCGTATAGCCTTGACTCCAGGCTCTTAATGTCAGTTTCATTTTCCTATACTATGGATGATCCCCTTTAATACCTCTGATTGAACATTCCACTTAAGTGCGTAGCGCAATCCTTGTGCACGAGCCGTCGGCTCACGAAGCGCCTAAAGATGAGGCTTCTTCGCTATCAAAGTTAGCCCTTTCGGAGGGGAGTACGGTGGGGGCGCTATGGGAGGGACGGATGCGGGCTTGCGGAGGGTGGGATGCATACCACTACTTGTTCAGGGTGCAAACCAATAGTGAAATGGGTACAAACCACTACTCGTTCTGTAGTGCAGACCACTATTGGTTTAGGTAGTAACCACTACTGGTTCGCACGCTGACCAGTAGTGGTTGCTTTATCGACCGAAGGTAAAGGGGGAGATCAAGTGAAGCAGTGTCCCTCGGAGTTTCTGGGCAAGGCGCGTTAATCCCACCTACTCGCTGGTAAATGCGTACCTCGTGGTGGGATAGGGCGATCATTCGGTCGCCGACGATGTGCACGGAATCAATATCCCAACCGCCCCAGAGGTCGTGCCAAACAAACCTTGTGAAGAGAACACTACTGAAGTCGATTTTTGATGTGGAAGCCCTGTTGTTACCTCAAGGGCTTACAAGGTTCTCTTCAATATATTCTCCATCTTTAAATAGAAAAACCATAGGTTCTACATCAAAAAAACAAAAATCAGATATCGGCTTTCGTTCTTCCCAGATAATGGGAGATGAAGCTATGAATTCCTCATAAGGAACTCTTATTCGGCTATCATCATGATCATATAACTTTAAGTGTCTTCTCGTTTTACGTTCGTTGGGATATAGTATGAATAATCCATGCCATATATTCTCAATATCATACTTGTACCCCAAGTAAATACAATACATGTGACTCTCATAGGCAGAATAAGGATATTTTCGATCCATCTTAAGAAGCAACTTAAAGCGCTCTCCATTTTCAGAGAACAACTTTGGATCAACCTCCTCTTTCAGTATAAATACACCAAAACCACTCATTGTCATTATTGCAGTGGGTGTCTAATCGCAAATCTTTTCCATCAATTAAGATTCGCTTACCTGGTTTTCTTCCTATCTTCATTATTTCAGAACTATAAACCTCCCTTCTTCGAATACTGCATATAAAGTTTGCTTACCAAAAGAACTTTGTCCCACCATAGTCTAATTTGATTTGGGCGATCTCTTTGTAGGCAATCATTGTCGTCTGAATAAGCTATTTCCTTTGGAGAATGATGGGGGAGTTCGCTATCAAAGTTAGCCCTTTCGGCGGGGAGTACGGCGGGGGAGCTATGGGAGGGAAGGATACGTCTTGCGGAGGAGGTGGTGTGAACCTATATTGGTCGGCGGGTTGACCTATATAGGTCGTCATCGCGACCTATATAGCTTTCGTCGTCGGACCAATATAGGTTAGCCCACCGACCAATATAGGTCGATTTATCTCCCTGTGGTAGGGTGGTGGCGCAAGCGGCATCTATCATAGGTATAGCTATAGCGAAAAGCTGCCACGACAAGAAGAGGAGAGGGATATGCGAACCAGTACTGGTCGCCGACGTGACCAGTACTGGTAACTGATATCAACCAGTACTACTTCGCGCTGCGACCAGTACTGGTCAGACGAGTGACCAGTACTGGTTGCTTTCCCCTCCTTGTGCGGGGTGCGGTATGGGGTTGTAGTACAGTGCGTTGTGGTGTGATCGCTCGTAGTGCCTTTTCCCAGCTGAGGAAAAAGAAATCTCCCCGAGGTGGGATTGTCGGCTTGGTGCGAGGTGGAGGCTACTCCAGCTCGATGGGATTGAAGGGGATCGTCCAAGAGAGTGCTTCGGCAGCCGTCAGGAACTTCCCCTGCGCATCCCGTGGAGATACCCGCTGGCCATTGGCCTCAAAGGTCTGAATCGGATGCTTGTGTAGCCGCTGATAGTAGTCTCTGAACTGTGCGCGACTGACCGACTTCACCAAGCGAATCTTCCACTCCACGATGTCCGCACTACGCTGACATAGGGCGTCGAGTACGAAGTGATGCGTTCCATCCATGCTGTGCAGCTCGAGGATCAGCCCAGGGAGGCCGCCAAAGAAGTTCGGGCCAGCGGAGATCGGGATGCTGGGAGTAAACCAAGCTTCGTAGCTTCTCCCGCGGAACTGGCACGTGGCACGCTGTGCCTCGTAGCCAGAGATGACCTTCTTCTCACCCTGTCAGCGTCCAGCGAGAACGTCGGGGTGTCGGTGTACTTCAGCGTGGGAGCCTGAGAGAGGCGTCCTGTAGTAGACCTGCGTCGTGCCATTGGTCAGATCACGGTAGTAGCAGAAGGGAGACAGACCGTCATCTGGTATTTTTATCTGGGCGTATTTATTGGCATCATGAGTAAGAGCAGAGTCTGCCTGCCAGAGTCTGTAGCTGTAGGACTTGACAAGCGCCTTGCCCAGCTCCACGCGGATGATGTCCTCTTGGAAGTCTTTACTCTCGGCAGGTGTCTTGTGGCGGTAGGTGTAGTCCACGAAGTACTCGGACTTCCCGAGGATCTTCCCAGCTTGCAGGCGCATCGGTATCGTAGGGAGCTGTGCGAGCAGGCCGAGGGGGCTCATGCTTACGAAGGTGAGTAAGAGGAGAAAGAGGTTTCGCATAAGGCAGTCTGATATGATGTGTTATCCCATTAGCTACTCCAGCTCGATGGGGTTGTAGTAGAAGGTCGGGTTTTTGATTTGGATGCCTGCGCCAGGGAAAGATGTCGTGAGCGTCTGCACGATATCGGCATGCATACGCCTACATAGATCACGGACTTTGCTCCGATCTGTGCGCTTGTAGTTGTCTTTATACTTGACGATGGGCAAGGCCTTGGGGAGCTGTGAGACACTTGTTGCCTCGAAGATGTACTCCCTCTTGGCATCATAAGCCTCCAAGATCAGGCCAGGAGCGCCACCCAAGAGCCACGGGCCATTGGAGATGGGGATATCCGTAGCTACCCAAGCGGTATAGTCACGGCCTCGGAAGCGCGCCGTAGCCTTCTGACAAGAATAGCCGAGCACGTCCTTGCGCTCATCGGTGAGTGTCCATGACTGGGGGTGTAGCTCATCAGAGTAGATGAAGGTATATCGGTAGTAGTAGACGAAGAGCCTAAAGGTAAGCTCGCTATAGGGCTTGGTGCCGCTCAGGTACTTATAGACCTCCATACCTCCCATTCCCCGCGCCTCGATACCAGGTCCAGCCTCTTGGCTCTCTGCTGCGATAAGCTCCTGCTGGTTGTCCAGGACGCAGACGTGTCCGAACTTCGAGATCTTCCGCCCGACGAGGAGGTACATCTCGTTCGTCACCTTGTCGTGCTTCTTCGGGTCGAGGAGGCAGGTCGTCTTGTAGTCAATGCGATAGTTCGCTGAGTCTAGGACGGTGTATTTCCTGATATTGAAGGGATGTATACTGCCGATAGGGCTCTGAGCTCGGGAGGAGAGGCTTAGTCCGAGGCTCAGTAATAGTGCGTAGAGCGCTATTGACTTCATAGAGATGGTGTCCTTCATACCTCTGTAGGATCTTGCTATACGTATCAGAACAGCTTGAATCGTGCCTTGAGCATTATGGCTGAGGGGCGGATATCGTAGTAGCTGTGCGAGGCGACGAGGTCGGAGAGCGTCCCCGAGCTGTAGAGGCGCGCACCGAGGATATTCGTCCAGTCGAGGGTGAGGCGCACCTTCCGCCACGTGTAGGCGAGTCCAAGGTCAGCGAGTGTGAAGTGCCTCCCTTGAGTCACTGCATCGTTGTAGTAGTGCTCGGCGGTGAGCTTGATCGCTACATCCTCGAGGACATTCACGTGCGAGATGACCTTGTGACTGAGGCTCTGTATCGGTGTGAGCCAGCTCCTATTCTCAAGGCGGCTGCGGTGCAGGCCCCATGCGACGTTGTACTCCATCGTGAGCCATGATAGCGGCTTGAGGGAGCACTTCCCGCTGGCGCTGGCCCACTGACTCGTATAGCCGAGGAGCTTGCCCTCGAGGTAGCTCTTTCCCTCGCTCTGGCCTAAGGCTGCATCCCCAGACACCGAGAGGGAGATCCAGTCATAGCCTTTGCTGAAGCGTGCATTGGCCGAATAGCTCTGCCCCGAGTGCGGCAGGGGAAGGCGCTCTACGACGGTGAGTGGGGGCTCGATCTTCAGCGAAGAGATGGCTTCACTGCGGTGGTGGCTGTAGCTGACCCCCGCGCTGAGGAAGAGCATCGAGAAGATATCCTTGTAGCTGAGTGTGAGCCCTGTGCTGGCCGTGCGCGAGCTGAACTGACGCATCTCGTGGCGCGTCAGGCTGCGGTAGCTCTGCATAATATACCCAGCGTAGAGCGAGCTGAGGGTGGGCTGTGTGAGGGCTATCGAGCCGTTCAGCTTGAGTGTGAAGTCCGAGGCAAACTTATAGCTCACCCAGCCCCGCGGCTCGAAGTATAGCTTTCCCTCCGAGAGCCTTTCGCTTGGGCGGAAGCCGTCCTGCATCAGCGTGTGGTAGTAGAAGAGCGGGAGTACGGCGTGGAGGCTGAAGACCTCGGACTTGTAGCTCAGCTCATGACCCAGCCCAGCGCCAAGGCGAGTGAAGCTGATCCCGTTGTGCATATCCCGCGAGGGGAGTGGCTGATAGGTGCCCGTGAGGCTCGTCGCTCCCAGCTCGGTATCCAGCGCCTGATGCTGGGCTTGGAGGAAGAGCCGTGGGCTGATCTGTAGCCCCCCGATATGCCATGCGGAGAGCAGGGCAAGCTCGGCGAAGCTGAGGAAGGCGCGGTGTCGTACGTCTTGCGTGAGCTCGGCATAGGGCGCTCCGCTATTGATGCGGGGAGCGTAGAGCCCTGGCTGGATGCTTAGACGGTGCGGGGAGGTCGCTACGGCATTGCGCCAGAGGATCTCACCGCCCTTGCCGTCTGCCTTCGTCCGCACCCAGTGGGAGGTGTTGGTCGCTGAGAGGTAGCGCTGGCGCATCTGCTGTGTGAGGTCCTCTCCCGCTGAGACGATGCCGTGCTCTTGCTCCCACGAGGCCTTGAGCTCGAGGAGGTTGTTGAAGTAGAGCTGCTCCTTATTTATGTTGTAGCGTAGCTCACCCTCGAGCTGGTCGATGGTACCGCGATTGCGCAGGTCTTCGCTGATGAGCTTCGTGCCCTCGGGGAGGAAGTAAGTCGTCTGCGAGGCGCCATGTGTGCGCTCTCGGTCGTGGAAGAAGATGAGGTTGGCGTTCAGCTCCGCTTCATTCTTCAGCTTGTAGAGGTTGTTGGAGGAGAAGGCGTGCGTGTCGTTGTCGTAGTAGCGAGGGCGAGAGATGCGGGGCTCGTCGGGCTGCTGTAGCGCGGTCATCGTGAGGCTGGGTAGGGGAGAGCCCCCGGTGAAGGAGCGCAGCTCGCGGCGTATGTCCTCCCCGTTGTCATTACTCTTGGCGGTCAAGACGTGCTGTCGCAGCTTGGAGAAGTATAGCCCGATCAGCTCTTCGCTGCGCCTCACCCTGCCGTCATAGCCGAGGCCGAGCTGTGCCGTCATGCTGAAGGTGCCCTTGACTTCGTCCTTCAGCTTGAGGTTGATGGCGGCATCGCTGCTGGGCTGGGTCTTCTCGAGCGCCTTGACGGGCTGGTGGTTCTCGAGGACCTGCACGGTGGCGACGTCCTTGGCCGATATGTTGTTCGTCGCGATGCCGTAGCGCCCTTGTAGGGCATCCAGCCCCTCGATGTAGAACTTATTGATCGGTTTCCCTTGGTACTTGATGAGGCCGTCTATCGAGACCTCTATATTCGGGAGCTTACGCAGGACGTCGGCGATGACCACATCATTCTTCCCGATGAAGGCGCCGACGGAGTAATTGACCGTGTCCTTCTTCCCCCAGATCTTACGAGCCTTCACCTGTACCTCTCTTAGGAGGGTGCGTGACTCCTTGACTCGGAAGTCGCAGGTCTGGCTGACGTTCTCCACGCGGCGGTCCATGCGCTCGATCTCCATACTCGCTACGCTGATGAGGAGCTGGGGCTGCGTGCTGCTGACGCTTAGGCGGTAGCCGCCGAGGGCATCGGTGAAGGTGTAGGCTAAGATCGTGCTGTCCGTCGGCACTAAGGCCAGCACGCGGGCGTACTCTACGGGCGCCCCCTGGAGGGTGCGTACGTGCCCCGTGATGATACTCTGCCCGTAGGAGGATGACAGAGAGAGTAGGAGGGCGAGGAGGAAGAGGATGCGTCGCTTCATGATAGCGCTGGTAGTAAGGTGAGCGAAGGGCGGGGAGCTACTCTGCCTCCAGCCACAGCCAAGGGAAGGAGAAGTCTCGATTCTTATTGGTATTCCCAATGTATAGCTTCTGGCCGAGTGTTTGCTCGCAGAAGAGGACCGGCTGCTTGTGCATACGTAGGATGGTCGCGCGTAGCTTCTCACGTGTAGACTTGATGTGCGGGTAGGTCCAGAAGCGGATCGGTGTGCTCTTATTCTCAACGCCTATGCAGGTGAAGACAAAGTATGCCTCCGTATCTTCTACCGCCAGGATGAGTCCCCGGCAGTCCGCAGAACTTCCACGGGCCGTCAGAGAGGGGAATGTCTGAGGTGAACCAAGCGATGTACTTCCTCCCACGGAATTCCCCGAGGGCTTTCTGACACGTGTAGCTGAGGATCTTCTTGGTCTCCGACTGGATCTGCCACTTGAAGTCGGGCAATGCCTCGGTATATTGCCCGTAGCCCGCGCCGAGGAAGAGGCGGTAGGAGGTCGTCAGTACACCAGGCTTGGGGTAGCCCTTGAAGACATCTTCGGGGAAGGTAATATCACTAAAGCTATCGACCGTCTTCGCGCCCTGCTTTATCTCGGCATCCGCTTTCTCGCGGGCTTGCAGGATATCACGGCTATAGGTCGCAGAGATACGCTTGCCGATGAGTAGCGTCTGCGTGTCCTTATAGGCGACGTGGCTATACTTAGGGTTGGGGTTGAGCTTGGCTGCGATCTGATAGGTGATCTCATACTTGGCGGTATCGACTACTTGGTACTTATCCGATGGCCCGTAGGAGGTCGGGAATATGTACATCTGGGCGGACAGCGTCAAGGCTTGCATTGATAAGCACAGCAGGAAGGCTTTTACGAGTCTCATAGTTTCTGATGGGGTAGGGTGATCGTGGGTTAGCGTGGTATGGGGTGGCCCTCATCGTGGCGCACCTTAGGCGTTTGTAGCGTGGTGTATTGTCTTTGAGGTATGAGGGTGTGAGGCCCTTCGTGCGGGAGGGAGGCGGGTGATGCGTTAGGTGAAGCCTCTCGAGCCGAAGGATCGCTCGGACTCAGTTATCTACCACAAACTTAGCAAAAAAACACCACTGCAAATGCGCAAAGAAAGAGCCCCCTGACGCACGGCTATCCGCATACGTCAGGGGGCTTGCTGGCTATACTTATGGTAGGGTGGGATGCAGACCACTACTTGTTCGTAGTACAAACCAATAGTGGTACGGGGTGCAAACCACTACTTGTTCGGGGTGCAAACCAATAGTGGTATGGGTGCAAACCACTACTCGTTCGTAGTGCAGACCTATAGTGGTTCACGCGTCGACTAATAGTGGTCGCTACTACCTCCTCACGGTGGTGGAAGTGATGGACGTGGTCGCCTCGGTCTGCGGTCGCACCTGCGCCTTTAGCCGCCATTCCTTTCGGTAGATATGCAGGGTAATCAAATCATTTGGCGATCTTCTCAAATTCATACTTCCCTCCGACTATAGAATGACGTTTCTCTATTTGGCTGGATATCATCTTCTTTATCTCTTCATCTTTTGTTTCGGAGAGCAGATATTCTAATGCACACAGACTTTCGGGTTGCGGTTGAGCACCAATAGCATAGATAATATTTTGAAGGTATGAACGCTTGATATCAACTGGAGATAAATAATCAGGAATAGATCTTGTCGCCTGAATCAAGATCGTGATATTCTCAATATTGTTATTCCATCTTAACTGAAATAAGCGAACTATGTCTTCGTGAGAATTATGGAAATTTAGTACCAATAGATCTCGCATTGGCTTCTCATTCGCACTATTATATAGGTCGAGAATAAAGCCAACTAATATGACACTCCTAGTTATATCTAGAGAGGCGATCTTTTCTAAAGAACAAATAGCGATATTGAAGTTCTGCACATTTACGCAATTTCTTAGTTCTTCCTCTTCCTGTTCACGTGTAATCTGCCCAGTATAATATCGCTTCATAATATTATCTATTTTGTAGGCTATCATTGTCGTCTGAATAAGCTATTTCCTTTGGGGGATGATGGGGAGTTCGCTGTCAAAGTTAGCCCTTTCGGCGGGGGAGTACGGCGGGGGAGCTCTGCGAGGGAAGGATACGTCTTGCGGAAGGGGGTGGTGTGAACCTATATTGGTCGGCAGGGCTGACCTATATAGGTCGTCATCGCGACCTATATAGCTTCGTCGTCGGAGCAATATAGGTCAGCCCGCCGACCAATATAGGTCGATTTATCACCCTGTAGTAGGGTGGTGGTGCAAGCGTCGTCTATCATAGGTATAGCTATAGCGAAAAGCTACCACGACAAGAAGAGGAGAGGGATATGCGAACCAGTACTGGTCGCCGAAGTGACCAGTACTGGTAACAGATATCAACCACTACTACTTCGCGCTGCGACCAGTACTGGTCAGACGAGTGACCAGTACTGGTTACTTTTCCCTCCTTGTGCGGAGTGCGGTATGGTGCTGTAGTACAGCGCGTTGTGGTATGATCGTTCGGAGCGCCTTTCCCTGCTGAGAAAAGAAATCTCCCCGAGGGGCGGGAGGCGCATCCTCGGGGAGATCCTAAAAACACAAGTAAGAAGTGAGCCTATCAGAGGGCTACTTCGTGGGGCGGGGGCGAATGACGCTCAAGAGGCTGATGTCAGAGGCGTAGTGGAGGTCGAAGGTGCGTAGCTCCTTCACGCTCTCGCTGGGGGTCGTGGGGAGCTGGAGCAGGAGGAGCTTCGTCAGGTCGTGCAGGAGGGGACCCGAACTAGCCTTGGTCGAGGTAGGAGACCATCAGCGCCTTGAGGTCAGGGTGATAGCCTACCTGTATCTTGAAGCCCTGGCGGTTGTCCGCCTCGGTACGCCCTGCGATAGTATAGAGGAGCTGGGAGGTGAGTACCTGTACTTCACTTGCGGGACGGCTGGTATCAATGGTGGCGGTGTAGACACTGCGCTCCTTGGTATCGGCGCCATTGAGATTGGGCGTGCCACCCGAGTAATAGATGCGGTGCGTGGCGGGGTCGATGGTGACGCTGCGGTAGATGGGTTCGCTGAGCGTGAAGACAGCGAGGACCTTCCCGCAGCGAGGTCAAAGAGGTAATAGCGGTTTGCCGTGTCACGCAGGATGACCTGAGCGCCCATACGGAAGATGTCCTTGATCTGCGCTCCCGAGAGGGCAATGGGTACCTTGCGAGCGGCGGTGCTTCCCTTGTCGAAGGCGAAGGCTGCGGACTCATAGCGCACGAAGAAGTAGCCCTTATCCTGCCAAGATGCTGCGCCCAGTGGGGTAGCCGTAGATGCCTGTGAGGACGGTCATCTTCCCCAAATCTCGGGGTCGAGGCGGTAGAAGTGCTTCTTGTCGAAGGAGAGGTAAGTCGTGCCGTCGTCGAAGGTGAAGGAGTGGCGCACCCATTCATCGCCGTCGGGCTGGGTGATGCGTAGGTTCTTCGTGAGGCGCATCGTCCTGCGGTCGAAGAGGAGGAGACGTGAGGCGTGCTCGCTGTCGTCGGTGAAGTCGTACTTCGCCATATAGGCCAGATAGTCGCCCGCTTCGCTCAGCGTGCCTTCGCAGAGATAGCCTTAGTATCGTACTCCTTATTAAGCGGTGTGGTATTGTCGGAGAAGAGCGGGGAGGAGGGTCTTCGCCTCACGGTCGAGGAGGCTTAGGCTGGAAGTACGCCCACGCCATCGGGCTGGCTCGTCAGGACGGAGGCAAGGCACTGGTTGAAGATCAGGGTATAGCCCTCATAGTCCTTGTAGGCTGGCGGTGTGGGCTCTGGTGTCGGTGTGGGTACAGGCGTTGGTGTCGGCGTTGGCTGAGGGAGGGGCGTAGGCTTATCACCGCAGGTAGTGAGGAGGCTGAGGGCAAGGGCTACGCTGTAGATGCGGTAGTTCATAGTCGGCGTGTATCTAAGGGTCGGAGAGGAAGAAGGCAGAGGCAGCCACGGGTGTGGTACTGCCTCGCCTTTTGCTATCAGGGGGATTACTTCAGTTCCTTGACGGTGAAGCCGTGCCACTTGCCGTCAGTGAGGGTATAGGTCTTGAGGTCGCTCAGGGGTGACGTAGAGGGACGGGAGCTCTTCAGCTGACCGAAGGCTACGAAGCCCTCCTGAGGATAGTCCTCATAGTGCCTTTTAGTGTTGACCTCTGGCTGCGCACTGAGGATGAAGGTCACACCAGAGTGCTTGTAGTTGCCGTGGAAGGCACCGCTACCGATCTTCTTAGCAGCAGGGATGCTGACGTAGGTGATCTTCAGACCATTGCCACTGAAGTTAGCGCCACCCGAGAAGCAGACATCACCGATCTCCTCGAGGAGGGGAAGTTCACAGCCGTGAGCGAAGCGTTGTCGGTGAAGACTGCTTCGCCGAGCTTCTTCAGCTTGGGCAGGTGAGCGAAGTTGAGGCTACCCGTCTCATTGAAGGCGAAGCTACCGACCTCCGTCACTCCTTCGGCATAGATCGCCTTGAAGTTCTGGAATCGCTGCGTGAAGACGCTATTATCGATACGCGTGATGCTCGAGGGGAGGACGAGGACACCATTGCGGCCCTGACCAGCGAGGTAGCTCTGACCGGCGTTCGTGATGTCCGTCAGCACGCCGCCCTTGACCTTGAAGTACTTGCCGTCGAGGCTCTCGGGGATGGTGATGCCGTCGAGCTTAGCGAAGTGGTGGCGTGCGATGAACTCGAAGTACTGCAGGAAGTTCGGGCTCTTGCTCTCATCGAAGACGAGGACCTTCTCCTCGGGCGTACCCCAGAAGGCATCTTCAGCCGTGCCGTAGGTCTTGTCGGTCTCATCGATAGCCAGCGGAGGACGCTGTGCACCACCGAAGTCAACGGTCATAAGAGCGGAGCAGTTCTTGAAGGCTGCCTTACCGATCTTCTTCACACCAGGGGCGTGGATAGCCGTGAGCTTCGTATTGTCGAGGAAGACGCCATCAGCGATCTCCGTGACGGTAGCCTCGAGGGTGACGACACCATCGGCAGGAGTCTTGTCGATAGGATAGGTGACGAGTACGCCATCCTTGATCTCAATCACGGTACCAGGGATGGGCGCACCGTTGATGGTCTTGAAGTGGTGATTCTTCGCGAAGTCTGCGAAGTCAGCGACCTTGTCAGCGGGGACGATGAGGTCCTTCTCTTCGGACGTGCCTTCGAAGGCATCATCGCTCGTCGTGGGGACGGTAGCACCGAGGCTCAAGGCTGGTGAGTGCCAGTACCCTGAAGGCAGCATCACCGATCTTCGTGAGCTTGGGCGCCTTGACGGTCTTCAGCGTCTTGTAGCCCTCGAAGACCTTGGCAGAGATCTCGGTGACTTCGGGGAGGGAGACGAGGCCCGTGGCAGCGATTTCCTTCTCGGGATAGGCTGAGAGGACGCCGCTCGTGATCGTGATACCGCTCTGAGGTACGACGGGCGTGTCGGTCTTGCTACATGAGGCGAGACCCAGAGTGAGGGTTAAGGCAAGGGGGAGAAACTTCTTAATCATAGTTGTGGGTTGTGGGTGAAATATGAGGCACGCCCGCCCTCGTACTACGAGAGCTAAGGGCGGGAGTGCGGGAGGAGTTACTTAGGCTCGTTAGAGAAGCCGTAGCCAGCCTGCTGAGGCAGGAGGAGCTGCAGCGTCTTGGGATAAGCGAGGTATTCAGCGGGGATCTTGCCCGTGAGCTTATTGCCCGAGAGGACGAACATCGTGTAGCCGTAGTCGGGCAGGCCATGCAGGCCAGCGTACTTAGCTGCATCGGGCAGATAGCGCTTGATGCGTGCAGGGATCGTGCCCGTGAGGTCGTTGTCGCTCAGGTCTACCGAGATGAGGAGGCTCTGCTGTGCGCCACCGAGGTCCGTGGGGATCGTGCCTGAGAGCTTGTTGCCCTTGAGGTCGATGACGTAGATACCCGTGAGGTGTGCGAGCTCAGCAGGGATCGTGCCCTGTGAGCTGGTTGCCTGCGAGGTTGAGCTGCTGGAGTGTCTTCAGCGCACCGAGAGAGGCGGGGATAGCACCCGTGAGCTTGTTGCCCGAGATGTGGATCTCGCGGATGCTCTTCAGCGAGCCGAGGGAGGCGGGGAGGCTTCCGAGAACTCATTGAGGGTATGCGGAGAGGTACTCGAGCTGAGCAGAGTGCGCCGAGAGAGGCGGGGAGCTCACCTGAGAAGTGACAGCCATAGAGGGAGAGGTACTTAGCGCTCTTCAGTGAGCCGATCTCCGTGGGGAGAGCGCCTGTGAAGCCCTGGAAGGAGAGGTCGATATAGCGTGCCTTCGTCACTGACCGATCTCGCGGGGGGCGAGGCCGGTGAGGGTCTTCCCGGGTGGGGCGGGTCGCTCCTTGGCGGTAGCAGGATCACCATTCCACCACATGCTGAGGTCGTAGCGGCTATTGCTGAGGTCGAGGGTATCGAGCTCGGTGAGCTTGCCGATGGCGGGAGATACCTCGCCCGTCAGGCTCGTGAAGCGCAGACGCAGCGAGCGCAGGTGGGTCAGCTGATAGAGCTCGGCGGGGATGGTACCCGTGAGCTCGCGGTTGTACTGCAGCTGGAGCGAACGCAGAGCGGTGAGCTGTCCGATGCTCTTAGGGCAGGGTGCCACGGAGCTTGTTGCCGCCGAGGTAGAGGGCGGTGACACGAGGTGCGCCTGCGACGTCGCTTACCTGGACGCCTGCCCAAGTAGCTGCGGGGCGAGAGCTATTCCAGTTGTTGGAGTGCGACCAGTTCATCCCTGTCGAGGCTCTTGTAGAGGGTCTACAAGGGCAAGGCTGTCGGTCTGGATCGACCCCGTGATCGTCTCGCCTGCGGGGGCTCCGTAGCGCGAGCGCTGGTGTTGCCAGCGGGCTGAGGCGCATCCTTCTGCTCCCTTGCCGCAGCTGGTAACGACTCCACCGAGGGCAATAAGCGCGAGGGTAGAGAGGAGAGTTTTCTTCATTTTCAAGTGAATATTAAGTGAACTAATTAGGGATAAATCATCGGTTGGTACAGTGCGGTTTACGTCGCATTGGGGATGAAGAAGAAGCCTGCGGGGAAGGAATTGACCTTCTCCTTCAGAAGGAGCTTGGTGCCGTCACTGTGAGGACCATCGTCACGTTCTTCTTGTTGTAGGTGCTGAAGTCCTCGAAGGCAGCGTAGTAGAGTTCGCCCGTAGCAGGGTCGACGCCGAGGCTGTTGTAGTACATATTAGCGGACGTACCTACGCCATCAATAGTCTTGACATCGATGACCTGAGAGGTCTTATTCGTAGCGAAGTCGTGGCAGTAGATGACGGAGCTTTGACCCGTGAAGTAGAGCTTGTCACCGTGAGCGAAGAAGGCTGAGGTGTACCAACCCGAGGAAATGGACTTGTCGAGGACGTGGGTGTCGAGGGCGACGAAGTTGTCAGGGGTGGGATCTACCTTGAGGATCGCATTGGAACTCGTCGTAGATACCCAGAGCTTACCATCGTGGCTGACAGCGATGCCCGAGGGCTTGGCGGGTGAGAGAGCCAGCTCACGGACGACCTTAGAGCCCTGGATCATCAGCACCTTGCTGTCGGAGGTGAGGGCGAAGAGGCGCTCACCGATCTGTGCCATACGCAGCTTCTTGGCCTTGCTCGTACCCGGAATGGAGACGAAGCCGCCATCAGCCGTGCCACGGTAGATACCATTGCGGTCGGTGCGCAGGTAGATCTGGTCGCGCAGGACTGCGATGTGCGTAGGTCACTGCTGTGCGAGAGTCTCGTCGTTGTAGACCTTGACCTTCTCGAGGGAGTTGCTACGGGCGATAGTTAGCAGGCCTTCGCCGCCGTTCTTGGGGCCGTTCTGCGAGATGATATAGATCTGGTCATTCCCGAAGGCGAGGTCCTGGCAGACGTTCCCGAGCTTCGTGCCATTGACGCGGTAGTAAGCCTGATCGATGACGAGCTTCTTGGAGGGATGAATATAGGGTCAGTGAGCCCGTCTCATTGCCGAAGTTCCCTTCGTTGAGGAGGAAGGCGCCTTCGGAGAAGCGGGGAGCAACAGTGTAGGTGTGCTTAGCGCTCTTGCCGTCGACAGTGAGCGTGACTTCATACTTACCTGGGTGGGCGGTGGTGAAGTCGAAGGTAGCACCTTCGGCAGCCTTCGCGCCGTTCACTGCCCATACGGCTTTGGCAGCAGCATCCTTCGCTACACCAGCGACGCTCAGGTGAGCGGTGTCGAGCTGGTGAGAACTCTAAGGTGCTTGCTACTCCGTCGATCGTCAGACCCGAGGGAGGATTAGGGCTTGGCGTGGGATCGTCCTTCTTACATGCTGTTGCTAGGCTGAGGATACCAGCGATCCCAGCGAGGAGGAGTTTCTTATTCATGTTATGGTGAATTTAGGTTTACCTTGTCTATCTAGTGGGGATGTCCTCCTTGAGGAGGTGCAGGTCATTGACGCCTGCGACTTCGGTCGAGCATTCGCCGAGCCAACCATTGACTTGGTTGATCCCCGTGTGGATGCGGATGAAGTCAATGCCAGGGAGATGCACCTTGCGACCATACTTGTCGATAGCCCAGTCGATGTCGATAGCAGAGTCTACGAGGTCATTCTTCTCGTTGTCTACGTAGCCGTAGCGGAACTTGAAGAGGACATAGTAGCGCCCTACACCACTCTGGTCTCGAGCGTTCTGTGGAAGGCGTGTACCACGGAAGGTGAGCTTATCTCCTTTGATCCACTTGGGGTAATAGGACTGGCTATGGAAGGTATTCTTAGGGAGCCAACCTGAGCCCCCCTTATTATCCGTCCAGTGTACATACTGCACGATCCCTACGAAGGGGACGCCGGTGTCGGGAGACATCTCTTCCTTGGTAGGGCGCTCGTAGGTCATCTCGTAGTCTCGGTAGAAGTTCATGTCCGAGCCTGGGACAGACTTCACGAGGGTTGTACCAAGGCTCCTTAGTGTGATCTACGTGGGACGCTACCCTCGATCTCATACCATTCGTCTTCATCGGGCTTACCGTTGCGGTTCACGTCGTAGGCGACCATGATCACACCTGGTTCGCAGCTGCCACCATCATAGGGTTGCTCATTCTGGTCACCATAGAACGCATTCCCTAGGACACGGAAGTCACGCTTGCCTGGGACATTGAGGATGGTATGGTCGAAGCCTACAGTGATGTAGCCACCCCAGCCACCGAGGGTGACGAGGCTACGCTGGTTGTCGGCGAGGTATTCGAGCGCCTTCTCGTTCATCTTCTCCTGAGTGTCTCCGTCTTCGTACTCGGGGAGCTTGTTGGTGAACTGCCCAACGGCAGGCATGTACTCGAGGACTCGAGTGATGTAAGGGGTAGCGTTGGGATTGACCTCTGGCTTAGGGAACACAGGTGCGGGAGGGACGGCGGGAGGCTTGGGAGCCTCATCCTTCTTACAGGAGACGAAGGCGACAGAGCTTAGTGCTAGGAGCGCCATCAGGAGGGAGCTCCAGGAATGAATGGGTTTCATAGCTATTTGGGGTCTTTGGGTTGAAGTTGCTTGTGTGTGAAGGCGAAGTGTGCAGGGATGTCACCCGTCTTGACGGACCACTTGCGTGTACCGGTCTTGAGGTCATAGCAGTGGAGTCTGCCTGGGGTGACGTAGTTCTTAGCGTCGGTGACATAGAATTCACCACGCTCACGATTGGTAGCGATGCCGTAGGGGATCTTGATATCCTTAGCAGTGCCGTCCTTGATGAAGTCTCGGTCGATGACCTTCTGAGTCTTGGTATCGATGACGGTATAGCTGATGGTATTCTCCCCAGTGAGGTAGCTCCACTCGGTGCTGTAGACGAAGAGGGAGTCTCCGGAGAGGGTCATGTTGGAGCACGAGACATCGAGGGTCTTGGTCACCTTCTCGGTTTTGGGGTCGAAGACGAACATCTTCGAGGGGACATGATAGTAGTCCCCACGAGAGGATACCCAGATCTTCCCATAGTTGTCGAGCTCTAGGCGGTGGAGGTTGATCGCCACATCGACCTTCTTCAGCTCGGTGAAGGTCTTCAGGTCGATGATGGAGATGGTCTTGTCGTAGTTGGGGACGCGGTAGCCACCCGAGTTGGCGACATAGAGCTTATCTCCGTGGATGACGAGCTCGTCGGGCTGGTAGCCTACGGGGCACTCCGCTACGACTTTGAGGGTAGCGGTATCGACCTTCGCTACATAGCCCAGACGGGCATTGGGGTCGATCTTCACAGGGCCAGCGTAGGAGCTGACATAGGCAAAGCCATCCTTGAAGACGATGTAGCGGCAGTTGGGGATGGAGATCTTCCCGATGTGCTTGGCTGTATTTACGTCCATGACCTCGATGAGGTGGGAGACGTTGATGACGGCATAGAGGCGGTTGCCATAGATCTGTAGGTCGTTACCTACATCACCGAGCTCCTTGACGACTCCGGGATTGCGCTCCGCATAGATATTGTGGGTGTACTTACCGGTCTCGTAGTCGTAGTAGTCGAGGGTGGACTTATTGGGTCGTATCTCGCCTCTGTTGAGGAGGAAGAAGCCCTTAATCGGGTCCCAGCAGGTTCTGGCTTCCCCCTTGCTCTTCGGTAGAGGGGATGATCTCATCCTCCTTGCGACAGGAGGATAGGGAGAAGGCAAAGATGCTTACCCAGAGGAGTAAGCGGGTGATGGATGAAGTCTTCATAGCTAGCTGGTGGTCATAGTGTGTATTCGATCTTGACCTTGGCGTGGGCGCCAGGCATAGGATAGGAGCGCACGACCTCGTACTGCTGGTCGAAGATGTTGCTTACTTCAGCCGTCAGGCGTAGGCTGTGGCCACGGAGAGAGAAGGGGCGGGATAGTGTAAGGTCGCTGGTATACCAGGGGCGGATATAGTTCTCGCGGATGTTGGCACTGGCATCATAGCGCTCGCCCGTGTAGATGAAGCTGTAGTTCAGCTCCCAGCCACGCCAGCCGAGGGTGACGATGGCTGATCCGCTGTGCCAAGGGATATAGGGGTATCTGCCCTCCATAGTAGCTGTCGGAGGGATCGGTGAGGTCTTGGGTACTTCTGATAGGTATAGGTGAGGCGGGTCGAGGCGGTGACGGCACCCAGCAGCCACTGCGTCTCGAGGGCGAGATCGATACCGCGGATGCGGACGTGCCCTGAGGTTGACCATCGTCCACTGGAACTGGTTCGAGGTCGGCATGGCGATGATCTTGTCATCGACATAGTTCAGATAGCCATCTGCCTGCACCTCCATACGGCGCAGAGCCTCCGTGCTGGAAGGCTCTTCGTGTAGACCACGCCGAGGTCGTACTGCGTGGTGTACTCGGGGCGGAGGTACTTATTCCCGATGAAGGTATAGTACAGGTCGTTGAAGGTCGGCATGCGAAAGATCCGCTTGTAGAAGCCGCGCAGGCTGAGGTCGTGCTGACTCAGGGGCTTGTAGCTGGCGATGAGGGTGGGTGTCCACTCGCTCTTCTCGGGGGCTTTACTGTCCTTGCACTTCGTCCAGTCGTGGACGTAGGGTATGCAGGAGGCTGGCTTGTGCCTTCAGTCCGCCGTGGCTGTAGTCGGCAGCCGCTGCGGTGAGGAGTGTGAGGCGGGTGGGGTAGGCGAAGGCGTAGAGGTCGTACCGTGAGGCTATTGTACTGCGCATCGGAGTACCAGTGCCACGCGCCAGTCGTCGCCGAGGCTGAGCTGGTGGGTGGTGGAGAGATAGCCCTCCTGCTGGTGGTAATGGTTGTTGACGTACATCGTCGTCACATCCAGCCGTGGGTCGGAGAGGTAGTGGAGGTAGTCGTAGGCGTACTTCGCATTGGTACCAGCAGGGTGTACCTGCCGAAGGTCTTGCGCAGTGTGCCTTGCGCCATCACGTCGGTATCCCACTGACGATCCTCGTGCTTGAACTTCCCCGGCTCTTCGCGCACGAAGGCTCCGGGGTAGCCACGCTCCGAGCGATAGAGATAAGCCTTGGCGCGCCACTCGCCTTCGTCAAGTCGTCCGAAGAGCCCCGTCTCGAGGCGCAGGGAGTGGACGTCGCCATTGTGGCGAACGGATGTCGTGTCGTAGCCGTCCTTCTTCTTGTAGGGTGAAGCGGTAGCGCCCCGAGGTATAGAGGTATTCGCCACTCATCGAGAGGTCGAGGGTGGGGAGAGGCGCTGCTCGTAGAGGAGGGAGGGATTGATGGTGGAGAAGGAGCCTGCCTTGAGAGCGGCTTTGAGGTTGGTCTTACGCTGGGTGGCGAAGGTGGGGCGGCGCGTCGTCATATAGAGTGCGGCAGCCGAGGAGAAGCTCTTCGCAGGCTGGAGGATGGTGCTACGCTGACCATTATATATGGAGACGGTCTCCATATTGTCGAGGGAGAAGCGCCCGAGGTCTATCTGCCCGTTCTGCGCATTGCCCAGCTGCAGGCCATCATAGAAGACGCCCACGTGCTGGGAACCCATACTGCGCACGTTCACCGTCTTCAGCCCCCCGATGCCGCCGTAGTCCTTGATCTGGACACCGGCGAAGTAGCGTAAGGCATCAGCTACGCTCACGGCACTAAGGCGCTGGAGGTCGCGCCCGCCCAAGACTTGTGCGGGGTATGACATCCTTCGGGATCAAGCGCTCCGTGACGACCACGCCCTCGAGGACGTGGATACTGTCAATATGCCCAGCAGCCCAAGCCTTGGTCAGGGGAAGGAGCAGGAGGCACAAGAGCAGGAGCGCACACTGTCTGCTATGATGAAGTTTCATTAAGTCGGTTTCAGTTAGTAGTCAGAGGGGGAGCTTGTTATGGTAGCGTCTCTCTGACACCAGCTATTGAGTACAAAGGTAACGCTTTTGGTGGGCTTGCTCGCTGGAGTGCTACGAGGCGGTAGCAGCGGGCTTGCGGAGGGGGGAGTATAAACCACTACTTGTTCGGGGTGCAAACCAATAGTGAAATGGGTGCATATCACTACTCGTTCGTAGTGCAAACCACTATTGGTTTGTAGTAGTAACCACTACTGGTTCACACGCTGACCAGTAGTGGTTGCTTTATCGACCTAAGGTAAGGGGGAGATCAAGTGAAGCAGTACCCCTCGGAGTTTCTTAGCAAGGCGCGTTAATCAGCGCGCTGGTAGATCTGTATATTGTCGCGGGAGAGGGCGATCATTCGGTCGCCGACAATATGCACGGAATCGATATCCCAACCATTCCAGTGGTCTTGCCAGATAAACTCCTCCGTCTGCACGTCGAAGGCAGTAAGGAGGAAGCTATCCGACACCCGCACCGAGACGTAGAGGATCCCTTCGTGTAGCAAGAGGCTCTTATACACAGAACTATACTCCTTCCCTTCGTAGACAAAGCGATCCCTTCGTTCGCTACAGAGCATGCGCCCTGCCTCGAAGTCAAATACAGTATAGTAACTGCTGAATAAGGAATATCCTCGTGTTCCGTGGATAAACATCTTGGGTAGTGCCCCATCCTGTCTCTCGAGCACCTTCCCCGTAGCTACATCTATACGATGTATGCGCCTGGGTCGTCACCCACAGATCAGAGCCGTAGAAGTTGATGAAGTCAAATCTCCAGGGGCGACTCCACGGCGCCAAAGGGAATAGCCACGGTACGCTCTCGGCAAAGTCCAGTCGATAGGTATCCTCCAAGCCTTTGGGCCGTCCTTATCTCGCATGGCTACCAGCTGGCTCTTCCATTCACGCGTGAAGAAGTGAAGACCATGGTGGCTGCCCGCATAGAAGGCTTCCTTCAGAGGGAACTCGCCTAAGTCATGATACTCATGGGTGGAGAGATTGTACTTGATGATGCGCTCATTCACGAAGTAGACCCAGTCCGCCTCCTCTGTCGGGAGTATATCAAAATATCCCTTTGCATCCACTATGGACTGCTTTAATTCTCCATCCAGAGAAAATATATTTAGCTGATCAGAGAGCGGGGACTCTGACGAGTAATAAATGAACCACAAGCCTCTTTGCAGTTGGGGGACTCTTGCATAGGGACTATACAGGGACTGGAGTCTCTCTATGCAGACACCATCCAAAGAGTATCGGTGGGTACTGTAAGTACGCTTCTTGTTGGTCGTCGTAATGAAAATGGAGTCCCCATAGATCAACGTTTGAATGGATGGAATCCGTAGATTTTGAATTAGCTGATACATCAGTGTGCAATATTGAAGATGGAATAGAGTACTTACTCTCTTAGAGAACGAAATTAGATCACGAGCCTCAAGGGTCTCTGCGTCTTAATACCGCTCCTTATGCACGAGCCATAGGCTCACGATGTGCCTAAGGGCGGGCTGCTTTGCTATCAAAGTTAGCCTTTTCAGCGGGGAGTACAGCGGGGGAGCTATGGGAGGGAAGGATGCGTGCTTGCGGAAGGGGGTGGTGTGAACCTATATTGGTCGGCGGGTGGATCTACATAGGTCGTCATCGCGACCTATATAGCTTCGTCGTCGGACCAATATAGGTCAGCCCGCCGACCAATATAGGTCGATTTATCACCCTGTGGTGGAGGGGCGCAAGCAGCGGAGGTGAGCTCCTGCCTGCTACCCTTCTCCACTAATGGAAGAGACGGTAATCAGAGGTATAGGGTGAGCTCCCAGGGAGAGCTGGGTGAAGGGGTAATCTCGCAGCCCGCGCTCTAAGCCACAAGAGGCAGCGAGATGACGGTTGATGCGGTAGCTACATCTTGCCGAAAGGTGCATCGGCTCATCGCCATACTCCGAGCCGTAGCTATGCTTCATCCAACCATTATATCCACCCAACTGGATCGCAAGATGCCAGTTCTGTAGCTGAGAGGATAGTGCGAGGGCATACGTAAAGGCATCATTCTGCTTCTGGACAGTCTCCCAGCACATAAAGCCAATATGTCCGCTTAGCCTTAAGCTGACAGGCTGACAGGCGAAGCATCTGGGGACAATAGATTGCGCCCGACTTCCAGATGGAAGAAGTAGCCAGGCGTATCAAAGAAGCGCATACTCTCATTGGCTATCGGCTTAGGAGAAGCCGTCTTCAGCGTATAGTTCAGCACCACATTAGGCCTCCATCCAGCATTCTCCGCCAGCAAGCGCACTCGGGTCTGAAGGTACATATCCCCTACGATCAGCCCCTTTTGATGGTCGCTTGTAATACCTCTTCGGCTCATGCTCTCAGGCGACCACTGGAAGTACTCCGCTCCATATCCATAGATTCTCACAGAAGCCCGCTCGGAGATGATCGGTATTTCCAGATCGGTAAATAAGGTAGCCGTCTTATCCTTTTGCGAGAGCTGGTACAGCAAGCTGTTATGAAGCCGAAGTCCTTGGGGGATCATCGCCTCACGTGCCTCTGGGATGGGATTGGCATTCGGCCCATACCACCGCGGGCTATAGCCCATGAATTGCTGAGCCTGTACCTCGACTATAGAGGTCCATAGCAGGCTACAGGCACAGAGCCATCTAAATATAGCCAGCGATCCCTTACTCATCTTCCTATCCAAGCTTACTGATTTGTTGTTTGCGTCCAGGGACATAATAAAGATATTGCGCCCAAAGATACAGCGTAAGTTGCATATCCCTGAGGTTCAGGGCTGAGGCAGAGGGGACTCTTGACCCTAATGGAGGGGATGCAGGGCAAAGTGGCATGCTTGCTAGAGCTACATAAGGGAAGGCTACCACACCCCAAAGGAGGC
>BNJS01001436.1_pt1 | contig 152631 bp, 221 predicted proteins | sample 8540461 | NCBI WGS metagenome assembly BNJS01 (sample SAMD00202454, study PRJDB9452) | human saliva metagenome | isolation source: human saliva | place: Japan | reverse complement strand
TGGAGTTTGCACTTGTGTCTTATTATGTTGATTTTAACTCTTTATGTTATAATAAGATAGAAAATAAATATAATGAGGTAATGAAAAATGGTAAAAAGTATTATTTGTTTGTTTAGGAAATATTTGTCGTTCACCCATGGCAGAAGCAATATTTAGAGATATGGTAGAAAAAGAAGGGTTTAAGCGAAAAATTCAAATTGATTCAGCAGCAACTAGTAGTTGGGAACACGGTAATCCTGTTCACAGTGGAACTAGAAAAAGAACTTGCTAAAGTTGGAATTGGAGTAGAGGGAATGTATTCTCGTATCCTTAATGATAGTGACTTAGATGCAGACTATATCGTAGGAATGGATGATAGTAATATAGAAAAACATTAAAAAATTTATCGCAGGAAGAAAAACTGGTGAGGTTAAAAATTATTAGAATACGCAGGAGAAGATAGAATTATTGATGATCCATGGTATACAGGAGATTTTCAAAAACAACATTTAGTGATGTAACTAAAGGATGTACGGCTTTTATTAGATAAAATCAAGAAAGAAGATCTAGTGTAATTATAAAGTTATTACAAAAGGATACTTATAGTTTTTTAGGAGTAAAAATGTAATTTGAAAATTTTAATAGAAAGGAGTAAAAAGAGGATGAATATAGGCGATTTTGAAAAAACTGTATCACCAGTAATACTAGATAGAGGATATCTGTATTATAGAGATGATAAGATTAAGTGTTGTAGCCGGAATGTTGATGAATTTATTTTTGACGTGAGTGGGACAGAAAATTATCAAGTAATCGTGCAGATAGATGAGGATAATAATATAAAAAATTCTCGTTGTAATTGTCCGTATGATTTTTACCTTTACCTGTAAGCATGAAGTTGCAGCATATTATAAGATAAGGGAGACAGTAGAGTGCTTAGCCGAAAAAATTTATCGTGATGTAGTTTTTGAACAAGAGACTAAGAGTTTGGTAGAAAATTACAAAGAAAATTTAGAAAATATTGAGAAAAACAAAGAGGAACATGTCCAAAAGATAAGTGAGCTGTTAGAAACTTATTCTAAAGAGAAGTTGTTGGATATTTTGTTAGAAATTGTTGGTAACAACGGAATAGTTAGGGATAGATTTTTAAAAGAAATTGAGCGTAAAGAGGCGTTACAATTAGATGAAAGAGAAATCTTAATAAAATATAACGAAAAATAGATGAGTTATTTTTAGAATATGAAGAACTAGAGGAACAAGCACTAGAAGACTATGAAAATGGATATAGTTACGGTCGCTATCATTGGGAAGAATATGATGATGACTATGTAGACACAGAAGAATTAGAAAATAAAATTTCAGAAATTTTAAGTGATGTAGATGGATTATTAAATAATTTTGAATGTCTAAAATTGTCAATGAAGATTTTAGAAGGAATAGATAAATTAAATAAAAATGACTGAAACTACTTCTTATCGTGAGGTTTGGGAAATAGTTATAGATTATTTTAGAGAAAAGTTAGTGAGTGCAGAGAATTTACCTATTACCTCTAGACAGGAGATATTTAATAGAATTAATAAATTAAATGTAAAAGTTAGTGATAGATATGAAATAGCGGTAGATATAGAAATGTTGGTTCAGTTTTGTGATTTGCCTGGAGCTAAGCAAGTACTTTTATCAAAAATTAAATTTTATAAGGGAGTATATTATGATGAGAGTATAAACAATAGAACAGCAGAGCTAATATATAAAATTTATAAAAACTAATGATGAAAAAGGATTGGCACAATCTTTAAAAGATGCTTTTTGAGGTATGAGAGCATTAGAGATATTTATATTAGTAAAACTAGAAAAAATAATAATATCAAAGAAATATTTTAGATGCAACAAAAATCATGGTCAGAAAATGGGAAGTATAGGAAAAATGGTTAGAATACAGGCTTCAAATTTTCAAAAAAATTAGATAATAATGCAGAACAAATGAAAAAGCATTAGAAAGATTAGTATTATTGGGGCGAATTTTTCTTATTATGATGAATTAAAAGAACATTCATAAAAGATGGCTTTTGATAAATATTATCAAAAATTACTAAAAATCTAAGAAAGAAAAAAAGAAATATGGTGTGGGATAATTGTTAGAGAGCGTGATACAGAAGAGATGCTAAAGTATCTACGAGAATATCCTAATGAAATTTCGAAATATGCTAGTATTATTAAAGATGTGTATTTAGAAGAAGCTAAAAATATGTATATGAATTATATATTTGAGATGTCAGAACCGGTAGCAGACAGGAATCACTATAGGAATATTTGTAAATATATAGTTAAATATAAAAATCTTTTGGCTTAGAAGATGGCATTGCTTTTGGTAGATTATCTTGATGATAAATATAAGAGAAAGACGATCTTTTAGACACGAATTAGTAGATGATTTTTAGATGGTTATAAATAAAGAGAATGTAGTGCTGATAAGTTATTCGGAGACATGCTATGAGACTTTTAAAAGATGCCAAGGTAAAAGAACTCAGGAGCAAGTCATGGATTTAGAGGAACTCACAAGAAGATGCTGCTAAAGTGATTATTAATTTTGTAAAGGGAAGTATTTAAGGAGATAGATGATGGTAAACGTTAGAACGGTTGAATTACAAGATGCCGAAAATTTAGTAAATATTTATAGACCATATGTTGAACATACGGCTATCACTTTTGATTATACTGTACCAAGTGTACACGAATTCGAGGAGAAAATTTTCAAAAATCAATTCAAAGTTATCCATTTTTAGTAGCGGAAGAAGGAGATGATTTATTAGGACATGCATATGCTAGTGAGTTTTATCCGAAAGATGCATATAAATGGACTGCTGAAATTACGATTTATTTAGATGAAAGGCTCGTGAAAAAGGTGTTGGAGAGAAGTTATATAATGAACTTGAAAACAACTTTTATGATAGAGGAATATGCAGATTAACTTCATGTATAGCATATCCGGATGAAGGTAGTGTATCGTTCTCATGAGAAGAGAGGGTTTAGAAAGGTAGCTCATTTCGAAAAAGTAGGTTATAAATTTAACTCGTTGGTATGATGTCGTATGGTATCAAAAAGATATTAGAGAAAAATATTGAATAAAAAGATCTCACAAGAAAATGGAATAATCTTTGTGGGGATAGTTTTTATTTTGATATTTTTGAGCAAGAATTACAGCGTATGGATAAGGGGAAGCAGAAAGATTCTCATTACTTAATTATCTTCCAATCATTATAATAGTTTTTAACTCACCTTCAATAAAAGTAAATGGGAATGGAGGGCATCTATGACCTGCTTTGTTTAATGCGCTCACGATTGATTATATCCACCATCATTAGTTTGTTTTTGATATTAGCGATAATACTATGTATCCTTGTTGGGTTTAGATACATGAATACATCGGTAGCAAAGATAAAATTATATGTATCTTTTTATATTAGCCTCGACAATATCATGTTTAAAAACATTTATATTTAGCTTTTTCTTTAATTGATAAGTCAGCAAGGTCTTGTAAAAATTTTGCATCAATATCAACTGCGGTAATTTTAAAATCTAATGAAGAAAGATATAAAGAATTTTTCCTTGACCTGCTCCTAAGTCTAATGCTTTACAGGGCTTTATATACTCATTGCAGCAACAACTTCGGATGAGCTGGACTTAAATCGTATTTGTTAAAGAAGTAGTCCTCTGCGGTACAGTAAAATTCCTAAATGAAACTGTAAATCAGTTGAATTAGGATGGATTCTAAATATACTTTCTGGTTCTATAAGGTTAATTTCACTCTTTTTATTTAAAGAACATTGTTTAATTACGCTGTTCTCTAAATCTAGAAAAACTTAATTTTCATTTTCCCTTTAACTATTATCAGTATGTCCAAACGCCTTGTTTAGTATAAAATCCTTTCTATAGTTTTTGGGAGGATAGAGCAGTAATGTTTGAAGTGCGTTTAAAAACAAAGCAAATTATTCTCCAAGGTTGCGCCTTCATAGTAATTTTTACTAATATTATATCATGCAGTTTAAATAAAAATGATAACCTAAAAGAATTGATATTAAATTGAAAGCGGTATAATTTAATAGTATTAATAAAATCAACACCATTTACATTGCCGCTGTTTTCTATTATTATAGAAAATAAGGATTAATAAAGAGTAGGTGTTTTTAGGAGAACAATAGTAATTTCAGATATACATCGGATGTTTTTATACGATGAAGAAATTACTGGATGAAGTAAAATTTGATTGTAATGAAGATAAACTGATTTGTTTAGGTGATATGTGATAGAGGGAAAAATACCAAGTTAGTTTGGGAATATTTTTATAATTTACAAAAAGTTCACAAACAATCACGTAGTTTTATTGGGAAAATCTGTGAAGACATGTCTAATTTAGCAATAAAAGAAGCAAATGTATGACAGACATCTTCAAAAAGACAAAATCACTATTTTAGAAAATAATGGATTAACACATTACAGTCGTTTTATCCAGAAGCAACAACGGAATCACGAAGAGAATACTCCATTTTGCTAAAGAACAAAAATATTTAAGAGTATGGCTAAAGAACCTCCCTCACAAGATATGAAAAGTGAAAAATTATTATTATGTACATGCTGGTGTAGATTTTAATAAAAACTTTTTGGGATCAAATACATCGTGATATGGTTTGGATAAGAGAACCGTTTTTAACAAGTGAGATGAACATAATAAAAAGTATTCCATGGACACAGCCCTGTTAAAAGAAGATCCACATCATGAAACAAAGGATAACCGAACAAATATTGATGGTGGTTGTGTTTTATGGAGGTAAGTTAAATATAATAGTAATAGAGAATTTGGAAATAGAGATAAGACAAAGTATAATATTAGAAGAGGATTTGTACGATAAAAAGAAGGATAGTGTTGATGAAATCAGCGCCATCCTTCTTTATACAAAAACCGAGCACATTTGTCTCGGTCTCTTATAGAAAAAGGAAAGTTTATGAAGTTTATAACTATTTACCAGTTATGAATACATTATAAGCTTTTGAACCTTTAAATATACTTTAAATTTAGTTTTAAGTAAAAAGGTTAAAAACTACATAAAAGCTCTATTTTAAAGTATTTATGAAAATATCTCTTATTTTTAAAAGAAATGGGAATTAAAAAGTAACTAATAAAAATAAAAGTAATTAAATTGTTTGTGCAGCTTTGAATTATTCTTCATTTTTAAATATTTCTAAATTGTTACAAAATGTATTTTGTATTACAAAATAGAAAATCTATTGATAATAAAAATTTAGAATGATTATAATTAAGAGAAATAATTATTAAATTAAGAATTAAAATGATTTCGATGAAATGAGGATAATATACAATGAAAAACAAGGATAAAGATAACTGAGTAAAGTTTTAGCAGGTTTGGTATTATTAACAGGAATAACATCACTTCCAACAAATGCAGTGAAGTTAAAACTAGCAGTCGATGTAACAAAGCTAGCAAAAGTGTAGCAAAAGTGTATGAATTAAAATGGTCATTATTACGCAAAACTAGTAGCAGATAAAGAAGTAGCAAATGTAGTTGCTCGTATTACAACTGAAACTAAAGCAGAGTTTGTATTGAAAAAGAACTTATTAAAGCTGGGAAGAAGTTGTAGTAGAATTAGATATGACAGCAAAAGCTCCAACAAGAAAAATTACCTCATACAGCAACTGTAAAAAGAAAGCCATTTTGCAGAGAATAAAGTAGGTGGGCACACATTTCAAAGTTGATGTTCGTTATGAAATTGCGACTGATGAAGTAAAAGCAAAACAAAAAGAAATTCCTAAACCAGTGAACGAATCTAAAAAGAAGATACGCCAGTAACTGCAGCAACCAGTGATCAAACAAAAAGGAACTGAAGCTAAACAGAACAACCGGCAGCAACAGATTCTGCAGAAAATACAACAAAACCGCAGAAAATGAAAAATCAGTTGAAGCATCAAAGGCAGCAGAGACAACAGTTACAGGGCCATATACCAGATAACGAAAACAAGCTGATTTAGCTAAACAACAACAACACCAGTAGTTGGAACAGATAGAAGTGCAGTAGCAACTTCAACAAAAGAAGAGACTAAGGCTACTGAAACTAAAGCACAAGTAGCTAAAGAAGAAAAAGCAGCTACAGCTACAAAAACAGAAGCTGAAAACCGAATCAACAAACTTCAGCAGCAGGAAGTAGAGAAGAGCAACAAGAAAAGCATTCTTAGATAAAGTTGCAAATTAAGAAGTATTAATGGATTACCAGCATTATCTGAAAATACAGCATTAAATACTTCTTCTAAAAATAGAAGTAATGATGTGCCAACTCGTGAAATAGATGGAAATCTTCATGGACCAAATGGAACTATTAAATATGAAACAGATGCAGCAAAAGCAGCAGGATACTTTAATTCTATTTTAGCAAATGTTGCAATAACAGGTGATTCTGGAACACCAGAACAAGTTGCACAACAATTATTTGATATCTTATTTAAAGAGGTTGGAAATGTAGTAGCTAGATATCCATACGGGCACAGAAATACCTTATTAGATGCAACTGCTAAAGATGTAGGTGCAGGAGTAACAATAAAAAATGGTCAAGTATATCTTGTACAGCACCAAAGCTCTAATGCAGCATTCAATGGAAGTACCCAAAAAGCAGGTAAAAATATTTAGATGGGTCAAATACTATTTATAGAAATGGTCGACCAGTATAAGATAATAAATTAAGAATATTAAGCTAATTAACATCAAAATTATAGAAAATCTAATTAGATTTTTAAATCTAGATGTTAGTTAGCTTTTTTTATATTACAATTTAAAGACGTTGTTAGCATAAATATCTACAATTGTAACTAATTATACTCTATGAAAAACTTATTCTAATGCTAATGTAATTAAATAAAAAGTTGTAACGAAATTGTAATGAAAAGTTGGGGTATATTACAAATTAGAAATTCTATTGATTAAAATAGTAAATCAAATATAATTAACACAACAATAAATTTTAGGAGAAATTTAATGAGTAAAACGAAATTGACTAGAAGAATATTAACAGGGTTAGTATTATTAGTTGGAGCATCTGGAACAGTTACAGTTGCTAATGAAGTTAATAATGTGGCAGTTAATGTTAATAAAAAGATGTAAAAGCTAGTGTTTATGAAAAATGGACACTACTACGTAAAACTTACAACAGCTAAAAATGTTACTAATGTAGTTGCATGAGTAACTACAGAAGATAGAAAAAGAATATGTAGTTTAAAAAGAAGCTATCAAAGTGGAAGAAGTAGTAGAGTATGAAATTGACTTAAATGCAAATGTACCTACTAGAAAATTACCACACACTGCGGTTAAAAGAGAAACTATTAAATCTGTTGTAAATTTAGGAGATCACACTTTCAATGCCGTAGTGAGTTATGATGTAGAAGTTGCTGATTCTCAAGAACAAGCAGCTAAACCAGTAGATAAAAATACTGAAAAGAAAACTACTCTAGATCAACTTGCTGAGAAGAGAGAAGTAACTGCTGAGCAAAAAGCTAAAGAAGAAGCCGAAGCTAAGAAAGCTGCCGAACTAAAAGCGAAACAAGAAGCAGATGCGAAAGCAAAAGCAGCGAAAGAAGCCGAAGCAAAACAAGTAACTACAGTAGCTGGTGGATTACCAGAAGTAACTGCTGCAGAATTAGCAGATCCTGCGATGAATGGATTAACACCACATACTAAAAAGATGAAAGTAGCTTTAGCGAAGAAATTCGGAATAACAAGCTTCTCACTATTTAGAGCGGGTGACGATGATGGTACTGGTCACGGACATAACTCAGGTATGGCTGTAGATTTCATGGTGCCTGTAAACTCAGCACAAGGAGATCAACTTGCAGAGTATTTAACTAAGCATATGGATGAACTTGGAGTTTATTACATTATCTGGAAACAAAGATTCTATATGCCACAACAAAACATTTATGGACCAGCAAATACATGGAACTTGATGCCTAACCGTGGTGGAATAACTGCTAACCATTACGGCCACGTTCACGTGAGTTTCAAAAAATAATAATAAAATTATAGACAATTAACAGATGAAAATCACTATCTGTTAGTTGTCTATTTTTACATTAAAAAACTAAATAATACTTTTAAATTAAAGTGTTAAGTAGTATAATTATAGATAAGTAATAGTATAGGAGGTAAATATGTCAGAGAAGAAAATGAACATGATTGTGTGTGGAGGTTGAAACTCGAAAATAGGGCCGGGAGCCTTATCAGATATACTAAAAGACCTTCCAAAAAAAGAAGATAAAAATTTAATAGTTGGCTATGAATCTTCGGATGATGCAGCCGTTTATAAAATTTCCGAAGATAAGGCGATTATTCAAACATTAGATTTCTTTACAACAATGATAAATGATCCGTATCTATATGGGCAAATTGCAGCGACTAATGCGCTTAGTGACGTTTATGCAATGGGTGGAGAGGTTATTTCAGCATTAAATATAGTAGCTTTCCCAGAGAATATGGACTTAGAAATTTTACATCAAATATTAAAAGGTGGAGCGGAAAAAGTTCATGAAGCAGGAGGGGTTCTTGCAGGAGGACACTCTATTCACGATGCTACACCAAAATACGGATTATCAGTAACAGGAATAGTTCATCCTGATAAAATATTACAAAATAACAATTGTAAAGTAGGAGATTTATTAATCGTAACAAAACCATTAGAGTGAGTATTATTAATACAGCTCACATGGTAAAAGAATGTCTCAGAAGAAGCATTTGCTCAAAAGCGTTAAACAAATGACAACACTTAACAAATATCTCTGCTCAAATGATGAAAGATTTTAATGTTAATAGTTGTACAGATATTACAGGATTCGGCTAGGACATCTTGTAGAAATGTTGGATGGCAAACACTCAGCAGAAGTATATTCGAAAGATATTCCATATATTAAAGAAGCGTATAAATGTGCAAATGAATTTGTTATTATTGCAGGTGGTCAACTTAACAGAACATTCGTTGAACCAAAAAGTAGAATATCAAATTAAAGACTTTGCATTAGAAGAAATAATGTATGATCCACAAACATCTGGAGGGCTTTTTAATAAGTTTTACCAGAAAGTGAAGCGTACGAATTATTAGAAAAACTAAACACTCTTGAAATTAAAGAGTGCTATAGTAGGTAAAAGTTATAGAAAAACAAGAAAAAGCAGTTATTATTAAATAACTAAGAAGACAATAGGAGAATATAAGTATGAAAAAGAAATTTTAGATGCACAAGGCTTAGCTTGCCCAATGCCAGTTATTCAAACAAAAATTATTACTAGAAAAATGATGTAGTAGAAACAATCGTAGACAATGTTATAGCTACTCAAAACTTAGAAAAATGGCTAAACAATTAGGGATTCAATTTCTCAGTGAAAGAAGAAGCAAAAAGATAAATATATTGTTACTATTTCTAAGGAGAAGCGAGCGAAGGTGTAGTTGTGGGATACATTGTGTGATAAATGCGTTGTTCCTGTAACTCAAGCTACACGTGCACTAGAAGAAGATACGAAAGTAACTTTATTAGTAAAAACTGAAGATAGTGTAGAAAGTCTTAGAAAATTTGCTGATAAAAATAGTTATGAGTTTAAAGTTTCTGATATTGAAGGTGGCTTCAAAGTTGAAATTACAAGAGAAGAAACTCCGCAATTAGAAGCTTTACCAGTTGTTAAAGATGACAGCTATATCGTTGTGATTAACAAAGATCAAATGGGACACGGTAGTGAAGAACTAGGTAAAAGATTAATTAAAGCATATCTTTATGCCTTAGGTGAACAAGAAGTTCTTCCTAAAAAAATTATTTTCTACAATAATGGTGGAATTTTAGTAGATAAAACTCGAAGCCACGTACTAGAAGAGCTAAAAACACTAGAAGAAGGTGGAGTAGAGATAGTTTGCTGTGGTGCATGTATTGACTACCACAATATTGATTTAGCGGTTGGAAATCCAACAAACATGTACTTCATCGTAGAAGACATGAGAAAAGCTAACAAAGTAATTCAACCGTAGGAGGAAGCATGGTAGAAGAAGGATTAGTAGTTTTTAATAGTACACACGATTCAATAAAGGCGGATAACATTTGTCTAGAAAGAGAATTGGGAGCATCACTTATTCCTACACATCCATCTATAGGTGTAGGTTGTGGATTTATGCTAAAAACAGCTTGGGATAATTTCGATAATGTTGTAAGAATGTTAGAGGATGAAAAAATCGAATATCGTGGTTTGTATTATTCTAGAAAAGCTGGAATCAAAAGGATAATAACAGAATTAAAAAGATTATAAATTAAAATAAAATTTTGGATAGAGGTTATTATGAGAAAGTTTAAAATCTATTTTTGTAAAGTTCCTCTCATAATCTCTATTCTTAATATAAAGTGTAAAGGTGAATTGTATGAATAACAATGTAATTATTGGTACCAGGCATATAGATCACGGGAAGACGACCCTGATAAAAGCTCTACAGTGGTATTGAAACAGATACTACTCAAGAAGAAAAAGACAGAGGAATGTCGATAAATCTTGGATTTGCTTATTTTGATTCACCAAGTGGAAAAAGATGTGGTGTGAGTTGATGTTCCGGGACATGAAAAATTTATAAAAATATGCTAGCTGGAGTTAGTGGAATAAACTTAGTATTATTACTAGTTGACTCAAGAGAAGGTATAATGCCCCAGACGAAAGAGCATATTGATATCTTAACTTTACTAGGAATTGAAAACTACATTATTGTAATGACAAAAATAGATTTAGTTGAAGAAGAATATCGAGAACTTGTTAAAGAAGATATTCGAGAATTCATCGCCGGAACAGTTCTGGAGAATTCTCCAATTATAGAAGTAGACTCAATTAGTAAAAAAGGTTTAGACAATTTGTTAGAAACAATTGATAAGAAAACAGAAGATATCGAAGCGAAAAATATAGAGAAAAATGCCAGACTTAATATCGACCGTTCATTCCAGGTAAAAGGATTCGGAACAGTTGTTACAGGAACTCTTACGGAAGGTGTAGTAAATGTAGGTGATGAACTTGTTATTTATCCAAAAGGTATAAAAACAAAAGTAAGAAATATACAAGTTCACGCAAAAGATGTAGAAAAAGCCTACGCAGGCCAAAGAACAGCGATAAACTTAGCGAATATCAAGTTTGACGATGTAAAACGTGGAGACACGCTAGCAACTGCAGATTCATTAACAAAGACTTATATGCTAGATAGTGAGATTAAGTTAATTAATGATGAGAGAGCTAATCTTGAATTGTGGGATAGAGTGCGTGTATATATAGGTACTGAAGAAGTCATGGCAAGGGTTGTACCACTTGGAACAGACTTATTAAAAGCAGGAGAGAGCAGTTTTGCTCAACTTAGACTAGAAGATGAAATAGCGGTTAAAAATTATGATAAATTCATCATTCGTACTTATTCACCAATGATTACAATAGGTGGAGGGGTAATTCTTGATGCTAGTCCAAAAACATAGTAGATTTAATGAAGAAATTCTTGAAAAACTTAAAGTGCAACTTGAAGGGAATACATCAGATTTAATAGCTAACTATATACTATCACATAATAACTATTTAGTTTCTAAAGATAGTATTGTAAAAAGATTTACAACTTCCAGAAGAAGAGATAGTGGAATCAATAGCACAACTAATAGAAACAACTACGGTTTATGAGACTAAGTTAGGATATATTCACAAGAAAAAATATGAAGAAGTATTAGAAAAACTGAAAAAAATTATTAGTAGAATATCATAACAGATTTAAATTGAAAGTTGGTATTCCTAAAATTGAGGTGCTTTCTAAGTTTAAACTTTCTCAAAAAGAAACATTAGAGCTACTTGATCTATTTATAGCAAACAACGAAATTCGACTAGAAGGTAACTTAGTAGCTGAAAAAGATTTCGTAGTTAATTACGATAAGAAACAATTAGCTGAAAAAGAAAGAATAGAGAAGGCTTTACTAGAAGGAGGATTTACACCACCGACTATTAAAGATTTAACAAACGGAGAAAAACCGAAAGTTGAGATATTAGAATCTCTAATCGACAATACAATAGTTAGATTAGATGCTGATTTAGTATTACATGCTAATGTATTAAAAAAGAAGCTATTCAAAAAAAGTAGAAGATCATTTTAAAGTAAATGAACAAATGGGATTAGCTGAATTTAGAGATATGACAGGTTCTAGTAGAAAATATTCTATGGCTATTTTGGAATATATCGATAAACTAGGAATTACTCGACGTGTAGAAAATTATCGAGTATTAGCGAAAAAATAAATAAAGAAGGGAGCTAAGTCATCGTACAAAACTGACTTAGATAAGGTAAGGGATATGAGTTATTATTTCGACTATGGAGCAACATCACTAAAAAAACCTAAAGAAGTGGCGGACAAAGTCTATGAAGTACTATCATCGGCGAAATATGCAAATGCATCAAGAGGTAGTTATTATGAAGCGAATAACGCTTTTCGTGAAGTGTTTGAAGCAAGAAATGATATTGCAAAATTCTTTGGTTTGAAAGATGAAGATAGAGTAGTATTTACGAGTAATTCTACAGAAAGTCTAAATATAGCAATATTAGGATTATTAGAAAAAGAAGATCACGTAATTACAACTTCTATGGAACATAATTCAGTATTAAGACCAGTTTATTTAGCTCATGAAACAATAGGATGTGATTATACGATTGTTAGAGCTGGAAAAACAGGTTTAATCGACTATGAGGAACTAGAAAAAGCCATCAAACCTAATACAAAAATGATTGCTATCACTCATGGTTCAAATGTTACAGGAAATATAGTAGACTTGGAAAAAGTTGTTGATATCTGTAAAAAACATAATATTATTTCAGTTGTGGATGCTTCGCAAACAGCAGGAGTAGTACCTATTAATATAGATGAATTAGGAATAGATGTATTATGTTTTACGGGGCATAAAAGTTTGTACGGACCACAAGGTATTGGAGGACTATGTGTAAGACTTAAAAAACCTGAAATTAAGAGATTTAAAGTCGGTGGAAGTGGAGTTAGAACTTTCGATGAGAAACATCCGGGAGAATATCCACTGCGCTTAGAAGCTGGTACGCTTAACACTGCAGGAATCTTAGGTTTACATGAGGGAATAAAATATATAAATAGACAGGGAATAGAAAAATCTTTATAAAAAAACAGATGAACTTTATGAACAAATTCTATAACGAATTAAAAAGACTTAGATTGTTTAGAATTTTATGGAGATTTTACAAAAAGAACGTACAGCAGTAGTTTCATTGAACTTCAAAGGTATTTCAGCTTCCAGATGTAGCAGATGTACTTGCTGAAGAATATGATATTGCTGTTAGACCTGGAGCACACTGTGCACCTCTGATGCATGAGGTATTAGGGACAAAAGAACAAGGTATAGTAAGATTTTCTTTTTCTAGTATGAATACAGAAGAGGAAGTAGATTATGCTATTAATGCTATAAAAACATTAGCAAAAGAAATTTAGGAGAATTATTATGTCAAAACAATTATTATCACAAATTCCGCAATAAATAAAAATTTTATTATTAGATGAAGTAAAAAGTACTAATAAATGAATATGCAGAAGTAGCGGTGAAATCAGCGATAAAAAGAATATATTGATAGAATTAAACAAGAAATACTAAATGAAGAATTATTCGAAGTTCCAAGTTTAGAGAAAATTGTAGTAGAAGTTACACAAATAGTAAAAAGAAGACAGAAATTCTTTACGTCGAGTTATAAATGCAACTGGGACAATTTTTACACACAAACTTAGGTCGTAGTTTACTAAGTCAGAAGATTAAAGAAAATATTGAGAGTGTAGCATTTAACTATTCTAATCTTGAGTTTGATATTGATAATAAAAAACGTGGAAGTCGCTATGTTCACCTTATTGATATTATCAAAAAATTAACAGGTGCAGAAGACGTACTTGTAGTTAACAACAATGCTGCGGCTGTACTATTAACGTTAAACACACTTTGTTAAAGATAAAGAAATAGTAGTTTCTCGTGGAGAGCTAGTAGAAATCGGTGGAGCATTCAGAATTCCTGAAATTATAAAACTAAGTGGTGGTACTCCTATTGAAGTAGGTACTACGAATAAAACACACTTAAAAGACTATGAGAATGCGATTAATGACAATACAGGAGCATTGTTAAAAGTTCATACTAGTAACTATAAGATTTTAGGATTTACTAAAGAAGTATCTAATGAAGAGATATCTTACCTTGCTCGTGAGAACGAACTAGTGTCTATAAATGACTTAGGAAGCGGTCAGTTCGTTGATTTTTCTAAATATGGATTACCATACGAACCAACTGTAAAAGAAGTTCTTGATAGTGGTATTGATATAGTAACTTTCAGTGGGGATAAACTTCTGGGAGGACCACAAGCAGGTATTATCGTTGGTAAAAAAGAATATATAGAAAAAATGAAAAAGAACCAACTTACTCGTACGTTACGTGTAGATAAGATGACTTTAGCTGCATTAGAAGCTACATTAAAACTATACTTAGACGAGAAAGAAGCGTTAGAACACATTCCTACATTACACATGATTTCATTATCGAAAGAACGTTTATTCGGTAAAGCAGACGTACTAAAAACAAGACTTAGTGACTTAGACTTCAAAATTACAATAGCTGAAGATAAGGCAGAAGTTGGTGGAGGAAGCTATCCAGCAAGTTACTTAGAAAGTGTTGTGGTAAAATTAGAACATCCAAGACTAAGTGCTACAGAATTAGAAAGACGACTTTTAGAAGTAGAAATACCTATTATTACACGAATTAAAGATAATGAATTAATTCTTGATATGAGAACTCTTCGTACTAGAGAATTCGATTCTAGTTAAAACAAGCTTTTAATAGAAGCTGTGAAGTAAAGATAGAATTTAAGTGCACATTAAATAATATTTGATAAAACCAGAAGGTGAGTATATGTTTAGAGAAATAAATATAAAAAGATGTACAAGAAGTAGCAGAAATTTGTAAAAGCAGCATTAGATTATGATGTAGATGTTAAAAATGTGAAAAAGACAAATAGAGAAACTAACTAATGACAAGAAACAACATATTATTATCGGTTATGAAGATGAAAAACACAAGGAAGATTATAGGATTTGTTCATGCTCAAATGTATGAAAGTTTTTATAGTGATCTCAGGATTAAATATTTTAGGACTCGCTGTTAATCCTGATTTTCAAGGTAGAGGAATAGGGTAGAAAACTTATGAATGAGTTAGAAAACTATGCCGTAGATAATAATATTAGCTTTATTAGATTAAATTCTGCCTTGAAACGTGAAGAAGCGCATAAGTTCTATGAACATATCGGTTATATCTGTGATAAAGTTCAAAAAGATTTATAAAAAGTATTAAAAATAAAAAGTGTTTAAATAGAAGTTTTGGCGTTTTAGCTTACTTTTTAGAAATATTAAAATAAGATTTATATAATTAAAAGGCAAAGTGTTTAATTATGTAAATCTTTTTCGTTTATTTTCGGTTTATGGAGAAAATATGTAGGTGTAAAAATTCCGTGAGAGATTGTAAAAAATCACACGAGAATTTTGTTAGAGATGAAGCTTTATAAAAATTATGAAGGTTTTTAATTACAAAAAATGTTTCCTCTTTTTGTAATATTAGGGTTATAATAGAAAAAAATATTAGAATTTAAATTGTTGATTTATATAAGATAGGAAGATGTGATATAATTAAATTATGAATGATAAACTAGAAAAATTACAACCATTTACAAAAATGGACAGGAGGAAAACGAAAGTTACTTCCTAAAACTAAAAAGAGTTATTACCGGTAGATTATAATAATTATTATGAACCTTTTGTAGGAGGGGGAGCTCTATTTTTTTGAATTAGCTCCTAAAAATGCGATTATTAATGATTTCAATAATGAGTTAATTAATTGTTATATTCAAATAAAAATAATCCTAATAAATTAATAGAGTCTCTAAGGAAGCATAAAGAAAAAATAGTAAAGAGTACTACTTAGAGATAAGAGGATTAGATAGATTAGATTGTTTTAGTAATCTATCAGGTATAGAGCGAGCAGCTCGAATAATGTATATGTTAAGAGTTAATTTTTAATGGGTTATACAGGGTTAATTCAAAAATCAATTTAATGTCCCATATGGGAATTATTCTAATCCTAAGATTGTAGATGAAGAATTAATTAATAGTATCAGTGATTATTTAAATTCAAAATGAAATTAAAATTATGAGTGGAGATTTTTGAAGATAGTTTAGATACAGTAAAAATCGGGAGATTTTTGTTTATTTTGATCCACCGTATATTCCTTTAAATGAAACTAGCTCATTTACATCATATACACATGAAGGATTTTCTTATGAGGATCAAGTACGTTTACGAGATACAGTTAGAAAATTAACAGAAAAAGGTGTAAAGGTTATGGTGTCAAATTCTTCGAGTGAACTAACAATAGATTTATATAGAGAGTTTAATGTACATTATGTAGATGTAACTAGAACTAATGGAGCGAAAATCAACTAGTAGGGGAGTAGTGAAAAGAAGTTATAATTACAAATTATTAAGGGAGGAAGCATTATGGATATATATTATAAAAAGATAACTGTACACTCGCTTTAGGGGATACATTTGAGGTTATCGGAAAAATTAAAAAGTGAAAGTATTGATATGATTTTTGCTGATCCACCATATTTTTTTAAGTAATGATGGTTTTTCAAATTCTGGAGGAAAAAGTAGTTTCTGTTAATAAAGGTGATTGGGATAAAATATCATCTTTTTGAAGAAAAAGCATAACTTTAATCGAGAATGGATAAGAAAAAGCTAAAAGAGTTTTAAAACCAAATGGAACAATTTGGATTTCGGGAACGTTACACAATATTTATTCAGTTGGTATGGCTCTAGAGCAAGAAGGATTTAAAATATTAAATAATATAACATGGCAAAAAACTAATCCAGCACCAAACTTATCATGTAGATATTTTACGCATTCTACGGAGACTATATTATGGGCAAGAAAAGTTGATAAATATGCCAGACATTACTATAATTATGATTTGATGAAGGAAATCAATAATGGAAAGCAAATGAAAGATGTCTGGACAGGTCCTTTAACAAAAATTAGTGAAAAATGGGCAGGGAAACATCCTACTCAAAAACCAGAATATTTATTGGAAAGAATTATTTTAGCAAGTACAGAAAAGGGAGATTATGTTTTAGATCCTTTTGTAGGAAGTGGGACAACAGGAGTTGTAGCTAAAAGATTAGAGCGTAAATTTGTAGGAATAGATTTTAAAGAAGAATATCTAGATATTGCTAAAAGAAGATTGGAGGCAGTAAAATGATTAAAGACGGAATAGGTGGAGTAAATACGAAGACTGGTTTGGAATTTGAATTGCAGACAGACTTAAAAAGAAATTATTTCTAGATTGAAGAATTATGAAGTGAAAAATTGTGATTTTGATACTTCTAGAAAGAACGGAAAAAGTTATTATAGGGAGAAAGTTGCGTTCGGAAGAAAAACTGCAAGATGGATAGTATTATATAAACAAGAAGAAGTAGCTAGAATTTTTTTAGAAAAGAAGGTTTATATAGATATTTTGACGAAATAGATGGTTACGACTATACAAAAAATAATATCTAGTAAATTATTACCAGATGATGCAATTTTTGTGATAGAAAAAATACAGTATTTATAATAGAGAAGAAAACCCAAAGTGGAAGTGGTAGTGTAGATGAAAAATTACAAACTTGTGATTTTAAATTAAAACAATACAGAAAGCTATTTTCTCCGTTAAATAAAGAAGTTAAATATTATTATTTATTAGGGAGAGAATGGTTTTCACAACGAAAAAATATAAGGATGTATTAGATTATATTATTTCAGTAGGTTGTGGGTATTATTTTAATTACATACCATTAAGTGCTTTGGGATTACCAGTAGAGGAGGAATGTATAGATGAAGTTTAGCGAATATTTGTCTGGCCAAAGTAGAAGACAAATTAGATTATTTCTTTTCTACATTATCAGTTACTAATAGAACTCCAGAATATTATGTGAATTGGGATAAAGTAAGAAGAGAAACAAAAAGTATTTGAATTAGAGTTACACACTTTTAAAATTATCTAATAGGAAAAGAAGATATTTATAATGAGGCTTTTAGGGTTATTTCAGAAGCAACCACAGCTTTTGCAAGCTATTCCTAGTTTAATAGCCAGTAGAGAAAAAGTTTTTAGATATATTATTTTTGACGTAGATGATATTATGAATTTTTACCAACTAGATTTCAAAAATATTGATAGTAGTCAATTAGGAAAGTATGTAGATTTCATGAAAGATGCAGGTCTTTTAGAATTTTTACAGAAAGATGCGAATCGTTCATTAGTTGATTATGTTTATGGTGTGGAAGCTGGTTTAGACAGTAATGCGAGAAAAAATCGTAGTGGTACGACAATGGAGAATATATTAGAGCGTAATGTAGAAAAAATTTGTATTGAACAAAATTTAGTTTATAAGGCTCAAGCAACAGCAAATTATATAAGAAGCTCTTGGGGAATTGAAGTACCCGTAGATAAATCGGAACGTCGTTTCGATATTGCAGTATTTTCAAAAGAAAAATAAAGTATGGCTTATTGAAACTAACTACTATGGTGGAGGTGGAAGTAAACTGAAATCCGTTTCTGGGGAATTTACGGAACTAAGTAAATTGATTCAAACAGCTAAAGATGATGTAAGTTTCTCATGGGTAACTGATGGACAAGGCTGGCATACAGCACGTCACCCTTTATCTGAAGCTTTTGGACATATAGACAATATATTTAATTTAGAAAATGTTAAAAACAAGGATATTTATTTGATTTGTTTAAAAATAATATATAGGAGGAACCATGTCAGATTCTAGAAAAATTATTTTTAAGATAGATAAACAGGTAGAAGAGAATAAAGGTGAAGGGTTATATTTTTGACTCTTTAGTGAAATACTTAACTTTAAAGAATGATGAAGAATATTTTGATATTGTAGATAATTTCTAAAGAGGATATTAAAAAGCTTATCAGTTTTTACTATTAAAAGCTCTTAAAGAGTTGAATAATCCAAGTTATGACATCACACCAGAAGTTATAACTATGTATGTATCTCATATTTTAGAGTGTTTATACAATAATGAGAAAATTTCTGTAGCTGATTTTTGCTAGTGGAAGTGGAAACTTCTTAATTAACTTAGCTGCCTTTATCAAAAAGGTGACTACGAATTAACTTCTGTAGATGTTGATAATAACTATGCTAGATTACAACAAAAATATTTTCAATTTATTAGAAACTAATGTTGAAATCATTAATCAAGATGCACTTAAGCCTTTAAATATTAAAAAAACAAGATGTTATCATTAGTGATGTACCTTTTGGCTATTATGCTGATGAAGATAATAGCTTAAACTATAAACTTGTAGTGTTGAAGGATATAGCTTAAATGCTTTACTATTCATCGAGCAAGCATCTAATTATTTAAATGATAATGGTGTAGGGGTATTAGTAGTACCTAGAAAAGTCCTTGAGCTTGAAGATAATTTCAAGAAATTTTTTTAGAAGAAGATATTAATTTAAATGCGGTAATTACTTTTACCAGATGAGATGTTCAAAAATGCATCTCAACAAAAAAAGCTATTATTTTAATAACTAAAAAAAGGTCAAACTAAATTGCCAAATCAAGTATTTTTAGCTCAAGTACCTAGTCATAAAAATAAAGAAGGTTATGCTAATTTTATTCAAGAATTTAAAAATTGGTTAGTCAGAAAAAAATAGCATCATTAATGTATAAATGAAAAGGTTATTTTCGTAGAAATATGTTAATAAATTGCTATTAAAGGTTGACAAGAACGTAAGAATATAATACAATATGTAAGTAGATTGCTTAAAAGCAGTCTTATTGATTGAATGTTTTGTATTTATTTTTATATCTTAAAACATTTAATTAAGTGTTAAATTAAGATTTTGTAGTATCGGAGGGAGGGAAATCCAATGTCAAAAACTGTAGTTCGTAAAAAATGAATCACTAGAAGATGCACTACGTCGTTTCAAACGTGCTGTTTCTAAAAACGGAACTATCCAAGAAGTTCGTAAACGTGAGTTTTATGAAAAACCAAGCGTTCGTCGTAAGAAAAAATCTGAAGCGGCTAGAAAACGTAAATATTAATAATTGGTAATTATCACGCATTTATTAATAAAATCTAAAAACTTTCCCTCTTTTAGATTTATTTAAAATAAGGACCCTCATCGCAAAGATGAGGTTTTTTTATATCTTTATATAATGGAGTAGGACTGCTCTTGTTAAATGAAAGAAATTGTGTTATTCTTATTTTTAATTATTATCACTAGGAGAATAGTATGTTTGCAATAATTTGTTTAAATATTATGTTATTAATTTCATGTTGGTACTTAATTGCTGAAAATCAGAAGAATAAAAATAAAATTAATGATTTACAAGATGATTTAAATAAAGCAATTAAAAAGACTAGCAGTATTAGAAGAGGGAGGACTCAAAAATCGTGATTTCGTAGAAATCGATTTTGTCGAGTCACTCCCCGCAAAGTTTATTAGATATCTAAAAAGCTTTTATAAAGCGAATTTAGATATCAATAAAACCACTGCGTCTATGAGTTATCATATACACTTTGTTAAAATTTAGGTATTTTGGTTTTCCCTAGATAAAGAAGAAGATTCATCCAATACGGACGAAATCTATCTTTTAGAATTCTATTTTTTTCTTATTTTTTTATCTAATTCAGCTATATTTCTAGCATTCATAAGTATCATCAAGAACTTAACTTTTTTTTCCATTTTTCAATTTCTTGAATTAGGGCATCTTTTCCTTCATTTACAAGGATTTCTAAGAAAATTTTTAGAAACACCAACTGCTTTAGCTCCTAAAGATAGACATTTTACAACATCTAGAGGATTACGAATACCACCACTTGCGATAATATCTATTTTATCTTTATAAGAGTAGGCGATTTCTAGACTTTCTGCTGTAGTGTATCCAATTGCTTCTAGGTATGTTGATTTATCAGTTCTTCGTCCATTTTCGATTCTAGCGAAGTTTGTTCCACCCATACCGCTGATGTCCACGGCTGGAATATTTAAATCGATTGCTAGTTTAATAGTAGCTTCGTTCATGCCAAAACCTGTTTCTTTTAAGATTACAGGAATAGGAGATTTAGAGCTGACTTCTTTTAGGTTGGCGTACCAACTTTCGAAGTTATGATCACCTTCAGGCATAACGATTTCTTGAAGAGGATTAGTATGAAGTTGAATATATTTTGCTTGTGATTTTTCAATTGCTTCTAAAACAAGTTTTTGGATCTTTTATCTAATCCTAAGTTTACCGAATAGCCTTTAGGATAAGCTTCTTCGTCCTCTTTACTTTTAAGAGCTGGAGAATATGATCCTGGGAAAAATTTAATTCCACATTTTTCACTAACTTCCATAAAATCTTGATTAATTTTATTACAATCTTCTCCACCAGCAGTTATAGCATTGATGAAGAATGGATATTCCCAACGATCCCCACAAACTGATGTAGAAGTATCCACATCATCTAATCCGAAAAAGTGGAATACTATTGTAATCAATTGCGTATGAGTCCAAGCTAGTTACTTTTTGTTTTATCAGCAAGTGCTAATCTAATATGATCTTTTTTTCTCATAATTAATCCTTTCGTAGTATATTATAGTTTTTCTAAGTTCAGTTGTAGCTGATACTTATCGTTATTTTTTTCAAATCCTAATACAATATCACCGCTACCAGAACCACTCTGTTTACCAGCAGAATGTGAGTCGATATAATTTTTTTCATTGCATTAGTTTCCATAGGTATTTTTAGAGAAACTTTCTAAATATAATAGATTTTCTCTAAGTTTATTTATCGTATTAAGAGCATTTGATGCATCCGTTTCTACTAAATTATCTTTTTAATGTTTTTACTAAAGGTGATTAGAAGTCTCATACAAAACTTTAAATTCTTCTTTGTAATTATCTTTATGTTTGTTTTCCAAAGTTTAACGTGCTCTTTTCGTATCAACAGCTTCACCAGTCCAACGCGCTAAGATGCTTAAATCAGCTTTAGGACTGTATTTTTTTCAATAAGAAGTCCATCCCAATTTGTATTAATTATTTCTTTAACAGATTTGTTTTTGGCGAATCATATTCATTAACGAACTTGGCATTGAATTTTTGATAGAAGGTAATTCCATCATTGATACTGCAGCAACATCTCCCATAGATCCGCTTAGATTGTGTTTAATATTAAATAGGGCAACCAATTTGAAAATAGTTAGATCATTATACGTAATATTTTCGAATGATAATATTGCTCGAGCTATAGCGACAAGAACAGCGCCAGATGAACCTAGACCGTATTTTTTTATCATCGCTATGAAGTTCATTGAAAAATAGTAAGAGCAAAATGTTTTATCACTATTTGTATATTCTGTTAAAAATTGGATAAATTGTTGAACTAGTGTAAAGTTATTATTTTCTTCAAAAAGGCCAACAGAAGTTTTATTAATTGTATCAAAGATAGTAGTTTTATCACTTTCTTCTACAAATACTGTAATTTTTTTAGGGACACTTGTTATTAGTGCAGAAGCGTAATCTTCTAAAATCGCATATTCACCAGCGAGATAGAGCTTACCGTATGCTACTCCATGCACAAAATTATTTTTTTCTTCCATAATTTTGAAATTTCCTCATATAATTTGTCTTGATCTTCCCTTAAGTATAGTACTTTCACGTTTGGGCCAGCATCCATAGTGAAGTAACATCTATAACCTTTAGAACGTAGTTCTTTTACGATATCCATAGCCATGTAGCTTTCTTCAGTTAAGAATGAAAAACTTGGAGTAGATGTAGAAGTTGTACCATGCATAGCTAGTGCGTTACTTTCTGTAATCTCACCAATTTTCTCGAAGTCAGCTTCTTTTAGAGCTTCTTTCATTAATACAAAATCACCTTTAGCTTTTTCAACCCAAGCATCAAATGTTGTTGATGTTTGAACACAGCGTTCCATAGCGACACGACTAGAAATTTTCTTTCTATCTTCATTAACTACAAGAACCATCATTCCAAAGTCTAGAGAACATTCTAACTCTTCAACACTTCCATCCTCAAGCCAAGCAGCAAGTTTATAGAAGCTTCGGCATGAAGAACCTGAACCTTCTCTAGCTATTTCAACTAATTCTTTAGTAGTTTTGTTTAATTTGAAATATTCATTACAAGCAAGTACTAACGCCATAGTTCCGCTAGAACTTGAAGAAAGTCCTGCAGCAGTTGGAACGGTATTATAACTTCTAATAGTTATAGCTTCGCGTTCAGTAGGTGTAAATTTAGAGATGAATTTAATCATTTTATCGACTTCTTCTTGGCTTTTGTTTTTCGTCATTGATATAAAATTCATCAACATTATTGTCATTTTTTCTCAATTTTTTTGTTTTTTTGATAAAAGATTGTCTAATCTTAAAGAAATATTAGGATTATAAGGTAAGACAGGATCTTTAGATTTTTTTCCCCAGTATTTAACTAGGGCAATATTAGCATAACCTAAACTGTAACTATCCATGATGAATATCCTTTCTCTTTTAGTGCGTTTTGAATTTCTAACGCATTTTCTTTTGTTTTACTAAGGCTAATGCAACATCCACCAGCACCACCACCAGTTAGCTTAGCACCAATTGCATTATTGTTTTTACAAATTTCCACAACCTCATCATTGCTCGCATGACTTACTCCAAGTTTTCGCAGTAAATCATGAGCTTTATACATATATTGTCCGACAAGGTCGATATTTTTATTTTTTAATGGTTCGATTACTAAATTGGTGATTTTACCTAATTCAGCAATATATTTATCGTATTTAACATAATTATCAGCTATGTGTTTTAGAGTTTCTTTAGTAATTCCAACAACACCTGTATCGACAATTAGTAACTAACTGTTTAAATCGAAATTTAGCTCGCTAGCTCCGTCTTTTTTTGAAAATAAAAGGGGAGTATCACTAAGTACTTGATTTACATCAATACCGCTAGGATTTCCGTGGATAAATTTCTCGCATTTATTAGCGATTTCTCTAACATTTGGGAGTTTTTTTGCACGTGCAATAGCTATACTCAGCGCAGCAGAAGAACCTAGTCCACGCCCCTACAGGAATGGTACTAGTAATATTAATTTTTGTTTTATTATCGATTCCACATGAATCAGCGATAAAGCTAAGAATCTCATTTCTTTGTTGAATTGTATCAGTTTCTTCTAAAGTGACTTCGACATTCATTTGTGGAAGTGGAATAGTAATCCCTTTTATATCCATAAACGACTGCATGTTCACCGAAGAATATTGCTTTTTGCGTGCGTCATAAATTAAAAAAACTCCAATTTTATATTTAAGTAATATTTTTATACTATTTAATTAAAAAGATAATTAATAGTTAAAAATACTTTTATACGTACAATAATTATACTTTTTAGTATTTGTTTTTGTCAAACATCGGTGCAGTAAAAAGATGAAATTATACTAGAAATAACAGAAGTTAAAAGAAGTACGATTTCATCTTGGAATATTTTAATGTGCATGACAAGCAATACCATGTGGTTCTAAGTGTACTAAAGTTTCACAATAATAGAATTCGTTAGATAATGCTTTTTCAATTTTTACGGTAATGTCGTGACTTTGTTTAACATTTAATGATGGTTCAACAGTAACAGTAATATCGATAAAGTATAGTAAGCCATGAGTTCTACCTTTCGTATCTACTATTGATGTTACACCTTTAATATCATTTACAATATCGTTAACCTTATCTATCACTTCAGTATCAACGCCGTCAGTAAGAACGTGTGTAGATTCTTTGAAAATACTAACAGCAGTGTAAATAATAAGTAATCCGACGATTATTGCGACTACTGAATCAGCTATTGGAAGTCTGATATATGTAGCGATGATTCCAATTAATGTTCCGATAGAAACAAAAGCATCACTAAGATTATCAAGGGCTGCAGCTTTAAGTGATTTACTTCCGATTTTTTTAGCTAGTCGTATATTATAGAAATAAACACCAAGCATAATAGCACTTGCTATAAAAGCTACGGCAGCAGAAAGTAGATTAGGTTGTTCAAAATTTTTTGTTATAATTTTGTTTATTGCATACATTACTACTTCGATTCCTGCATATAACATAATGAATGAAGCTATTAATGTAGAAATCAATTCAGCTCTGAAGTGACCGTATAGATGATCTTCATCAGCTGGTTTTCTAGAAATTTTTAAACCGATAAGCACGCATACTGATGAAATTACATCGGTAGCATTGTTAATACCATCGGCAACTAAGGCTGAAGATTTAAAAAATAGACCAGCGGAAAGTTTTAAAACGGTCAGCAATAAATATGACAGAATACTAAGTTTGGCACCTTGTTCAGCACGTTTTAATTTATCGAAAATCGAATTATTCATGGCTTCCTCCTAAAATGATATTTTATCATTATAACAGGTTTAAAAAAATTATTCAATAGAAAAAAATGTTATTTTTCAATTAAAAATTATTTCTCTTAGGGTGAACTTTTCCCTGCAAAAACACTCTACTAAAGGTTTAGTCGAGTGAATATATTATATCTTTTTAGAATAGTATTTTTGAAAGTTAAGAAAATGTATATATAAGAAAGGGCACTAAAAAATTCCATAAAAGTATAAAGAAGTTAGTTGATACTGTTACTTCCAGAGAAAGGTACTCTGGAATTATTTTTAATTTATCTAGAATAGGTATTAAACCAAATGATATTTCAAAAGATAATTAATGATGAAATATATATAAACCACTTATTTTTTTATCTGTTTTTTTATAAATTAGTAGATATAAGCAAATTAATGAACCTAATACTAGTAATGTTATAGATAATATTGTTAGAATTGGTTGGATAGTTCTAGAAAAATATTGAAGGTGCTAAAGAACTAATAATCAGAAATTAAAAAGATAGACTAAAGAAAAATCTAAATATTTTTCATTTTGTTTTCCTTTTGGTAGTTCTGCAATTATTGATGAAGATAATTTGTTTATATCATTTCCAAAAACATCGGTAAAGCTCTTTTCCTTGTTTTTTTGATATAGAATTAAATCTTGTAATATCTCTAGTAATTGAATTTCTAAAGCAGATTCATTTTTTTCGTAGTATTTTTCATCCGACAAGCGACTAGAAGCTCCTCATAATATTTCTTATTTTTCTTCATTAAGTTGTAGTCTAAGTTCATTATTATGTTTTAGTAGGGTCAGCTGTATTCATAGTGCATCCTCCTTGCTAATATTATTTATCGTTTCATAATCTCTGTAATTGTTGTACTTATATTGCCCCATATATCTTTAAATGAATTTATATAATCTTTACCTTGATCAGTAATAGAATAATATTTTCTCGGAGGTCCAAAGTTACTTTCTTTCAAATAACTAGTGACTAAATTCTCTTTTTCTAGTTTTAATAGTAGGGGATATATAGTTCCTTGAGCAACCATATCAAGTCCATAATTAGAGAGTTGTTCAGTTATTTCATAGCCATACATTTCTTTGTTTTTAATTAGCTGTAATATGCATGCTTCTAATGTGCCTTTTAGTATTTGAGAAGTGTTAATTTCATTTTGAAACCTCCTTTCTTAGTTTTATAGTTATTAATATGAAAGTTAAAAATTTGCGCTATCTTGTTAAACATAATAGTACCATATCAAAGGTATCTTGTAAAGCAGAATAGTTGTGTAAAAAAATGTGTTTTAAGGAATAGAGTATACTTTAACTTTATGAATAAAAAAACACCAAGAAAACTTGGTGTCTACGTATTGAAAATACCAGCAGCCGGGGTCGAACCGGCACGATGTTGCCATCGCTGGATTTTGAGTCCAGTGCGTCTGCCAATTCCGCCATGCTGGCATATGTCTATGATAACACACATAAAATACTTTGTCAATTTCAGTACAAGGTATAAAGTAGGGATTCTAGATAATAATTTTTGATAAATAATAGGGATTTTTGATAGATTTTATTTATGTTTTTAGTTTTAGATTGTATAATATGATAGTTAGATTATGTAAAGAAGTGTTTTATGAGTTTATTATTATATAATTTATTTTAACTAATCAAATAAAAATGTAAGGGTACAACATTATGCTTGTGTTTTACAAGGATAGTCAAGTGAAACAATGTAAAAATAAGTGTTTTTAGTTGACAAATTAAAATATTTTTTTCTAATAGTATATTGTAAAACGATAATATATGTAGTATAATATAGTAGTATATAGAATTATAAAAAATATTAATGTTATTTTTTTATAAAGGAGTGTGAGTGCTGGTGGTAGTTACGTTGTTTACATCGCCTAGTTGTACTTCTTGTAGAAAAGCAAAAGCTTGGCTTATAGAAAATGATATAGACTTTGTGGAAAGAAATATTTTTTCAGAAGCTCTAACAACAGATGAAATTAAAGATATTTTATCTATCACAGAGCACGGAACAGAAGATATAATTTCCTTTTAGATCAAAACGTTCCAAAAATTAAACTTGGATATCGAAAGTATGTCTATTCAGCAGTTATATAAAGTTATTCAAGATAATCCAGGAATGCTTAGACGACCTATCATTGTTGATGATAAGAGATTACAAGTTGGGTATAATGAAGATGAAATAAGAAGATTTCTTCCAAAGGAAATAAGAGTAAATCAATTAAAACAAATAAAAAATATGGTTAAGTAAGTACGCCCTGATACTACTTTTACCGATTAATTTAAAGGTTGATATTAGGTATCAGCCTTTTTATGAGAAGATACTCAACAATAATACTGTAAAGTATTTAACAAAAAAATAAAAAGAAAGAGGTACTTAATGGAAAAAAAGAAGATATTAAATTTATTACAGGAGAGATTCATTTCCTAGAATTAGTAGAGAAGAAGAGTTCATCGTTAGTATTTAAAGGACCTAATGAAGAAGACATAAGTTGTAACGAATCTGACGTTGAAAGTTTAGATGATTACGAAATTGGAGAAGAGTATTCAATGTTCGTATATCCTTCACGTAGTGGGAAATTATTCGCTACACCAAATATACCAGAAGTAACTTATGGTGATTATGCATTTAGTAAAGTTGTAAAAGTGGAGGAAGATAGAGTAGGACTTGATATTGGGTTCTCTCGTGAAATTCCACTTTTGGGAGAAGATTTACCTAAGTTAAGAAGTGTTTGGCCAAAAGAAGGAGACGAGTTATTTATCACACTTCGTCGTGACTTCAGCGGACAATTATTTGCTCGTCTAGCGACAGAAACAATTGTAGCATCATTATACTCAAAAGCTACTAAGAGTATGAAGAACAAGGATATTGAAGCTTATCCTTATCGTTTAATGCGTGTAGGAACATTTTTACTAACAAAAGATGGTTACAAAGTTTTCGTTCATGAAAGTGAACGTGAGAAAGAACCACGCCTTGGTGAAAAAGTGACACTGCGTGTTATAGGAGTTAAAGATAATGGTGAAATCAACGGTTCATTCTTACCACGTGCTCACGAAAGAATGGATAGCGATGGTCAAGCTATAATGGACTATATCGAAAATAACGGTTATTGTGAATTTACTGATAAATCTGATCCAGAAGAGATCAAAGCAGTGTTTGGAATGAGTAAAGGAAGCTTTAAACGTGCGGTAGGAAGATTATTCAAAAATAAACTAATTATGATTGAAGAAGATGGGTTGTACAAACGTAAAGGAAGATAAGAGTATGAAAAAAATAAAATTAGATAAAAATGCATTGTTAGGTGGAATTGTTTTAGAGAATGATAGATATCAAGTAGTGCACATGAATCTTAAAACAGGGAATCAAACAGACTCATATAGTAATGATAAAAATATTTTATTACTAAATATTAGTGGGAAAAATTACAGTAGCTTTTTGAAGAAGAAGTAGAAACTGTAAATGAATTTGAACTATTAGAAATTCCAGCAGGAGTAGAACATGTGATTACATGCCTACAAGATGCACAGATTTTTGTAGTTAAACTATAAATTACATACGGTGGCTTAAATGGTATTTCTTTTTAGGCCACTATTATTTTAGAAAATTGAATTGAGGAATATGATGGAAGTACAATTTTTAGGTACAGGAGCAGGGCTTCCTGCGAAGTTTAGAAATACACAGAGTTTTGTTTTTAATTTTATGCAAGAATTGAAAGAGTGCTGGATGTTTGATTGCGGAGAAGCGACACAGCATCAAATTTTAAGAACAAATATTAAACCAACAAAAATAACTAAAATTTTTATTAGCCATCTTCATGCAGATCATGTCCTTGGATTAATTGGATTCTTATCTTCAAGAAGTTTTCTTTTAGACACAAAGGCTTCTGATATTACTATATATGGACCAGTTGGTATTAAAGATTTTCATAGAAAAACAATTTGTTGTTCACACATTGTTCACTTTCTTATAGGGTAGAATATATTGAAATTTCTAGTGAACAGTGTATAATAGATAATAAAAATGTAGCTGTTTTTAGTTATCCGTTAACACATAATGTTGAATGTTTTTGGATATAAAATTGTATTCAAAAAGCAAAAAGGGAAGTTTGAATGCAAATAAATTGAAAGAGCTAGGTATTATGCCAGGTCCGTTTTACAAAAGAAATTAAAGAAGCAGATACTTTTTGAATATAACGGAAAAGTGTATAATTCAAGCGAATTTTTTTATCCGAAGATAAACCTGAAAAAGAAATTTCTATTATACCAGATACTAGGTACTTTTGATGGTTTAAGGGAGTTTGTTAAAAAAACAGTAACGTTATAATTTCAGAGTGCACTTATTTACTTAAAGAAGATGCACACCATGCGAGAAAAAAACTATCATTTAAGTATTTTTAGATATTGAGAAAAATAATATCACAAAGTAAGGTTGAGAATCTATATCTAACACATATTAGTGCTAGATATGATAGAAATATTGAAAAAGAGGCTATAGAATCATTACGTGATAAATGTAATGTGAAGATAGCACATGATCTAGAAGAATATAGTTTGTAAAAATGTAGAGGAGATTGTGAAAATGAATTTAGAAGAAAAAACTATTGAAGTTGAAAAAATATTTAAGGGGAAAGTTTTAGATGTAGAAGTACATACAGTAACTTTACCTAATGGAGAAACTTCAAAACGTGAGCTGATAAATCATAGGGGTGCTGTAGCAATATTAGCTTTAACAAAAAATGATGAAGTAGTTCTTGTTGAACAATATAGAAAAGCTATAGAAGCAGTAACTTTAGAAATTCCTGCAGGTAAACTAGAACTAGGTGAAGATAATAAGAAATTATCTGCTATTAGAGAATTACGTGAAGAAACAGGATATGTAGTAGAAGAAAGACTGGAAAAACTATGCGATGTTCACGTAGCATTAGGTTATAGCTCTGAGTTAATCACAATCTACTATGTTGATAATTTAGAATATGCTGGAGAAATTGATCCAGATGACGATGAATTTATTAATTTAAGAAAATATAAAATTGAAGAAGCATTCAAGCTTTTTAGATGATAATGTTATAACTGACAGCAAGACGATGCTTGCATTAGCTTATTTAAAAATAGGAAAGGCGTAAAAATAGTATATGAGTATTTATGATGAGATAATTAAAATTATTCAAAAAATCTCCTTACAAGTTAACACCGCAAAGGGAAAAAATTGTAGAGATTTTAGTAGAAAATGAAGATAAACATCTTAGTGCAGAGGAACTGTATTTTATTCTAAAAAGAAAAAACACCAGATATTGGTATAGCTACTGTTTATAGAACTCTAGATATTTTTTTATGAATTAAAGATTTTAGAGAAAAATTTCATTCAGTAATGGTGTTTCTAAATATCATTTAAGACAATCTGTGGATGATGAACTTCATCATCATTTAATATGTACTAACTGCAATAGCATCGAAAAAGTATCTAACCCAATATTTAACAAACTTATTGAATATATGAAAAAAAGAGTACTCTTTTTGAAGCGCAAGATAACTCATTATCATTTTTATGGAACTTGCGCTAATTGTAAAAAAATAAAGGTGAAAAATTAATGTTTTTTTGATAAATTAGAGAAGATATTATTACTTATCTCTAGTGTAGTTTATATTGCATATATCGGATTTGTTGGTAGTATGATTAACCTATTTCGAGAATATGCAGGAAATGAATATTTAAGAAAACAAGATTGTTGATCAGATTCGTGAACAAACACGTCTTACACAAGATAGTGCCAACGTATCAACGAAGGATATGCACTTTTATCTTCCAAGTGATGGGACAACTAGCTTGGGTATATTTCGCACTTTTTAATAGTTTTATTTTTACTATTATTATTTGTGATTTTTTTAAAAAGGTATAAACCACAACATAGTCGCATTTCTATTCTTAGTGTACAGTATCTTATTGTTGATTTTTAGTTTAGGTATATTATTTATTAGTTGTATAATATATTTCTTCTTGGGATTAAGAATAATATTAATAAGAAATTCAGAAAAAATATAAGCGTGAAGCATAATTTCGAGGGATTCAGTTTCTTCGGAAATTGTAAAAATTTTTATAAAAAAATATAAGTATGTTGAAGTAATATGATAGTAAAAATATTACAAAAATACCAAGAAATATGATATGAATGTTAGTATTAGCAGAATAGTAAATTGAAATACATTCAATCTATACTGTTAGTATTCTTTAGAGATAGATAGTATCTATCAAATGATAAATATTAAATAAAAGCGAAAAATACTATACTTATTTAGAGTTTTTAGGAAATATCAGTTTGCAAAAATGGGTAAAGCTAATATAATTCTTAGTATAATTTATTTTTTTAGGAGGACTTATGAAAAAAATAAAGTTATTAAGATTTTAAAAACGATTAGCAATAGTGTTAGTAACCTTGCTATTGTTGGTAGGAGGTTATGGATACTATTTTGTTCATAAATCTTTACCAATAGTAGAAGGAAGACAGAATTAAATATTTTTAGACAAGAGTGTAAAAGATATCGCGAGATAAAAATGGAATTCTACAGTTGAGGCAGAAAAATGATAGTGATCTATATAAAGCTCAGGGTTATATTCATGCTCAAGATAGATTATTTCAAATGGATTTAGCTAGAAGACAAGCGAGTGGTAGACTTGTTGAAGTAGTAGGTGGAGCAGCAGTAGAAAAATGATAAGAAATTTCTAGTTTTTTTCTTTAAGGAAAGCAGCAGAAGAATCTTATAAGGATTATTCAGAAGAAGCTAAAAATATTAGAAAAATTATTCTCAAGTGTTAATGCATTTATAGAAGAAGCGAAGAAAGAGAATAAATTACCTTATGAGTTTTCTTTATTAGGTTACTCTCCTGAGAGCTGGACACCTATCGATTCATTGACGGTTGGTAAATATATGGCATATGATTTAGGTGGACACTGGGATCACTTAGGTTTTAATAACTGGATTTTAAATAATTTAGGGGAAGAGAATTTAAAACAATTACTTCCTGATAGTTTTTTTCAAAAAATAAAGATAATGATGAAATTATAAAAGCAAATCTAGGGTTAGATGTTAGTATTGATAAAGAAACGGCAAAAACTGAGAGACCACCGATGGAAAATGGTAGTAATGACTGGGTTGTTTCTGGTAAGAAAACTAAATCTGGTAAGACTTTATTGGCAGATGATCCTCATTTAGGATTAGGTACTCCATCGGTTTGGTATCAGATGTCACTTTCGACACCAAATAATAAAGTTTCAGGGTAATTTTTCCCAGGAGTACCGGGTATTATTCTTGGTCATAATGAACATATAGCATGGGGAGTTACGAATTTTGGACCAGATGTTCAAGACCTTTATATTGAAAAACGACAAGAGAATAATCCATATAAATTTAAATATGATAATGAATATTATGATGCTAAAGTTGATAAGTATTCAATAAAAAGTAAAAGGAAAAAGACGCTGTTGATTTTGAGGTTGTTAATACGAAGCACGGCCCAATAATTGATCAATTGTTGAAACCATTAGGAAATAAAGATACGAGTTTTTTTCAATGCAGTGGACAGCACTTGAATCCACACAAGAACTAGAAGCTATTTTAAATATCGATAAAGCGAAAAATTGGCAAGAATTTGAAAAGTCATTAGAAAAAATTCAGGGCACCAGCTCAAAACTTTGTTTTTGCGGATAATGAAGGAAATATAGCTTATAAATCAAATGGTAATGTACCTATTAGGAAAAAAAGGGTGATGGGAATCTTCCTGTTCCAGGTTATAGTAGTGATTATGGATGGAGTGGTTATGTTTCATATGATAAATTACCGAAAACTTGTTAATCCAGAAGAAGGTTTTATTGCGACAGCGAATACTGAAACTGTGAAAACTGATTATCACACATCAAACGTTTGGGCACAGCCATAGAAAAGCTCGTATAGATGAGGTATTATCAAAGAAAAAAATAATTTAACAGTTGATGATATGAAGAAACTTCAAATGGATACAAAAAATCTATATGCACAAGAATTTTTACAAAACTTCTTGAAAAATATAAATGTTGATAAAATTTCTAAAAAGAAGTAGTTGATAAACTAAAATCATGGAATAATGTAGACGAGAAAGATGAAGCAGCTCCTTTAATTTTTTTGATCTGTGGATGAAAAATCCAATCTTATATACTAAAAGACAAGATGGCAGCAGACGTATATAAATTTATGCCACATAAAAGAAAGTTATGTAGATAAGATACTTAGAGATAGCATAAATGGTAAAAAGTAAATCTTATTGAAGAGAAAAATGGTCTTCAAGAAGTATTAACAAACAGTTTAAATGAAACTATAACTGAATTGGAAGGTAAATATGGGAATAACGTATCTAAATGGAAATGGGGAACAGCTCATACATTAGGTTTCAGGCATCCATTATCTAAATCATCTACATTATTAGCATTTTTCTTAAATCCGAAAGAATATCCTATTTCAGGTTCTAAAGTTACAGTTCAAGCAGCGAAACAAAACGAAGAAGGACTTGTAAATCACGGTGCCTCTTGGAGATTTGTTTATGACTTTGAGACTAAAACAGGACATCATATTGTTGGACCTGGTCAAAGTGGACATTTCTTAAGTAATAATTATGATGATCAAATAGAAAAATGGGTAAAAGGAGAATATACGAGTGAATCTATAGGAAATATTCCTAAGGATAAAGTATTGGAACTAGTACCTAAAAAAATAATAAAAAAATAATGGAAAGTAATAAAAGTTTTCTTGTTACTTTCCATATTTTAATAGAAAAATATATAATATTATAAAAATAATTTGAATAAAGAAAAAATCTGATATAATGAGCGTAACGAGTAGGGCTGTGGTTTGAATAAGGAATACGCTCTGAGAAGAGAAATGGCGGTGCGACTCCGTCCGACTACTTGTTATGACATCTATTTTTATAGGTGTCTTTTTATTTAATTAATAACAAAATAATAAACATCATGTTATAATAAAAATTATAAACAGTAAAATGAAAAATAAACAGGAGAAAAAATGAACGTTAGAGAAAAACTTTGAGACTATAACAAAAAGAAATAGCTGAAACTTGCGAAAGAGTCGGTAGAAATGCTGATGAAGTGAAATTAATAGCTGTAACTAAATATGTTACAGATGCTAGAGTTGAAGAAGCGATAGAATCTGGAATTACAGATTTTTGCTGAAAATCGTCCTCAAAAATTATGTTGAGAAAAAAGTAAATATTCGGATAAGACTTGGCATTTAATAGGAAGTTTGCAAACTAGAAAAGTACGTGATGTTATTAACGAGGTAGATTATTTCCATGCTCTAGACAGAGATAGTTTAGCTAAAGAAATTGAAAAACGTGCAGAAAAAGAAATTAAATGTTTCGTACAGGTGAATGTTTCTGGAGAGGAGAGTAAACATGGTTTAACTTCAGAAGAAGCCATTGACTTTATTAAAGCATTGGAACAATATTCAAAAATAAAAGTTGTCGGACTTATGACTATGGCGCCTTTTGTTGAAGATGAAGAAATACTACGTAATTGCTTTAGAAAATTAAGACAGCTACGCGATGGAGTAAAAGGGTTGAACTTACCATATGCACCATGTGAGTTTTTATCTATGGGTATGAGTAATGACTATAAAATTGCGATTGAAGAAGGTGCAACTCATATACGAGTTGGGACTGCTTTAGTAGGTTGTGACTTAAAAAAATAATTTGAGGGAGGGGTAGTATGCAAAGAGTAATAAATGTAGGTGATTTAGTCGTTACGATTAAGTACAGAAGAAAAAAATGAAAAACATTTATTTAAAAGTCGAAAAAACGCAGAGGTTGTAGTAAGTGCCCCTCCGAGAACACCTAATTATATTATAAAGAAATTAATTCAAGAAAAATATTGATGAAATCAAATTAAGAAGAAACAATATATTAACGAATGGACATACTGTGAAAAAGTTATGCATCGGGAGAAAAAAACACTTTGTTTTTGGTAAAGAATATATGCTAGAAGTAAAGATTAGTAGAAAAAATTCAGTATCTCTATGTGATGATAAACTTATCTTAAGTATTAAAGATGAAGATCAAGACAGAGAACAAATAGTCACAAGAGAACTCAGAAAAAAATTCTTTTATGATATAGGATTGAAATTTATTGATAAACATGAAAAAATTATGGGTGTTCATGCTGAACAATTTAGAATTAAAAAGATGAAAACGCGTTGGGGAACATGTAACATTGAAGCGAAAAGAATCTGGATAAACTATGAACTTGTAAAATATCCAATTGAATGTTTAGAACATATTATAGTTCATGAATTAACGCATCTATTAGAAACTAATCATACACCGAGATTTTTATGCATTGTTAGAGAAATACTATCCTAACTATAAGAAAAAAATGATAAAGTTATAAAAGAATTTAGTAAAAATATTAAAATGGTAGATAGGAAAAAGGATTGGAAGTATTACAATTTTTGAAATTTAGTATTAAATTGTTTGTAGTTTGAAATTTTTGAAAACTATGTAAATTACTTTTGAAAAACAATAATTTAGATGTGTAATTATTGACTTTTTACGCTATTTACTATATAATTAATCAAGAGTTTTTAGTATTTTTATACTAACATTTTTTTGATGATACTTAAAAGTATTTTTGGAGGAAAAATAAATGTCACAAATTTTAAATAAAAGAAGATGGAAAAGTAGTTATCGCTTTTTTTCAGCAACAAAAGAAGAATTTGCGAAAAGGATTAGACCAAGCATTCAAACGTGCAGTTAAACGTGTTAACGCACCTGATTCAGAAAAAGGTAAATTACCAAGAGCCGTATTCAACAAAAATGTACGGTGAAGAAGCATTATACCAAGACGCAGTTGATTATGTATTACCAAGAGCTTACACTAAAGCTATCGACGAATTAGAAGTTTCACCATTAGCAATGCCTGATATCGATGTTAAAAGAAATCAGCAAAGAAGAAGGTGTTAAAATTCGAAGCAGTTGTTACTGTTAAACCAAACGTTGAATTAGGGTGAATACAAAAAAACCTTGGATTAGAAAAAAAGACTCAGTAGAAGTAACTGATGCTGATGTAGAAGAAAGATTAGATAGCTTATTAAGCCGTCAAGCTGAATGGCAAATCAAAGAAGGAGAATCTAAAAAAAGGTGATATCGTAGTTATCGACTTTAAAGGATTCATCGAAGATGAAGCTTTGAAGGTGGAGAAGCTAAAGGTTACGAATTAGAATTAGGATCAGGTTCATTCATCCCTGGATTCGAAGAACAATTAGAAGGAAAAAAGTTGCACCAGTTGACACAGTTGTTAATGTAACATTCCCAGAAAAACTACCAAGTAGCTGACTTAGCTGGTAAAGAAGCTAAATTCGAAGTTACAGTTCACGACGTAAAAGAAAAAAAGTTTTACCAGAATTAACTGACGAATTCGTTAAAGAATTCACTAAAGAAGCAGCTTCAACAGTAGCTGAATACAAAGAAAAAAATTAAAAGAAGAAATTAAATTAGAAAAAGAAAAACTTAGCAGAAAAAAATCTTATTCTGATAAAGTAATTTCTACAGCTGTAGAAAATGCAAAACTTTCTGTACCAGAAAAATTAGTAGAACAAGAAGTTGATTCTATGTTTGAACAATTCACTGGAAACTTATCTCGTCAAGGATTATCATTTGATTTATACCAACAATTCACTGGAAAAGGTGAAGCTGAACTTAAAGCTGAAATGAAATCTGATGCAGAAAACAAAATCAAAACTTCATTCGTATTAGGTGAAATCGCTGAAGTAGAAAAAAAGTTGAAGTAACAGACGCTGATATCGATGCAGAAGTTAAAGAACTTGCTACTATGTACAACATGACTGAAGAAGGAATCAAACAACGTATTAGTGTTGAAGACTTACGTGGTGAGTTAGTAATCCAAAAAACTGTTGATTTCTTAAAAGCTAACAACTAATTTTAGCAAATCATCCTTAAGCATATAGAGTGTCTAACATTCTATATGCTTTTTAGTAATAATAAGGTGGTGAATTTATTTGAACGAATATATTAAAAAGCCTAGAGCAAGAATTTTCCCTAATAAAAGAGTGGATTTAAGAAAGAAGAAAACAGAGCATTAGCTGATTATAAAAATAATGATAGAGCTTATATTAAGAAGTTAGCTTTCTTATCCTATGAGTCAAAAGTATATCAAGTTAGAATGTATGGTGTATTTCTTTTTGGATATTTATCAGGTGATAATGATATCCTAACTTTTATGCGAGATAAAGTATCTAAAGATAATAATTGGAGAGTACAAGAGGTTCTTGCGAAAGCATTTGATGAATATTGTAAAAATAAAGGTTATGAAAATTCAATCCCTGTAGTTGATGAGTGGTTAAGTTCTGATAATCCAAATACTAGAAGGGCAGTCACAGAAGGATTACGAATATGGACTAGTAGACCATATTTTAAAAGAGAATCCACAAGAAGCAATAAAAAGAATAGCACCATTAAAAGAAGATGCTAGTGAATATGTAAGAAAAATCAGTAGGAAATGCACTAAGAGATATAAGTAGAAAAATTTCCAGAATTAATAAAAGAAGAATTAAAAACTTGGAATTTAGAAACAAAAAGAAATAAAACAAGTCTACAAATTAGCGAGTAGGTTTGTTGTGGAGTAAATAAAAATAAGATAATATAGAAAAAGTTGTAATCCTCAAAATTTGGACAAATTTTTGTTCTTTGTCAAATTCGGTTAATTATACAAGGTAGCCTTCAGTTGAAAAACCAATTTCAGATTTAATTCCAGTATTTGAACTGAAATTTATTTAGGAAATAGCGTAATAATTTTTACTATATCCTTTCCTTAAAAATTAATTGATAATAAGAAAATAGATGTGTTAGAATGTAATTAAGTGAATTGGATGAATATATCAACCATATAAATATCTTGCTTCCGGACAAGTAGTCTACATTAATTATATCACTATAGATTCCATCAGAAAAAATATTCTTATTGTATTTAGAATTAAAATTATATTTTTTTAAGATTATTTAAATAAAAAAATAAAAACTAATCAAAAATTCCTGAATTTTAAAAACCTAGTATCCCTTTTTAAAAACACGTATATACCTGATATACCGACCCCAAAAGTTAGACCAAAAATCTAACTTTTTGGAGGTCAGTATTTTTATGACTAAATATAATTTTGAATTTAAAAAGAAAAGTCGTACTAGAGTATATAAATGAAAACATAAGCATAAGATCGTTAGCGAAAAAGTATGATATAAAACTCATAATAATATTGAAATTTGGGTTGCCAAATATAAGAAATATGGAGATGAAGGATTATATCGTTCAAGAAAAAATGAAGAATATCCTTTCGAAAAAAAGATATATGTTGTAGAATTATACTTAACAAGTGAACTCTCATACAATGACTTAGCTTTACAAGAAGGTATAAATAATCCAGCGCTTATTTGTAACTGGGTTAATCGCTTTAGAGTAGCTGGTCCTGATGCATTGAGAGAACGAAGGAAAGGTCGGAAAATCTTAATGGCTAAATCACCTAAAAAGTTAAGTAAGGAAACAACGAGTCAAACTACAAATGATAATATATCTAAAGAATATGTAAAAGAATTAGAAGATCAATTACTACAACTAAGGATAGAAAATGCATTTTTAAAAGAAGCGAGGAGACTGCGTTTAGCGGAAGAAGCAGAAATGAAAAGAAGGCGAGAATTATAAGCAGTCTCCGAGGAGAATTCATACTTAAAGACCTTCTTTTATATGCGAAAAATGCCAAAAAGCAACATATATGTACTGGCAGAAGAGATTCGATAGAATTAATCCAGATAAAGAAATTGAAGAGAAAATATTAGAAATAAGAAAGAATAACAAAGATTATGGTTATAGACGTATATATGGTGCGTTACGTAATTTAGGATATATAATAAATAAAAAGAAAGTTCAAAGAATTATACAAAAATTAGGCTTACAGGTTACATCATTCACTAGAAAAGTAGAAAATACAATTCTATATAAAGGGAAAAATTGGAAAAACAGCTAAGAATAGAATTAGAAGACGATTCAATACTAATATTCCACATCAAAAATCACTACAGACACAACTGAATTTAAATATTATGAAGTTAATGAGAAGGTAAATTAGTAGTAAAGAAACTATATTTAGATCCATTTATGGATATGTATAATGGTGAGATAATAGCTATAGTATAAGTGGGGAGCCCATCAGCTAAAAAAATATAATGGATGCGCTAGAAAAAGCTATTAAAGTCACAGCTAAATCCCTTATAGGAGAACTTTCCACTCTGATCAAGGATGGGCTTATCAAAATGAAGGCATACTCGAAAAGGTTAAAAGAAGAACGTATTTACCAAAGTATGTCTAGAAAAAGCAAAATTGTTTGGATAATTCGGTAATGGAGAATTTCTTCGAATATTAAAAACAAGAGATATACTATGGAACAACATATAATAGTTATAGGAACTGAAATTAGCTATTGAAAAATATATAAAAATATTATAATGAAGAGAATAAAAGAGAAACTAGGATGGTTAAGTCCTAAGCAATATAGAATAAAAACATATGACTGTATAAATATAAAAAGATAGCGTAGCAGTCATTACAACTACTACGCTATCCTAAGTCTAACTTTTTGGGGTCAGATCAATACGTGTCTTTTTTTATGTACACTTTATGTGTTATAATGATAATGAAAGCAATTTTATTTTGTATATATGAGCATAGTGTGAAAAGACAAATTAAAAGTGATTTATAAAAAAATCAATCCTTAATATAATAGAGGTAAATTTAGTAGAAAGTTGAGAGAGAAAAATGGGGAAAAGAAGTGCAGATTCAGTAATGTTTGGTTTTGATTTTCAGGTGAATGCTGCAATCGTCTTAATGTTGGAAGATATAAAGGGATTAAGAAGCATTAGATTAGAAGGAAATTATGAAGATATTGAGTTATCTTACGATAATGGAGAGCATGTATTGGCGCAAGCTAAAAGTATCACAGATCCAATAAATGATTTTAGTAATGTACACAGCAATTTAAAAGAAAGCGTTGAAGACATTATCTGAGGGAAAAGAGAAAAGGTAAAGTGAGAAGATTAATATTTATTACTAATTCTAGAAATCCTTTTAAAGAAAAAGATTAATATAGGTTCTTTCGAAGGAGAATCAAAAAGACCATATAGTTCATTATCCAAGAAGGCTCAAGATTTGGTGGATAACTATTTAAAAGATATTGAAAATCCCTTAGATAAGGATAAGTTTTTAGTTCATATATTACCTTTTGAAACCGATATTGATGAAGAAAGATATAAAAATTGTTAAAAATAGAATAGATGAATTTCTATCAGATTTAAATTTATCATCTTCTGGAATAGGAAAAGAAAGTAATGAAGGTGTGGCAAACTGATATTTTTAATAATGGAACTAAGAAAAATAAAAATAGAATTAACAAAATCTAAAAATTATCTGGCCGATTATTTATATTGTAACAGATATAAAAACGCTATGAAGATAATATTTTTTAGAAATCATAGATGAAAGTATTTATGATGATGTTTTACATAGATATGATGATTTAATAGAAACTTATACAGAGAGAATTTCATTTTTATAAAAAGTTATTTATGATTATAGTGATTTTTAAATCAGAAAAAATCGTTCTAAAAAGCTTTTAGATTTTATAGAAAGTAATTGGGAAAATTATAAAAGTGATTTCTTATTATCAGACGAAGATTCTGAATTAGAAAAGGGCATTAATTCAAGTTATTTTATATACCATATTAAAAATAAATTAAATATAAAAAGAATAAAGGACGGTGTGAATCTATGATTTTTAAAAGTATTAGTATAAAAGAGAAGGGATATATGAGAGGAAAATAGAATTTACAGATGAAGTTAATTTGATTTATAGTGAACAAAATAGTCGAGGAAAGACAACTTTATTAAGACTTATGCTTTATGGTTTAGGATATGATATTCCCAGTACTAGAAAAATTAAAAATTTGATAAGTGTTATATAGAGTTAAAACTAGAAGTTGAAGGACTGGGGAAAATAATGTTAATTCGTAATAAAAAGAATTAATAGACTTGATTGTAGATGGAAAGATTAGAACTTTTGTATTACCATGAGCAATATGAATTACATAGCTTATTGTATAATAGTTCAAATATAGATATCTCTTAAATATATTAGGTACTTTTTATGTTGATCAAGAAAAAGGATGGACTTTTATTAAATAGGGGAAAAAGTAATAGGTAATTTAACGTTTAATGTCGAAAAGTCTTCTTAGAGGATTAGCAAATTTAAAACTGTAGTGATTTAATAAATGAAGATAAATAATGATTTACAAAAATATAAGCAAATTTATAGTGTAGCAGAATATAGAAAATCAATACAGGAAGAAAATAGTGCTACTATAGTAGATTCATATGATGATGAGGTAATTAATGAACTTGATAAACTATTAATTCAACAGAGAGAATTAAAAAGAGTTAAAAAGAATAGATAATACTATTTTTAGATAATAGAAAGTTCAAAAATTCATAGAAGATATGAAACTACTTGTAGTAACATCTACTGGTGAAGAAATAAGAGTGACAGAAAAATATATTAGGACTAGAGGATATAACAGAGTTACTTAAAAATAAAAAATTCATATAGCAAATAGATATTCAGATATTTCTATAGAAAAAAATTACATAAAGAAAGAAAAAGAGAGAATGAGCAATTAAAAATTTTTTTAAAAGATGAATCTATTTTTAGAAATATTTAATAAAAGAAATATCAAGAATGAAATTAAATCAAATTGCTATAAGTAAACAAATTTCAAAACTGGAAAAAACAAAGATTAGTCTTAAGAAAACAAATAAAAACATTACTAAAAATGGAAATAAGTATATAGTAAAGGTTGCAAATAAGGTAGAGGATATGCTATAGAATTAGGAATAGGTGATATTTTTTAAAAGGTGATATATTTACATCTGATTTAAAATCGTTAACAGGAGCAGTATTACATAAATTAGCATTTGCTTTTTAGATTAGGATATATATCAGCAATTGAAGAAAAATTGAATATAAAGTTACCTATTATACTTGATTCCCCAAGTGGAAAAAGAAGTAGATAGAGGCAATATTTCGGCAATGATGGAAATTTTAAAAGGGATTTCCCCGATAATCAAATTATTATAGCTTCTATTTTTGAATATGATTTTAATAATATTAATAAAATAGAAATTAAAAATCACTTGTTGGAAAATATAATATCTAGTAAAACTTTAAAAATAAAAATCCTTGAAGAATAATAAAAATTGAGAAAAGTATACAAGTTTTTTTATGTTAAACTTGTACATAAAGAGAAAAATTCTAATTAGATTATTTTGTCTTTTTATATTCTAATATGTATCAAATACTCTTAATTGATATTTCTTATAAATTAAAGTGTATAACAATCATGTTAATTAATATGACTTTGTATTACCTAAAAATAACGTATGAGATATTAAACGTCTTCTAAAAAGTTTTTGAGGATTAATCAGTATATCTTTTTCATTTTACACGTATATAACCTATACGTGTCTTTTTATGTACACTTTATGTGGTATAATAGTAAGGATAATATAAAAATTTTTTTAAATTGTTGTTGATGTTTTGTGAGGTGATGATAGTGAAAAATGAATTTCAATTTATGATTTATAATTTAGATATTGATAATGAAAGTGCAAATGTAAGAATAGTAGAAGATAGTATATGGATTACACAAAAAGAATTGGCAGCATTATTTGAGGTTCAAGTACCTACAATCAAAAAACATTTACATAATATATAGTGAAGGTGAATTAGAGAAAAATTCAACTATGTCCAAAATGGAAATAGTTCAAAAAGAAGGAAGTCGAGAAGTAGACTTCTATAATTTAGATGCGATAATTTCAGTGGGATATAGAGTAAATTCTAAAAAAGCAACTGCCTTTCGAATTTGGGCAACAAACGTATTGAAAGAGTATATGATAAAAGGTTTTGCTATGGATGATGATCGCTTAAAACAAGGTACTTCTTTGTTTGGTAATGATTATTTCAAAGAACTTTTAGAACGTATTCGTGATATTCGTTCAAGTGAAAAGATATTTTATCGTCAAGTATTAGACTTATTCGCAACTTCAATTGATTATGATGGAAATAGTGAAGAAGCTAAGAAATTCTTTGCTACTGTACAAAATAAAATGCATTACGCAATACATCAAAAAACAGCTAGTGAATTAATATTTGATAGAGTAGATGGTGATAAAGAATTTATGGGACTAACTACCTTTAAAGGAGAATTACCAACATTAACAGAAGCTAAAACAGTTAAAAACTATTTAAGTGAAAAAGAATTACGTGGTTTAAATCAGCTTGTATCTGGATATTTAGATTTTGCAGAAAGACAAGCAGAACGAGAAATAGCTATGACAATGGCAGATTGGATAAAACATGTAGATAGCATACTACAAGCAACAGGTGAAGATGTATTAGAAAATGTGGGAAAAAGTATCGTATAAACAAATGGAAAAGAAGGTACTAGAAGAATATAAAAAGCATTCAGCACAGATATTAACACCAGTAGAAAAAGAGTATTTAAAAAGAAATTAAAAATATTACAAAAATAGCGAAGGAAGGAATACTAAAAATAAACTAACTAGAATCAGTTAGTTAGTTAAAAAGGTTATTGAGAAATAAGACATGAATAGAATAAGAAAAAAGCATAATAGAATATTTAAAAGAAAAGTTTTATTGAATATAAGGTAGAAAGTTTTGAAATTAGTAAAAGAGGAACTGGCGGAGAAAAAGCAAAAGATACAAGATTTTATTAATTATATTAAATCAGGAAAAATAAAAGATTACAATGAAGAACAACTACAAGCTATGTTCGCTACTGAGGTTTTTGAAAAAACTCTAGGTTATAAAAAATAGCTTTTAATGAAACTTGGGAATATGAATTAGAAAGAAAGACAGATGTAGATGGACAAAAAGCCTGACATAGTTTTAGGAGAATTTACTTCTAATGAATCAAAAGTTTTTGCTGTAGTTGAGTTAAAAGATTTTTAAATACTATGATTTAGATAAGAAACAAAACCGCGTAGGTGATAAAAAGAACACCTGTAGAACAAGGGTTTGGATATGCTCCCTAAATTTGGAGGGAATTGTCGTTGGGTTTTTAATAAGCAATTTCAATGAAATTCGTTTATATGATAAAAATGATGAAAAATCAATATGAGAGATTTTATATTGAAGATCTTGAAGATAATTTTTGAGTTCAAAAGATTCTTGTATTTGTTATCAAAAGAAAATATTCTTGATAGAAAACTAGATAACTTAATAGATTTAAAAAAATTAAAGAAGAAGAAAAATTGAGCGTGAATTTTTATACTAAGTATAAAACGATACGAAGTAAAATAGTTTTCACAAGTGATAGAAGATAATAGAACATATAATGCTGATGTTCTAATTGAAAAATCACAGAAATTACTAGATAGATTCTTATTCATAGCTTTTTGTGAGGATAAAAACATAATACCAGCGAATAGTTATAAAACCATGGGTGTTTAGTTCTAATGAGAATGTAACAAAAACATGAATTATTTACTATGTTGTGTAGGAATATTGATAAAGGAATAAGAAAAAGGAATTAATAAATTCAACGGTGGATTATTCAAAATATGATGAAATCTTAGATGATTTAGTATTAGATGATGTCATATTCACAGAACTAATAACACTTGCAGATTATGATTTCAAGACTGATGTCGATGAGAATATTCTTGGTCGTATTTTTGAACAGAGTATTAGTGATTTAGAAGAGTTGAAAAATGATGCTTTAGGTATCGAGACTGATAAGAAAAAAGGAAAAAGAAAGAAAGAAGGTGTGTTTTATACACCTAGTCGTATAACTAGAGGAATAGTTGAAAAATCTATCGGAGAATATCTTAATGATAAAAAACTTGAATTAGGTTATGAAAAATTACCAGAGTTAACTGATGAAAGTATTGAAACACAACGTGGTTTAAGTGCTAAAGCTGAAAAACACCTGACTTTTTGGCGTGAATATCGTAGTAAGGTATTAAGTATTAAAGTTATTGATCCAGCATGTGGATCTGGAGCATTTTTAATCGCAGCATATGATTATTTGAAAAAAGAACTTGATGAAATTAATGATCGTATAGCCGATCTTAAAGGACGTACGCAAGAGCTTTTCGATGGTGATGAGATGTATGATGTCAGTCTTGAGAATGAATATTTAATCAAATGTTTATATGGTGTTGATTTAAATCCAGAAAGTGTTGAGATAAGTAAATTGTCACTATGGCTTAGAACACTAACTAAGGATAAAACCACTAACGAATTTGATAATAATATTAAGAGGAAACTCTATTACAGAATTTAATTTTAATGAAGAATTTTCGGAAGTTTTTCGCAAAAAGGTGGTTTTGATGTAGTTATCGGAAATCCTCCGTATGTGAGGCAAGAAGATATAAAAGAAGATAAAAAGTATTTAGAAGAAAATTATTCTACTTATATAGGAACTGCAGATCTGTATTGTTACTCTATGAACTTGGAATTAGACTTTTAAAAACAGGTGGTGTTCTAGGATACATAACATCTAATAAATGGCTTCGAATTAATCTACGGTAAAAATATTCGAAAAAATGTTAAACGAATATTATATTATTGAGATAGAAGATCATGGGAAAGTAAAAATGTTTGTAGATGCGGGAGGGAAACGAATATTATAATAGTTAAAAGATAAATCGTCAAAATCCACAAGTTAAAAATTGTCCTGACTGAAGAAAAATAATAAAATATTTGAAACTAATCAGAGTAATTTTAATGAAGATGGCTATTTATTCCTTGATAATAAATTGTTGAAAGTAAAGATAAGATTGATACTAAGGGTATAGCTCTTTCTGAATGGAGTATTAATATTAATAGTGGTTTAAAAACTGGGTTTAATGAAGCTTTTTATAATTAATAAAGAAAAAGTATGATGAATTGGTAAGGAAAAAGATCGTAAAAATAAGGATATTATAGTACCAATTTTTCGTGGTAGAGATATAGGAAGATATAATATAAACTTTTCAAATTTATATTTAATAAAATACACATAATGGTTTTAAAAAGAGATTCTGAGATAGTGCACACATAGAAATAAATAATTATCCCGTTATAAAAGAGTATTTTGATGGATTTGAACCAAAATTATCGGCTAGAAGCGATAAAGGGGCAACACAGCATAATATGAGGAATTGTGCATATTTGGATATTTTTAATGAAGAAAAACTTATATATCCTGAAATAAGTGCAGGTGCGAATTTTTATTATGATAAAAATGTCATATTATATAGAAATGACAGCCTTTGTTATAACTGGAGAAAAAATTAAATATTTATTGGTTATGTTGAATTCAAAATTTTTAGAGTTTGCTTTTGAAAAATATTATTTAGGACAAAAGATTTCTGACTCGCTGAGATATAAAAAGTTGCACTAAAATAAACTTCCTATTATAGTCCCAACCCAAGAACAAGAAGTATATCTTACTAATCTAGCTGATAAGATGTTAGAGAGTAAGGAAAAATTAGCTAAGTTAAAATAAATTGTTAGAGTTAGCAGTAAATGATAAAAAAACTATGAAATGCAATTAGAATTAAAAAAAGAAGATAGAAGATTTAAAGGAAGAGATTCTAGATACAGATTATGCTATTGATAGTTATGTCTACGATATGTATGGTATAACTGAAGAAGAAAAAGCATTGATAGAAGAAAAATAAAATATATAATTATTATATTGTTATTTTATAAATTTACATAATGAATTATTATTTGTAATATATGGAGGGAAAAAAATGAAAAAGAATCAGAGTAATATTTATATTTTCGATAATAATGGTAATTATTGCAATTGTTATGATTTTAAAAATCAATAGTGAGTATTGAAGAAATTTTTAAAAAATTTATTATATGGTGGCTTAGTATCTATTCTTACAGCCCTATTATTGGAAAATTTATGGTCATAAACAGGAAGAAAAGATGTTAGTAAATACATTTATATGGAAAGGTGTTATTCCATATTTAGAGGATATGGATGAATTATTTTATATTCTCGTGATATACATTTTTTTAGAGTTTGTGTTTAATGGAATTTCTATAGATGAAGAAAAATTGGAGAGTGTATGAAGAAGTTTATCATAAATATAAAAATAATAAATCGATCAATGGTAAGTTTGAAAATTACGTTACAGAAATTAAAAAGAAATGGTATAAAGTATAATAACCATATATCTTATATAAGTGAATTAATAAGTAAAAATCGATAATAAAGGTTTATTTTATAATAAACGTGATACTTATGAGTATTGTGAAAAAGCTATATAGAAAAAAATTGAAAAATATAAATTATGTGTTGTGTGAAGTTTGTAGTACATTACAAAAATGTAGAACATATAGAGGATGTTACAGAGAAAAATGTATAGAGTTAGGAGTTTGTAGATGGCTTAGTTATAAATACAATGTAGATTATGATTGTAACATAGAAGATGAAGATGATAATATAGAAATTGAAGAAAGTAAAAGAATTAAAGCAAGAGATGAATTAAAAGAAGGATTAGATGATTTAATAAAAAGTGGTACAAAAATATAAAACAATTAAAAAAATTAAGAGAATAATTGAATTTTGAATAAAAACTAGTTTTACTTTTATATTTATCATATTTATTGATTACATCTTAGTATAAAAAATTAATTCAAAAATTTTACTAACTTTAGGAGAAGGATATGTTTAAGAAATGTGTAGTAGTAGAAGTGAAAAATTATAAAAATACACCACAGCCCTAGACCAATTAAACTTTCAGATGAAATGGATAGTGTAATAAAAATTACTTTGGTACACACCGAATATTGATTCATATCAATCTAGTAAAAATGAATTAATCTCTGATAAAATTTATGATGAATTTTTCATTTTCTTATATCATTGGTCAAATGGGGATGAAGGAAGGGCAGGATGTAAAAGTGGTTGTGGACAAGAGACGTTATCAGTGATGATGAATGGAAATTTTTGAAGGGAAAATATGTACGAATTGCCAAAAATAATAATATCAAAGTATTCTACCTTTTCTAAAGTAAATGCTTTATTAACAGCTATAAGAAATAGTATAGCGCATGGTCATTTTTCTATAATCGATGACTATTTTATTGGTTTTAATAAGAAACGTACTACGACTGAACCAGAAGATTTGAAAAAAGCTGTTATAAAGATTAAGCCTAAATTATTACTTAAGGCATTAGATCAATTAACGTCTCCAATAGGTAAGGAAAAACTGCTTGCATATGCTTTTAAAAATGTTGGTTATAAAGTTACAGAACCAAAAAATAGAAGTAGGGATTTTGATCTATGTCTCGAGAAGAATGGTAAGAAGTATGTAGTAGAAATAAAATCATATAAAGGTCAGACATATCTACATCCTGAGCATATTACGAGATTTCTTAAGAGGGCAGAAGAAGAAGTACCTGATTATGAAAAGATATTACTTATCGATACATCGAGGGTAACGAAAGCTGTACGAGCGCTAGAATCAAATATTAAAGGATTTAGGATTATAGATATTAATCAGGTTAAGCAACTATTAGGAAGAGAACCTGCAGATATATTAGCCAAATAAATCTATAACTAATAACAAGAGCGATTCAAAAATAATAACTTTGAATCGCTCATTTTTATTTCATTTGTTTACTTACAGTACTTACTTTCTCTAGAATTTCATCTAGACTGAAGTATCCACTTCTTTGAATAGATAGCCTTCCTTCAATATAAAACTTCTACAGTTGGTGCAGAAAGAATGCCTCGTTGAGCAGCAATTTTCATGTTTTCTTCTAATGAAATGTAGTATGCTGCAAATGTCTTTTGTGATTTTCTTGCCAAGTAGTAATTCTGTTTTTTTATTGAGTGACATGGCATACATGTGGCTGTTCCGTATTGAATAATCGCTATGTCATTGTCATTGATGATTTTATTTAAGTCGTCATTTTTTTGTGAAGTCAATCATATTTTATAATCCTTTTTAATATAAGAAACAGTGTAGTATACTGTCTTCTTTAAATATGTGTATATTATATTCGTTTTAGATTTGAAATACAACTAATTGAATCGTGTATATACTAATTAGAAAATGAAAAATCTTTTTATAGAAATATTCTGAAAAACTATTGACATTAATTTTTGTGTGTGATATTATTTTTATAACGTAAATAGATAAGTATTATAAAAAGAGGCCGCGATGACTAATTTAAAAGGTAGCATCGCCGAAGTGATTTATTTCACTGGGGTTATGTCGAATAGGCATAGCACTGTCATTAGAAAATGCCCATTTTCTTCATGGTGAGCTTTTTATAATAAGGGCAAGAGGAATAGGATAGAATTATATGCTAGACTACAAGGACCTTTTGTTCTTGTAGTCTATTTTTTATAACTTATTTGAAGGAGAAAGTAATGAGATTATTTGATGGTATGACGATAGAAAATGGTGAACTGAATATTTCAGGTGTTGGGGTGAGTGAGTTAAAAGCTCAATATGGGACACCACTTTACGTTTATGATGAGAATATGTTAGTGAACCAATGTAGAACTTTTATTAATAATTTTAAAAGTTCGAAGTTCAATACAGAAGTTCTTTACGCATCGAAAGCTTTTAGTTGTTTAGAAGTATTAAGAATTGCGAGTAGAGAAGGTTTAGGTGTAGATGTGGTTTCACTTGGTGAAATTCATACAGCATATAAAGCTGGTTATGATATGAGACGAGCTTATTTCCATGGAAATAATAAAACTCGTGAGGAACTACAATATGCATTAGAAGTTGGTGTAGGAACTATCGTTGTAGATAATGACTATGAATATGAAATGATTAATGAAATCGTAAGAGAGAGTGGGAATACTGTAGATGTACTTCTAAGAATTAATACAGGTATAGATGCGCATACACATGAATACATCAAAACTGCAAAAGATGATTCGAAATTTGGTTATTCAGTATATGATGAAACAATTTATGATTTAATCGCAGATATTAATAATCAAAGCAATCTTAACTTCGTAGGATTCCATTCACACATCGGATCACAAATTTTTGAAAAAACTTCATTTTTCGAAGCTGTAAAAGTGGTTATGGAATTTACGAAAAAAGTTCAAGAAAGATTAGGTTTAACTATAAGTGTTCTTAATCTAGGTGGAGGGTTCGGAGTTTATTATACTGAAGAAGATAGACCTTTTGAGCTTGCTGAATTTTTAAGAGAATATATCGAAGTAGTGGAACGTGAAAGTGATAATTTCGGCTTAGATTTAACTAAGGTAGTTATTGAACCTGGTAGAAGTTTAACATGTAACGCTGGTAGCACATTATACAGTGTTGGTGGAGTTAAGAAGACTTTTGCAGGTCGTGAATATGTGTTTGTTGATGGTGGTATGGCAGATAATCCTCGTTATGCATTATATAAAGCAAAATATGAGGCAATGTTAGCTAATAAAATGAATCAAGAAGCTGATATAACTTATACAGTTGCTGGTAAGTGTTGTGAATCTGGAGATATGTTAGTAATGGATGCAAAATTACCTAAAGCTGAGCAAGGTGACTTACTATTAGTATCATCAACAGGAGCGTATAACTACAGTATGAGTAGCAATTACAATAGATTACCGAAATTGCCGGTAGTATTTGTAAAAGATGGAACTAGTCGCCTAGTAGTAAAAAGGTGAGACTTTAGAAGATTTAATTAGACAAGATATCTAATTTAAGAAACAAAAATAAAAAAATATTATTAAAAATATATAAAAATAAGTTAGAAACAAGGAGAACAAGATTATGACAATTTATACAGGAAGCGGAGTAGCAATAGTAACACCATTTTTCGAGGATGGAAGTGTAGATTATGATACGTTTGGAGAGTTAATCGAATTTCAAATTAGTGAAGGTACAGATGCGATTATCGTAGCGGGAACTACTGGTGAGAGTTCAACAATGCCTGACGATGAGCAAGTAGCGGTTATTAAATTCGCGATTGATAGAGTAGCAGGACGTGTGCCAGTTATCGCAGGAAGTGGAGTTAACGATACGGCTCACTCAATAAGATTAAGTAAAGAAATTGAAAAATTAGGGCCAGACGCATTATTAGTAGTAACACCATATTACATCAAAACTAGCCAACAAGGTTTAATTGAACACTTTGAAGCAATCGCGAATAGTGTAGATTTACCAATCGTACTTTACAATGTACCAGGAAGAACTGGACAAGTTATGGCGCCTGAGACTATTCTACACTTATCTCAACACAAAAATATCGTGGCGTACAAAGATGCTGTAGGGGATATTGCTCATACTTTAGCAGTTAGAAACTTAGTAGGGGATAAAATTGATATTTACTCAGGAAATGATGACATTAATATACCTATTATTTTAGCAGGTGGTAAAGGGACAATCTCTGTTTTAGCTAACGTTTATCCAAAAGCTACGCACTTAATGTGTAAATATGCTTTAGAAAGACAAGTGGACAAAGCGTTTGAATTACAACTTAAATACTTAGACTTCATCCACATGTTATTTGCTGAACCAAACCCAATGCCAGTTAAAAAAAGTGTAGAATTAATTGGGAAATCAGCTTGTCACTATCGTCTACCTATGACACACGTTGCTCCAACATTAGCGACAAAATTAGAGCAAGAGATTGCAAGACTTAATTCATTACAAGGAGAGTAAAAATGAGAGTTTTATTAAGTGGTTATAATGGAACTATGGGACAAGTTCTAAAAAACTATATTCAAGACAGTACTGATTTAGAAATTGTTGCAGGTGTAGGTCGTGAATTATTAGAAGAGAAATTTCCTACATATACTTCATATGAATCTTTAGAAAAGGTGGCTGATGTGATTATTGATTTTTCTCATCATGCTGGGACTGCTGAACTAGTGGAGTATGCTAAACGTACAACAACGAAGGTTGTAATAGCGACAACTGGTCATACTGCAGAAGAATTAGAATTAATCGATGAACTAGCGACTCATGTTGGAGTAGTTTACGCTGGGAATTACAGCTTAGGAGTAAATGTCTTAGTTGAGTTGGTGAAAAAAGCTAGTGAATTGTTATTAGGATATGATATCGAAGTTATTGAAAAACACCATAATAAAAAAGTGGATGCACCTAGTGGAACTGCAAAAATGTTAGTAGATGCGGTTAAAGATGTAGAAGATTATAATAGAGTTTATGGTCGTCACGGAGATATGAAACGCCAAGAAAAAGAGATTGGAATTCACGCGGTTCGTGGTGGAACTATTGTAGGTGAACATGAAGTGATTTTTGCTGGAGAAGATGAGGTAATCGAGATTAAACATACGGCTCTAAGTAAAAAAATGTTTGCCAAAGGATCTGTTACAGCTGCACAGTGGCTTAACAATGTTGAAGAACCTAGATTATATTCTATGAAAGATGTACTAGGTATAGAATAATAAAGTCAGAAGCGACCAAATGAGTCTATAGAGGTGATAACAGAGTCATCTCTAAGTAGTTTATAACTAGATAAATGAAGAAAGTAATCTAGTATAACACTTAAAACAAAAGAATATTATAATAAAGTTAGTTTGACATATGTAAAAAATTAGATATAAAATAGAAAAATCATATAGATAATAGGAGAAAGAAATGAAATCAACAGAAGAGATTATTAAATTTATAGCAACATCTAAAAAGAAAACACCGGTTAAAGTTTATGTTAATTTTAACGCTGATGTAGAATTTCCAGAAACTTTAGAAGTTTATGGTGAAGGAAACTCAAGAGTTATCTTTGCGGATTTTGCTGATTGGGTGGAATTTTACGAAGCTAATAAAGCTGTGGTAGTAAATCACCGTGTAGAAAATGATCGTCGTAACAGTGGTGTACCGATGATCGATTTAACTCAGTTTAACGCTCGTATCGAACCAGGATGCTCGATTCGTGAACACGTTAGTATCGGAGATAATGCGGTTATTATGATGGGTGCTGTTATTAATATTGGTGCTAAAATTGGTAAAAACACTATGATCGATATGAATGCTATTTTAGGTGGACGTGCGGAAGTTGGAGAAAACTCTCACGTTGGTGCTGGATCTGTGTTATCAGGTGTTATTGAACCAGCTAATGCTACACCAGTACGTGTAGGTAACAATGTTCTTATCGGAGCTAATGCTGTTATCTTAGAAGGTGTGCAAATCGGAGACAACGCTGTTGTTGCAGCTGGAAGTGTAGTAACGAAAGACGTAGCTAGTGGAGATGTAGTAGCGGGTGTTCCAGCACGAGTAATCAAAACACGTAGTGAAGTTGCAGAAGAAAAAGTAGATATTATCGCAGAATTAAGAAACTTATAATAAAGTAGGAAGAGAAGATGAAAGTAATTACTGAAGAGAATTTAACATCATGGCGTAGACATCTGCACCAAAATCCAGAGTTATCTTTGGAAGAGCATAAAACTAAAGAATTTATCGCTAGTGTCTTAAAAGAATATGGTATAGAATATCAAGAAACTCTTGAGACAGGTTTGGTGGTAATCTTTAAGGCAAGTGTAGAAACTAAAGATACGATTTTATTCAGAGCTGATATTGATGCATTACCTATCACAGAGGAAAATGATGTTGATTTCAAATCTAATAACGATGGTGTGATGCATGCATGTGGTCATGATGGACACACGACTATGCTTTTAGGAAGTGTTATAGAAGCGGCAGATTATTACAAAAATAATGATATGAAGGTGAATAGTATTTTCGTATTTCAACCAGCTGAAGAAACTTTCGGTGGAGGGAATTTATTAATTAATGATTTTGATTTTTCACCATATAACATTTTAGCAAGTTATGCCCTACATATGAATCCAGATTATCCAGAAGGGTACATCATTTCTAAACCAAAAGAAATTATGGCTAGTGCTAATGAATATAGAATTTATATTAAAGGGCGTGCAGCTCACGTTGGTTTGAAAAAAATACTGGAATCGATGCTCTTAATGTGGCTACAATGTTCTTCCAGGAGATGCTAAAACTTAATGCGTTGCACACTAAAGCACGTAACACTAATATTATTCATATTGGTAAAATGTACGGTGGAGATGCGATGAATGTTGTTGCGGAGAATGCCTACCTAGAAGGAACTATTAGAACATACAGCATGGAAGATCTGGCTACGATAAAAGCTGCAATTGAAAATACGTGTAGGACTTGAACATCTTACTGGAGCAAGTATTCGTGTTGACTTTGCTGAAGGTTATCCAGCGGTAATTAATGATGAAGTTCCTTATAAAAGTAATTAAAGAAGTTATGAAAAAGAAAAACATTGATTATATTGAGTTAGAAGAAGCTTATCTATACGGAGAAGATTTCTCATTCTTTTAGCAGATTGTCTCCTATAAACTATAGTTTTTAGGTTTAAGAAATGAAGAGAAAAACTATGTTTCAGGATTACACACCAACTTTCAACTTTGATGAAAAAAATATTAAAAAGTAGGGGTTAAATATTACCTAGGAATATTGAGTCATTATAACAAATAACTTTGTTGATTTTAAGTAAAATAAAAAGGGCTGATTTAAAGGTCCTAAAAGTTTATATGAGAATTCATAAACGCAGTGGTTTATAGATATCTAAATTTACTTTATAAGAGCTTTTAGATATCTGATGAAATTTGCGGGGTGGCTTTAAAAAAATCGATTTCTCTGAAATCACGATTTTTGAGTCACTCCCTTTATCTAAGAAAAGGATTTTTATGGCAACAATTGAGTTAAATTATAATAACATACGACAAAAATGCAATAAATTTAAAAGAACGAGCACAGGACATAATAGCTGTAGTTAAAAACAATGCGTATAATTTAGATTTAAAAAGAATGTAAAAATTATACTCAGAAGTAGGAATAAATTATTTTGCAACAACAAAAGAAGAAGAGTGTAAAAGTAATAAGAGAAACATTAGGAGAAGATGCTAATATTTTTCTTTTTAAATCCAACTTATAATTTTGATTTAGTTAGAGAATACAATGTTGAGATAAATATAGCGGGTCTTGAATATTTAAAAGAAAATCTTGAAAATGTTAGAGACTTAACGCTGCAATTGGAATTTGCGGGTAGTATGAGACGTGCTGGAGCAAGAAATCTGGAAGAAGTACTAGAAATTATAAATTTCTGTAAAGAAAAAACAAACTAAAATTAAAAGGATTTTGGTCTCATTTTTCATTTGCTGATGAGTTTGATGGATTCTATGAAAAAGAAAAAGAATTGGTATTGAAAGTTCTTGACGAAGCACAAAAATATCATGATTTTGAAGTAGTTCACTTGCAAAATAGTGCTTCGTTTTTACGTGATGGTGCGTTTAAGAAAACAACACACCAGAGATTGGGGATAATTCTTTATGGAGCTATGCCTTACAATGTGAAGGAAAATCCAGTTGCTCTTAAGAATTTAGTTATTAAAAACCCAATTACTGTTTATGGTGAAATTATTAATATAGTAACCTTGGGTAAAGGTGAGTGCATAGGGTATTCTAATTCATATATAGCTGATGCTGATAAAAAGTAGGGGTTGTTAATATTGGCTACGGCGATGGAATACTACGAGACAGATTAAAAGGAAAAAAACATGTTTAATCAAGGGTAAAAGAGAAATATTTACTCAACGATGATGAGTCACTTAGTAGTAGAAATAGGTGAAGGAGAAAGTATCGGAGATAGGGTTTATATTTATGATGATAAGCAACAACTTCATGATTATACTAAGTATTTTGGACCGAATTCTGTGCAACTTGCAGCATTGAATTATGATAGTTTAAAAAGTGAAAAAGATTTATTAATAAAAATGAACGGCGCATACGATGTATGCGTCGTTCACTATAAAAAAAGGAAAAAAATTTTAAATGAATTTAAATTAAGAATATTAACTCAAAATCTTTTTAGAGATACTTATTTATCTTGTTCTTCTTGGAATTTTTTAGCGATAGTTGCTTCGAAATCCGCTGGAATAGAACGTTGTTTGATGATGATTACGTCAGATTTTGCATATCTAACGATACCTTCAGACACTGATCCCATAAGCATACGTTTGAATCCAGTTAAACCAGAAGATCCACAAACTACAAGATCGATACCTTTTTCGTCAACAATATCTTCACTAAGAACAATTTTAGGAATACCTTGTTCAACGATACCGAATACTTTAGTTAACCCATCTTTTTTAGCAGATTCTACATAGCTATCAACTAATTCTTTAGTACGTTTGTAGAAAGAGTTGAAAATGTAAGGATCTGATAAACCAGAAGTTGCGATTGTCGCATCAATAACAGACGCGATATATAACTCTGCATCCTCGTTTCTTTGAGCAATGGCTACGGCATTTTTGAAAGCCCATTCAGCTTGTTTTGAACCGTCTACTGCGACTAAAATTTTAGAATATTTATTTTCCATGATCATAACCTCCGACTTCTATGTCTTTACTTATATTATATCATATTTACAGTAAAACGTAATTTTCAAAAATAGTACAAATATTTTTCATAAAATAAAGAAAAACCTACGAGTAGCGGTATATACAGCTTTTAACTCCTAGGTTTATGTTTTTGATTATTCTATGAATATTGATTATACGTTTTCATCAACAACAGTGATAAGTCTTTTTCTCTTGTGTTCTTTATTATCGATATTAACTCGGTATATAAGTTCGTAAGTTCCTGGTTTAGTATTATCAACTTCTCCTTCGATAATAAGATCATCTAGATAAGATTTCCCTGCTTTACGAGCAATTACTCCATCTTTGTTAGTATCTACTTCTTCACCAACTTTTATTGTTGCATTTTCAGGGATAATGAAATAGAAAGTACGTTCAAGTCGACGTTCAAGACGTTTTCTGTATTTTTCTTCGTCTTCAGCACTCATTCGATCTCTAAGTTTTTCATCAACTAAAGGCATTAGCTCAACTTCAGTATCAGCTATACAAATTCTACTATTAACAAGTGTAAACGTCTGAGTTCTTCCAGGTCCACAATAAGATTGACATCCTATGATAAATTCAGCATTTGGAGCTTTCTTTTTTAATTTTGGAATTAAAGTTTTAAGATTAACACCAAGGCAATCATCACATAATCTAAATGTTACTTTATCTTCAGTAACAATATTTTTATCATTTTGAGCCATATTATATCCTTTCATAATTTATTTGTTTGAAACTAGAATTTATTATATCACATAATTATAATAAATTAAATTTTAAATATCATCTTTAAGACTAATTATTTTTATTCTTTTCTTTACTATAGTATTTAATATAAACAATGAAATAAATAGTATAAAGATATGTAAGATTATTGTTGTAATAAGACTTATGAAAAATTCTTCGGGCACCATTTTGAATTAAGTTTGACTCATCAGGACTTAATAACCAAAAGATCGTTTGAAAAATAGCAACTGATGGAATTTTTATCCAAAATGAAGTGAAATTATATGAAATGATACAAGATAGGGATACCTATTACTATAATAAATGCAAGCAGTACTTTTGTTAAATGTATTTGTGATATAGAAAATAGTTCTTTTCTTACAAAGTATTATCAGTAATATAGTAGAAATAGTAAAAACTACGATAAAAATATCATTGTTTTGTAACTTAAACTATATAGTGTTCTTACGTCTTGCATATGAAGTATATCTTTATCTGTATACCAATCAAGATTTAATATTGCTTTATGATTCAGATAATCTAGTAAATTAGTGGTATTTTTTTATTAATTCTTCATATGTAGTTCCAATTTTAGGGGCTAAATTTTTCTTTTTATAGAAATTTTTATAAGAATTTAAATTAAAACAATTGTAAAATATTATGCAAGTATACTACTAATAAATAGTGAAAAAAATTTTCTATAACAATAAGGAACTGTATAATATATTTTTCTCATTATTGCACCTCCAATAAACATTATAACACATAAACATAGTTGTAGAAATGAGGTTTTGCTTTTAAATTTGGTTTACATATTTACACAAATTAACAAAAATATAAAAGATTTATAAAAGTTTTTGAGTAAAAAACATTTAATATTTATGTAAATTATGGTAAAATATACACATATAGTTATTTATTTTGGGGAAATCATGAATAAGTTTTTTTAAGATCTATTTAGAGTTAAGAGAAAAATAGAGCATAGGCAATACAGGTCTAACTCTCTTTACCAAGTGAAAATGAACTCGCAAGAGAATATAATGTTTCTAGGGAAACTATAAGAAAAAGCATTATTACTATTATTAGAAAATGGTTATATTCACAAAAATACAAGGGAAAAGGATCTATAGTGTTAGATGTTCATAGATTTAGATTACCTGTAACAGGGATTTTAAGTTTTAAAGAACGTCGCTCAATTTCAAGATGTAGATGCAACTACTAAAGTGTTAGTGAATAAAGTAGATGCTCCAGATTTTTTAGTAAGACTTGGTCTTGTTAAACCGGATGAAAAATTAATCTACTTAGTACGCCAAAGAATAGTGGATGGAGAAGCAGTAATTCTAGATAAAGATTATATTAGAAAAAGTACAATAGGGATCTACCTACCAATCGTGTAGAGGAATCATTATATGAATATCTAGAAAAGGATTTAGGAATTAAAATCTCTTATGGAAATAAAGATTTTAAAAAATTGAACCTGTTAATGAAGAAGATACTACATATATTGATTTAAACGGTCATAAACATATTGCAGTATTACGAAGTGATGTGTATACAGAAGGAACAGATTTCCTACATTATACAGAGAGTCGCCATAGAGTCGATAAGTTTTATTTCTCTGAATTTGCGAGAAGAAAAAGCGATAGAATAAATTAATATGATTATAGAAGAAAACTTTAAACAGAGAATTTTGTTTAAAGTTTTTGTCTATAATAGTATAAAAATGAAAGACAGAAAAATTACTATAATATTTTTTAGTTTATAGATGCCTAAGTTAGTTAATAGATTTCTAGAATATTAAATAAGTATAGAAATTTCCAAGAATTGAAGCCTTTTTCACAAGAAAAATAATCATTGAAAAATAATAAAAATAAAGTGTATAATTAATATAAGTTCTTAAATTTCCGGAAATAATCTCGGAAATATTTTTAGGGAGTGTGAGAAAAATGAAGATAGTTGTATTTTCATTAACTGGAAATTGCAAAGAGATTTGTAGACATGTAAAATCCCAGAAGATGATGTTATTGACTTTATTTGATATTGATTATGAAGTTGATTTCGATTATATTTTATAACACCAACGATAGGTTTTCGGACAAGTCCCTGAAGGGTAGCAGAGTTTTTTTAGAAACTAACATAAGCACTTAAAAAGGAGTAGTAGGTAGTGGAAATAAAAACTGGGGTAATAGATTTGCTAAAAAGCTCAGAAACTATTAGCAGAAGTATAATGTACCCTTGCTTATGAAAATCGAATTACATGAAATACAAAAGACTTAATAAAATTTAAAAAAATATATTTGGAGAGTGTAAAGAATGGAGAAATTTAACCATATTGAACTAAATAATGAAGTAACAAAAAGAGGTGACAATGGATTTTTTAAATTAGAAAAAGACATTGAGGCTATTGAAGAATTTCTTCGTGAAGTAGACTTTCGAACTGTAAAATTCAGTTCAGAAATGAAAAGACTTAGATATCTAGTAGAGGAGAATTTCTACTATAATATCTTTGATAAATATATTGAAGATGAAATTTTTAGAATGTTTAGAATTAGCTGCAAACTTTAAATTTGAATTCAAAAGTTACATGGCAGCAAGTAAATTCTATAAAGATTATGCATTAAAAACAAATGATAAAAACAATATTTAGAAAAACTTTAACCAACACGTATTCATCGTTGCTATGTATTTAGCTGATGGAGATGTTGCTTTAGCTAGAGAACTTATGATTTCAATGCTTGAACAAAGATTACAACCAGCGACACCAACATTCCTGAACTCTGGAAGAAGTCGTCGTGGTGAGTTAGTATCATGTTTCTTATTAGAAGTAGGGGACTCACTTAACTCAATTAACTACATCGATTCTACAGCTAAACAACTTTCAAAAATTGGTGGAGGGGTTGCGATTAACTTATCAAAACTTCGTGCACGTGGTGAGAGTATCAAAGGAATTAAAGGTGTAGCTAAAGGTGTTATTCCTGTAGCTAAATCTTTAGAACAAGGTTTTGCATATGCGGATCAACTTGGACAACGTCCTGGTGCTGGAGCTGTTTACTTAAACATCTTCCACTATGACGTATTAGAATTTTTAGATACTAAAAAAGTTAATGCCGATGAAGAATTACGTCTTCCAACAATTTCTACAGGTATTATCGTACCATCATTATTCTTCGATTTAGCTCGTGAGAACAAAGATTTCTACATGTTTGGACCACACTCTATTTATGAAGAGTATGGATTAGTTCTTGATGATATTGATATCGCTAAGCACTATGATGAATTTGTAGCGAACGAAAATATCATGAAGCGTAAATTTGATGCTCGTGATATGCTTAACTTAATAGCACAAACTCAATTACAATCAGGATACCCATACTTAATGTTTCAAAAGATAACGCAAATAAAGATCACGCACTTCGTGAAATTGGACAAGTTAAGATGAGTAACTTATGTACTGAAATTTTCCAATTACAAGAAACTTCAATAATTAAAGACTACGGTGAAGATGATATTATTAAACGTGATATTTCTTGTAACCTAGCTTCATTAAATATTGTGAATGTAATGGAAAGTAAAAAGATCAAAGAATCTATTTACTCTGGTATGGATGCATTAACATTCGTAAGTAATTCTACTAAAATTAAGAATGCACCTGGTGTAGTAAAAGCTAATGATGAGTTCCACTCTGTTGGATTAGGTGCTATGAACTTAAATGGATACTTAGCTAAAAACTTAATCGCTTATGAGAGTGAGGAAGCGAAAGATTTTGCAAATGTCTTCTTCATGATGATGAACTACTATACATTAGAACGTTCAATGCAAATTGCTAAAAAACGTAATGAAACATTTAAAGACTTTGAAAAATCAGATTACTACAATGGTAGATACTTCACTAAATATATTGAAAATGACTACTTACCAGTAACTGATAAAGTAAAAGAGTTATTTGAAGGAATTCATATTCCAACAAGAGAAGACTGGAGAAGTCTAAAAAATAGAGTAAAAGAAAATGGACTATATCACGCTTATAGAATGGCAGTGCACCAACACAAAGTATTTCTTATGTTCAGAAATTCAACATCAAGTGTATTACCGATTGTTGATAAAATTGAACGTAGAAGTTATGGGAATGCTGAAACATTCTATCCAATGCCATACTTAAGTCCAAAAACTCAATGGTTCTATAAATCTGCATTTACTATTGATCAAATGAAACTTATCGATTTAATGGCAGTTATTCAAGAACACGTAGACCAAAGGTATTTCTGTGATTTTTATTCGTAAATTCTGATATCACAACAAGAGAGCTTGCTAGATATTATATTTATGCTCATCACAGAAGGATTGAAATCACTATATTACACAGAAATAAACTACTTTCTGTAGAAGAATGTACTTGTGTACTATAGAAAAGAGAGGAAGAAATTACTAATTATGAAAGCTGTAAACTGGAATAAACAAGATGATTTAACATTTATGTATTGGCGTCAAAAATATTGCTCAATTTTTGAGGTTGATACTGAGTTTAAAGTATCAAAAAGATATTAAGAGCTGGAACGAAGATTTAAATGATAAAGAACGTGAAGCTTACAAAAAGTATTAGCTGGTTTAACTGGTCTTGATACTCAACAAGGTGATAAAGGTATGCCTCTTGTATCTCTACATACTGAAGATATGAGAAAACAAGCTGTGTACAGCTTTATGGGAATGATGGAGCAAATTCACGCGAAAAGTTACTCAACAATCTTTACATCATTAATCCCTTCACAAGAAACAGATTATTTATTAGACGAATGGGTTTCCAAGTAATCCAGAGCTTCAATTCAAAGCGAAATTAATTGAAGATTAGTACATGAAGTTATTTAAACCAGAAGTTCCGACTTATGACTTATATGGCATACATGTAGCTTCAGTATTCTTAGAAAGCTATATTTTCTATAGTGGATTCTTCTATCCATTATATTTAGCTGGACAAGGTAAAGTAACGACTTCTGGAGAAATTATCCGTAAAATTTTATTAGATGAAACTATTCACGGAAGTTTTACTGGATTTGATGCACAAGAATTATTCAAAACTTTAACTTCAGAAGAGCAAGAACGTGCTGAAAAAAATGTATAAATTATTACTAGATTTATATGAAAATGAATTAAAATATACTAAAAGATATTTACGACGAGATTGGTCTATATGAAGATGTTAAAGACTACGTAGAGTACAATGCTAACCGTGCTTTAGCTAACTTAGGGATACCCTGGATACTTCGAAGATAAAGAAATTAATCCAATTGTGAAAATGCAATGAATACCTAACACTAAAAACCATGACTTCTTCAGTGTTAAAGGTGATGGATATGTTGTAGAGTATGAATGTTGAATCAATTGAAGATGAAGATTTTATTTTTGAATAGGTAAAAATCATGAAAGTATTATTAGTAAGACATGGTGAAACAGATTATAACAAAAATAAATTAATTCAAGGACACAGTGATATCGAATTAAATGAGAACTGGTAGAGGTCAAGCGAGAAACGCAGGTCAAAAAGTTAACGGAGTATGACATTGATTTTGCCTTTAGTAGCCCGTTAAAACGTGCTGTAGAGACAGCTAGACTAATGCTTGATAATTCTAATAATGAGATTAATATCAATAAAGAAATTACTGAAGATGCTCGTTTAATAGAGAAATTCTTCGGTGATTTCGAAGAAAGTACTGATGAATATTTTTCAGCATTAGAAGCTCAGACTGGCTTTAGAGTCTATTGAAAAAGATGAGGGAAGTCTATGAAAGAGCAAGCTCATTCTTTAATGAAAAATATCTAAATCACAAAGATCAGACGATTTTAGTAGTTTGTCATGGTGCCTTTATTCGTATCTTTTTACGTACATTAGGATTGTATCCAGAGACTAATATGTTAATTAACAACACAGCATTAAACTTGCTGCACTATGACGGAAAAAGACTATATATTAGAGAAAATTTAATATTTAAAATTATTAAAGGGAACGGCTAAGAAATCATAGTTTTATAAAAATTGATTTTATTTGGTCGCTCCCTAATTTTTAGTAAGGAGATGAGATCATGCGTATTATTTTTAACAAGACATGGAGAAACAGATTATAATAAAAATAAATTAGTTCAAGGGACATACAGATATTCCTTTGAATGAAGAAGGAATCCGTCAAGGTATTGCTGCAGGGGGAAAAATAGAAGGATATACTATTGATGTTGCTTATAGTAGCACTTTAGGAAGGGCATATGATACAGCAAGATATATGCTAGACAATTCAAATAGTGAAGATAATAAGAAATTATCAGTAATTAAAGATAAAAGATTAATAGAAAAATCATATGGAGAATATGAAGGTGTATCTTTTGCAGAGTACGGAGCTGGTCTTAAGGCTGGGGAAACGAGAGGTATGGAATTAGATTCAGATGCAGCAGATAGAGTAGAAGCATTCTTTAAAGAAAAGCACGAAGAACACCCAGATAAGACAATATTAGCGGTATGTCATGGTGGTTTAATCCGTTCTTTCTTAACGCAAAAAGGTATTAAAGAAGTAGGACGTGGAGTAATAGTAAATACTTCAGTTAGTGTTCTTGATTATGATGGAAACAAGTTCGAACTTATTGAATTTAACAAGTAATTTATGGATAATAGAGAAACGAAGATTTCTTTGATTCTAAGATTTTTAAGGCGCTTTCTATTGACAAATAGTGTTAAATTCTTTATAATGTTAAGTAAACTAATATGAAACACATTGAAGAGATAAGTAGATTATAATCGATTCAAAGCAGAGAACTTTCGGTTGGTGGAAGAAAGTAAGAAAAGATATAATTGAAAATGGTCTCGGAGTAATAATTATCTAATAGGTAATTACGTAGGTGCACGATATAGCACAATGATATGAACACGTATCGATAAAGGTGAATAAATATATTCACGAACATGGGTGGTAACACGATAGACTCGTCCCTATTACATAAGTTTGTAATAGTGGCGAGTTTTTTTATTTAAGAAAAAGAGTAGTTAAGGAGACGAGCAATGCCAATATGTATACAAAATGAATTACCAGTAAAAAATAAGCTGTTAGAAGAGGGCGTAGTAGTAATAGAGGAAAATAGAGCGAAGAACCAGGATATTAGACCGTTAAGAATACTGATCTTAAATTTAATGCCGAAGAAAGAAGAAACTGAACGCCAATTATTGAGACTTCTAGGAAATTCTCCACTTCAAATAACTGTTGAATTTTTACATACATCTAGTCATGTAGCGAAAAATACAGCTCAATCATACTTAGAAAATTTTTATAAAAACATTTGATGAAGTAAAAAGATAAGTATTACGATGGACTTATTATTACGGGAGCGCCAATTGAACATTTAGAATTTGAAGAAGTTAATTACTGGGGAGAGCTGAATAACATTTTTGAATGGAGTACGACTCATGTCTTTTCAACATTAAATATTTGTTGGGCAGCTCAGGCTAGTTTATACTATCATTTTGGTGTAAAAAAAGAGCAAGTTGATGATAAGATATTTGGGATTTTTGAACATGATGTTCTTCTAGAAAATCACACATTAACTAGAGGATTTACAGATACTTTCTTAGCTCCTCATTCTAGACATACTAAGATAGAGGAAGAGAAGCTACCTAGTATTTCTGAACTTGATGTACTAGCTGAGATCAGAAGAGGTTGGAACACTTCTTGCAGCAACTAAAAGATTTAAGAAAAATATTTGTGACAGGGCACATTGAATATGATGCTGATACACTTCATAATGAATATATTCGTGATAAAAATAGTAACTTACCTATAGAAGTTCCGGTGAATTATTACCCAGGAAATGATGATACTAAGACTCCTAAAAATAGATGGAGAGGTGTTGCTTACTTATTCTATCACAACTGGTTAAACCAAGTTTATCAACAAACACCATATGATTTAACTGAATTATCAAAATAAGACAAAAATAATAGACTTTACAGATATGCTGTTTAAAACATATTGTAAAAGTCTATTTTTAGTTGTCTTTTTTCGTCTTGTTTTTGTTGAATTTTTCTTCTTCAGTTAGACCTGAAATTGATTTTTAAAATGATGTGAACATTTTTCCTATTGATTCTCCAAGTTCAGGTAGACGTTTAGGACCGAAGATGATTAGAGCAGCTATAATAAGAACTATAACTCCAGGAGCCCCGATATCACGTAAAAATCCCATTATTTTTCACCTCTTTTGTTGTAAAATATACTTGCTAATAACTATACTAATTTCATAAATTAAAATTAATGGTATTGACATAACGATATCACTGATAAAGTCAGCAGGGTGTAATAACAACAGCTATTACTATTAGTATAAAATATGCATATCTTCTATTCCGTGTTAAAAACGATGGTGTTAGAATACCTAGTGATGTTAAAAATGCTACAACAACAGGAAATTCAAAAAGTATAGCTATCGGTATTGTTGTATTAATAACAAACGATAGATAATTTTGAGCTGTTAATTGTGTATTGAACAGGTCATCACCAATAGAAAGAAGCACATTTAAAATAGCAGGGGTTACTAGAAAAAACCCGAAGATTAAACCTACTGTGAAGCAAATGAATACTGCTGGTATATAAGCAAGTAAAGCACGAGCTTCTTTTTCTTCTAAAGCAGGTTTTATAAATGCCCAAATTTGATAACAGATAAATGGTATCGAAAAGGTAAAGGCGCAAATACCTGCGAGTGTTAGATATATCCATAGTATATCATTAGGTCCAAGAACAATCAATTTATTATTAAAATTACTAGTTAAAAATTTATAAATATCCGCTGACCACAATAAACTAACTATGAAAGAGACAATAAAAAACACAAGGCTTAGTATTAGTCTCTTTCTTAGTTCAGTTAGATGATCTACGGTAGAAATTTTATCTCCATATTTCATCATTCGTTACCTATTTATTTTTAGATTTTTCATAAAATATACTAATAGCTACAACTGCGATATAAATTAGTTGAGCAGTTACTACTTCGTAACTAGGATAAACTCCTAAGATTTCGATAGTAGGTAAGTAGTCTATAATATGATTTGAAACAATATCAGTAATTTGTAGAGCATGTATACTTACTCCAAGCATCTTGAATCCTAGAATATAAATTAACCAAGATAGTACTAAGAATACTTTACTAATAGGAAGTTTTCCTGATGCTTTTACCATTATTATACCGATAACAATCAATGCAACAACAGCAAGAGCTATTCCGATTAACAGGTTAGCTGTTGAAATTAATGGCATGATTCCAGCATAGAATAGAATAGTTTCGGCACCTTCTCTAAACACAGCTAGGAAGCTAAGTGTGAACATAGATATAAAACTTCCAGTTGAAAGTACTAGATTTAGTTTAGTGTCCATATATTTTTTCCATGCTTTAACTGAACTTTTTCTATGTAGCCAAATTCCGATACCTATCATCATTATTACTGCGAAGATACCAACAACACCTTCAATAATCTCTCTGTTAGTACCAGATGATAGAGCAGGGAAAGAGTATTTTAAGACCACAGCTGCAAGTATACTAGAAAGAATACCTACTACAGCACCTGCGTATATCCAGATTAATCCTTTTCTTTGTTTTGCTGCTTTTAAAGCACTGGCTAAAGAAAGAACTATAATAAGTGCTTCTACACCTTCACGAAGTAAAATTAACATAGAATCTAATGCAGTATAGTTAGACTTCGTATCGATTTTTGAAAAGCTCTGAAATCAAGTTTTTAAAGTTGATCTTGATATTTTTGTTCGCTACCTTTAACCATAATAATAGGAGTTTCACTCTCTACTTTAGTATATAACGAAGCGTTACGTGTACGAACTTCTCCTTCGATAATAGGCCAAGCTTCAATGAATTTCTTCATTTTTTGAGAACCTTGAGCTTTGTTACCATCTTTGAATGCTGAGTAACTTTCTTCTAGTAGTTTTATACCTTGTTCAAGTGTTTTTACATCTGAAGATTGTTCTAGTTTTTACCAGCTAGAAAAATCATCAAGGTAGTTTTTTAAATCTGTTAAATACATTTTTGTAGTTTGATAGTCGTAAGGTTCAACTTCCATTGAGCTACGAAGAAATGACATTGTTGTCTCGACTTTTCCATAGTAAGCAGGTTCAAGTGTTCTTACGATACCTTCATTTCTAACCCAAGCAGCGTTGTATTTTACATACTCTGCTTTCATAGTTTCTACATTTTAGTATCAATTGCTTTTTTTCTAGTTTGTCAAAAAGCAGGGAAGAGTTTTGTTTTAAAAGCTTTCTTTTCTGCTTCTACATCTAGAGGATTTTGTTCATTTTCAAAAGCAAGTAGGGCTGTTGATAGCTCTCTTAGTTGCTCTTCATTGATGTCGTTTGATTTTAATGTTTGTTTAACTTTTTTTCCAGCTTCAGAATCTGAATTTTTGTCGACTCAAATTCTGTTTTAAATTCATCTATTAATTTTTTAGCTTTATCTTTATCATTGTTTGTTAATGCGGTGTTGGCATCTGTAATTTTAATGAAAAAGACTACTATATGATTCTTTAGCTGCAATAGTTTTTAAATATGGTGAGCTAAAACTAAGAATCACGATAAAGGCTAAAATAATCTTAGTCAAAAAGTTTTTGGCCAATATATTCACCCTCCTTAATTCCTCCAAAACAAGCAAATAGACCGCTACCTATATGAGTTATGTATTCATTCATTTTATCTTCAGTTCCTAAGCTATTTTGAATTGTAATAAATTGTTTTGGATCTTTTTGGAAAGAAATAAATAGGAGACCTGAGTCAAATTGGCCTGTAGTTTCATTTATGCCGTCTGAATAAGAATATGATCGTCTAAGTAATTCAACACCTGGTTTATGTGCTAAATGGACATGTGAAGTTACAGGTATTAAAGGTTTTCCATCTGGACCTTTCTTGTTAAGATCAATAGGTGCAAATTCATCAGTTTCTCCGAAAGGAGCACCACTTTCTTTATATCTTCCAAAGGTATTTTCTTGTTCGTTTAAATTAGTTCTATCCCATGTTTCAAGGTGCATCTGAATACGTCTAACAGCCATATAACTTCCATTTTTCATCCAGTTATCTTTATCACACCATACGATTTTATCAAATTGCTCTTCTTTAGTAGCGTTGGCAGTGCCGTCTTTGAATCCAAAAAGGTTACGAGGTGTTTCAACACGATTTCCGATTGCTGCGAAACCTGATTGACTCCATTTCATAGTTACTGTAGAACGAGCCTTTCTTACTAAATTACGAACAGCATGGAAGGCTACTTGCTCATCATCTGCACATGCTTGGATACAAATAGCCCCACCTGTATATTTTTCTTTTAGTTGCTCTCTAGCAAATGGTGGCAAATCTTTAAATTCTTCAAGATTTTTGTTTTCCAATTTCATTTTTTTTAGAAAACTTGGACTAATTCCAAAAGTTAGAGTTAAGCGGTAGGGATTTAATCCTATCGTTTCCCCAGTATCTTTTGGTGGTAAATAATGGTTTTTAAGAGCAGGTTCAACTAATTCGCCGTTCATTAATTTTTTTCACTATATTTAGTCCATTCTTTAAACATGTTGATGACATCGTCACGTTTTGTAGAGTGTAAATCTAATACTACGAAATAAACGCATTTTTGCATTAGAGTAGTAATTCCAGCTTGGTGTTTACCATAGAAACTAATTTTTTCATCACCGTCAGCAATAACTCTGTTATTTTCGGCTTTGTTTGCAAAAAATCCTCCAAGAGCAGAGGCGCCAACAACAGCTCCAGCTCCAGTCATTCCTGCTTTTTATAGGAAATCACGTCTTGTTATTTTTTTATCAATCCATTTTTTACCAGATTCTTCCATATTACTTAGCCTCTTCGTCTAAAATTACACCCATTTGTGAAAGTGGTTCACCTAATTTAGTTACTGCTTCAGAAAGTTCTTTCGTATTTTCTTTAGTTAAATCAGTATATAGTTTATAGTGTTTGTCATCAGTTTTGTATTTATCTAATAGACCGTTGATTGTAGCAAATTTTTCAACTAAATCTTTTGCTAATTTGCTGTCTTTTTTCTCGATTAAAGGTTTAAAGATTTTGAAGATTTCTTCAGCACCTTCGATATTAGCTTTGAAGTCGTAAAGGTCAGTGTGAGAGAAGATTTCTTCTTCACCTGTAATTTTTTGTGTTGCAACTTCGTTAAGTAGGTCAACAGCTCCAGTTACCATTAAGTCAGGTGTAACTTCAACAGTAGCAACTTTAGCTTTTAGTTCTTTTACGTCTTTTACTAATTGGTCTGCATATTCTTCAGTACCTTTAGTAGTATTTTTTTCCCACATGATCTTTTCTATTCTGTGGAATCCGCGCCATCCGTCTTCAGTTTTGTTTTCTTCTAAGTAGTCAGCAAGACGGAAGTCGATGTTTACGTCTAATTCTCCAAAACTTTCAGCAATTGGTTCTGAACGTTCATATGCCATACGAATAAGTGGATATTGTTTTTTAGCTTCTTCTAGATTTCCTGCTTTAATAGTTTCAGCAAATTTTTCAGTATCTTTAAGTAGAGTATCTACTTGATTTTCTACGAATTTTTTGTAAAGCTCAGTAGCTTGTTTAAGTTGTTCTTTTGTTCCTTTTGATGTATCAACTTGAGCTGATTTATTTTCTTCCTTTTTATCTGATTTAGCAGAACATCCGCTAATAACGATAGTACCAGCCATTAGGGCTAAAAAAATAATTTATTTTTTTCTTCATTAATTTAAACTCACTTTCATGATTAATATTTGTCCTATTATAAATTATAATCATTCTCAATTAGAAAGTAAAGCAATTAGAAAGAATTTTTTTAAAAATAAAAAGTTTTATGGTAAAAAATAAAAAAATTTCTAAAGAAGTAAAAAGTTAAATGATTTTCATGTATCAGGTTAACTGATTAAATTAAAAGTAATAATAGTATCTGTTTTGAAAAAATACTAGCAGATTTAAACAAAGTGTACTTTTTTTGAATATATATGTGCTAAATGTATGTCTAATACATTTGAGAAGTATTCTCCTAGGGTTGAGAATTTAGCTTCGTTGTCAGTAGTTATAAATTTTAAGATGTTGTCACGTGTAAGCGTGGGCAGTTTTTACTGGAAATGTTCCGTAGAATAAGATTATTATTGATAATTTGAAAAATTAAGGTTGAAATTATTATTTTGATAAAGGGAGCAAAAGTCAGCATTTTTAAAAACAGACAAAAATATGTCCAATATTTAATGTAAAAATATGTTTAAAAAAGTATAGTTGTTATTATCAAAATAATAATAAAAAGAATTCGTTGAAAGTGAATATTTTATAATGTATAATGAAAAAAATAAGACTTTAAGTGGTTGACGAGAAGAGGAGAATAATTTTGAATGATTCAAGAGATAAAAAGTTTCGTGGATTAGAAATATACGATAGACTTAGACGAGGAGAGAGACTAGTAAAAAGAAAATCTAGCTAATGAATATGGAGTTTCACTTAAAAACTATCCAAAGGGATATTGATGAATTACGCGTTTATCTATTTGAGAAAAAAAGATGAAATTAGCGAATTTGAAATAATAGTAAAGAACAAAGAGTATATTTATACAGCTGTAAGTGAAAGTGATAATACACTTACTCAACAGGATATATTAGCATTGAGTAAGATTTTATTAGAAAGTAGAGCATTTAATAAAAAGAAATGTCTTTATTGCTAAAAATTACAGAATCAATTAAGTCGAGAAAGCAAAATACATGTTAGAGAGTTAATTAATAATGAAGATTATTATTATACCGAACTTCAGCATGGGAAAGATTTACTAGAGGTATTGTGGAATCTGTCGAATGTAATTAGAGAAACTAGAGTTATAACTTTTGATTATACTCGAATGGATAAAAACAAACTAAAAAAAGAAGTACGTCCTATTTCTATTATGTTCTCAGAATTTTACTTTTTATTTAATAGACTTATGGAATAGCCAGTGAGGAAGATGTACCACTAGTTTTTCGAATTGATAGAATGAGTAATGTTAAATATAAAGACGAAACTTTCTATATTCCATATAGAGATAGATTTGAAGACGGGGAATTTCGTAAGAGAATTCAGTTTATATACGGAGGAAATTAAAGAAATTTACATTTGAATTTAGTGGACCATCGCTTGAAGCAATGTTAGATAGATTGCCGACAGCAAAGGTAATAAAAACAGAGGATAAAGTTCATACGATAGTAGCAGAAAGCTATGGTGATGGAATAAAAATGTGGCTTAATAGCCAAGGAGATAACGTAAAAATATTAGAAGAGAAGGAGGTGTAGTGATAATTATTTAAGATTTTTTTATTTATTTTACATTAATATGTATGGAGGATTAATTAATGGATAAAAAAATATAGTAATAGACGTAAAAAGCTAAGGAAATTATAAGGGATGATTTTAATGAAATTATAGAGGAATATAGTGAAGAAAAATAGTGATTTTATAGATAGTGTAGACTTTAAAAAGTACTTTAATAGGAATATAAATGCTATTTGGAATAAAATTGAAAATATTCTCTATGAAGCACCAGTATTTATTAATACTTTAAAAGCTATGATTCCCAAAGAATCCTTACAAGCCGTTTTTAACAGATGATCAAAAAGAAAACTTAAAGAAGGGGGCGATAGAGTTAGTGACTAAAAAGGATGGTTCAATAATAGCTCAATTGAGAGATAGTGATACGAAGAAAAATAGTTGCTAATATTGAATTAAAAAAATTTAAGGAGATTCCAAAATTAAATGAGGCTTTAGTAAACTATAGTGCTCAATTAAAAATGAAGAAAATTGCTGAAGAAATAAATCAAATTAAGTTAGCAGTTGAAGAAGTCCGAGTAGGTTTAGAAAATGATAGGTTAGCATTGGCTTATAGTTGTCAACAGAAACTGATTCAAGCAATGGAGATAAAAACGATATTCTGAAACAGCAAGCATTATTAAGTGTTATACACTCTGCGGAAGATTCAAGAAATTTATTAATGTTAAGTCAAAGTGAAAATTTAAAATTTATATGTGAACAGCCGGAGAGCACTATTGGAAAAATTTATTAGTGGTTCAAAAACAAGAAGATATAGACATGAGAATTTTCAGAAATAAGAGAAAAACTTATCTGCTTTGAATATGACATCATTAGTTTCGGCAATAGGATATCAAGTTTTAGGTGAAGAAGAATCGATGAAGAAGAGTTTAGATTATTATAGAAATTATCTAGATAAATCTTATTTTAAAGTTGATGGGTTGATTGAACGATTAGATTCTATGGACTCACTACCTGAGAATTATTGGATGAATAAAATACCAAGTTTAAAAAGCCGATATTAATGAGTTATCCTATAATATTGATAAAGAACTATTAATTGAGAATAATTTAGAAGATTATATTTTTGTATAGAAGGAGAATAAAGATGCCAAAAACATGTAAAGGGAAAAAAATTGTAACAAGCTATTAAAAGAAGGATACAAATATAGTAAATGTGAAGCGTGTAGAAATAAAAAAATAATGGAAAAAAATAAAGACTATAGTGAAAGGAATAGCTGCTGCAGGAGTGGTAGTGGCTGAAATAGGCCTATTAGCTTTTAAGGGGAAAAAAATAAAGAATAGATTTTTCCCATCATTATGTCCAACCTCTTTAATATACTAAGTATATTAAGGAGGTTTTTATATGGATACAATTAATTTTAATGCTTTTAACTAATGTAGAAAGGTTGTTGTTAACAGCTGATTCTGATTATTATCTTAAAAAAGTATAATTCTAATATTCCTAAAAATAAGAAATGAGTTAAATAAACTACTAAAAAGGAACAGATCTATCGATTTTTAGAGAGAGTTAATTATCGGCTAACATTTAGTTATGATTGTGATATATATTTTAGAGAAGAGTACTTGAAAAATCTTCTCTATAAAAAGATTTTATAAGTTTTTTTGGTTATAAGATATACTACAAAAAAATATTGTGATGCTAGATTATAATCATAATAAAAAAAGAATGTACTATTAAATATTTCAATAAAGGAAGAGTACAGGAATTAAAAATTTTTCTGCATATCCAGAGTGCTACAAGCTATTATCAGACTTATATAAACATATTGTATGTTAAAAATTTTCTAGTAAAATACGATTTTTTTATGAGATAATAATTCTATAGTCCGCAAAGAGTGGAGAGATTTTAGATAACAGGAGAATATATATGAAAAAAGTATAGCTATATTTTCGAGTATTATAGTTGCGCTTATTATTTGTGCTACAGCGTATTATTTTTATGTTTGGTGGTGGGAAAGATGAGAAGGTAAAAGAAGAGTATCAAAAATATGTTGATATGATAAATATTAGTCATGATTTTGAAGCTGGAGCGAAAAGGATTGGAGACTTTAACAACAGATGTTGCTCAGAAAGTTATTCCGACTATTAAGACGGATATTAAAGTTGCAAAAGAGGTTAGAAATACGTCTATTAGCTTAAATGATAAAAAATTGATGAAGCGAGAGATAGTCTAGATAAAGCTAAAAACTTGATACAAATTCAAATTTTTCAGCTGCTATTAACTGGTTAAATGCTGATATTGAAAAATTATAAGAGAGCTGAAGAAGAGATAAAAAAATATTAAGACAGATGTTAATTTTAGTAAAGATTTATCTCAAATTTTAGAAAAAAATACAAGTTTAATAATAATAGTTTAAAAACAATTGTTAAATGATGTGGGTAATAAGCTTTTATGATAAAAGCTCAGGAAGCTGCACAAAAAGACTAAGGAACTTGCAGAAAAAAGCAAGAGAGTTTGAGCGTAAGAACAAAAAGATCTGATGTCGAATTAGGTGGACCGAACCCTGCGTTATTAAATGATAGCAATTCGTTGCCGGGCTGATGCTCAAGGGATAGGTGGAGCAATGGATGAAGAAGGAGCAAGAAAAAAATGAGTTCTGATCTTGTTAATAGATATAAAGGATACCTTCTAAAAAATATGATGGAGTATCAATTGAATGGTCTATCAATGGTAAGAGTTTCAAAATTATTAAGGAAGATGGAAGTAAACTTACCTTTACTACTCAAGCTCAGCTTTATAGAAAAGTTGGTAATAGATTAGTTTCTGGAGTTAATCTTAACAGCGAAGAAGGCTCTGAATTTTTATATAATACATAAGCTATTAATTGAGAAAAACTCAAGGCATGACATAATGTCAATTGCCTTGAGTCTTTTTTATATTTCGACGATATCAATAGTTACTTGTGTTTTATAAATAACATCTTTTCTTTCGATTAAGACAGTTGCTTTTTTTCAGCTAGTTCTTTGTTTTCTTTAATTTTACTAAGTAGTTCACGACTTGGATTCATTGCAACGGGATTGCCGACACGTCTTAGCATGTTGTAATCCCCATTAGTATCTCCGTAAGCAAATGATTCAGAAAGATCAATATTATATTCTTCAACTAATCTATCAATAGTTTTATTTTTTTACTATCAGCATCCCACATTGGAATTACTTCACCTGTAAATTTATCATTTTCCATGATGTATTTACTACCAATCGCAAGAAATGCATGGTGTTTTTTTACCCATTGCTTCAACAAGGTAGTCTGGGCTACCTGAGATGAAAAATAATAAGGTGTCCATTCTTTTTATGTTTTTCAATAATATTTCTAGTAAACTTATAGACACGATCAGCCTTTAAGTTTCATTACTTGTTCTGTTGCGAAAATCAATATTTTTTTATGAAGACCTGTTATTGCTTGAACGTAAGCTTCAGATACTCCAAATAGATAGTTATCGTAATCTTCAAAAACGTTTATCCCAGTTGATGTATGTATCTTTTACGTCATTTATCCAATATCTTTCATCTACAACTTCGTATTTAATTAATTTTTTTAAAAATGCTCTGTCATTAAAGAATCCCTATATAGAGTTCCATCAATATCGAAAAAAATGCAGCTATTTTCTTTTTCTTTCATATTTTTATCCTCCTAAAAATCAATGTTTAATTAGGTTTAAAGGCGAGGAATCCTCGCCTTTAAGTAATAGTTTTAAAATTCTGAAGCATCTACAGAGTCAAGGTATTTTTTAAGCTCTGGCACAATATTAGAAATTGTTCCATCTTTGAATGGATTTTCTAGATTTGCTTCTTTAACTAATTCTAAGAATGGTTTAGTTCCACCTTGTTTACATAGGTGTAGGTATTCTTCCCATGCTTTTTCTCTATTTTCGTTAGCTTTTTTCCAGAATTGGAAGGCACAAACTTGAGCTAAAGTATAATCGATATAGTAGAATGGTACGCTGAATAAGTGTCCTTGTCTATAGAAGAATAATCCTTCATCAAGTTCTGGAATTTCTTCGTAGTAACGTGATGGTAGGTATTTTCTTTCTACTTCTAACCATTTCATACGACGCTCTTGTGGTGTTAATTCTGGATTTTCGTATACTTCATGTTGGAATTCATCTACAGTAACACCATAAGGTAAGAATTTAATTGCTGTAGTCATGTGATAGTATTTGAACTTATCAGTATCTTCTTTGAAGAATAAGTTCATCCATGGCCACGTTAAAAATTCCATACTCATTGAGTGAATTTCACAAGCTTCAAATGTTGGCCAAACGTAATCTGGCATATGATTTCTACTTTGGAAAACTTGGAAAGCATGTCCAGCTTCATGAGTTAAAACTGTAACATCATGCGGAGTTTGGTTGAAGTTAGCGAAGATAAACGGTGCTTTGTAATCTGGAATAAATGTACAGTAACCACCACCAGCTTTTCCTGGTTTTGTATCTAAGTCTAATAAGTTGTTTTCAGTCATAAATGTAAAGAATTCATCAGTTTCTGGTGATAATTCTTTATACATTATTTTAGCATAATCAACAAGTGTAGGACGGTCGCCTTTTTGGAGTAGGGTTACCAGATTTGAATGTTACACCTTCATCGTGGAATGAAAGTTTTTCAAGTCCTAGACGATTAGCTTGTGCTTTTTTAAGTTCTTCAACTACAGGTACGATTTCTTCGAAAATTTGTTTTCTGTAGTTTGCTACGTCTTTTGCAGTGTAGTCAGTTCTACGTAGACGAAGGTAAGCAACTTCTACGAAGTTATCAAAACCAAGTTTTTTCGCAATTCGAGTACGAACTTTAACCATACGGTCGTAAATGCTATCGTATTGTTCTAAGTTTTCTTTGAAGAATTTGGCAACAGCCTGACTTGCTAATAGACGAGTCTCACGGTTGGCATCTTGAGTATATTTAGCCATACCACTTAAGTTGTGAATTCCACCATCAAATGGAATTTTAGCACTTGAAGTAAGCTTAGTATATTCAGAAGTAAGTTTATTTTCTTCTTTTAAATCTTCGATGATTTCATCACTAAATACTTTAAGAGAAGATTCAATTAGGTTAAAGTAATGTTCCCCAATTTCTTTTTAAGTTCTTCTTTGAACTTAGAATCGAATATTGCTTTTATCGAATTTGCTAAGAAGAGAAGTCAATTCAGGATTGAAGTCATCCCAAAAAAATCTCTTTCAGTTTCATAAAACTTATCAGTAGTGTCGATTGTTGCACGGATTTCTACTAACTGAGCTAATGTTTCAACGCTGTTGCGAAGTTTGTTGTATTCGTTAAAAAAATTTCTAAAGTTTCTTCAACAGTATTTGCCGAATTTAATTTTTTTCTATTAATGTTTCTAATTGTTTTTTTATTTGATCAGTATCTGGTCTAGTATATTGGTAATTTTCAAAAAGTCATAATACACCCTCCTAAAAAAATCATATTTATAAATTATCAACACTACTATGATATCATGAAATATAGAAAAACACAAAAAATAAAAATTCAGAAAATTCTAAAAACAAAGATTGAAAAATTATACTAATATATTTCGTAAAAAGAATTTTTAAAAAAACTGTCGGTTAGGAAACTTTTGACATTCTGAGCTATTTATGAAATAATAAAAATAAGGATGAAAGACCGAGAGAAATAATTAGAAATAAAGGAGAAAAAAATTGATAACAACTAAAGATATAATTATTGATCCACATGCAACGCTTAGAGCACGTGCTGAAGAAGTAAAAAGTCCGATTTCAGACGAAGATAAAGCTGTTTTACGTGGATTACTAGAATATGTAATTGCTTCTCAAGATGATGAGAAAGCAGAAAAATTAGGATTAAAACCAGGGATAGGATTAGCGGCACCTCAAATTAACGTTTCAAAAAGAATGATTGCAGTGCACATTCCAGACGAAGAGTTCCCAGAAGATACAGTTTCTTATGCATTATATAATCCGAAAATAATCTCAAACTCAGCTGCAAAATGTTACTTAGCTGGTGGAGAAGGATGTTTATCAGTAGATAAAGAAATTAAAGGATATGTTCCTCGTTATTCAAAAATTAAAGTAGTTGGTTATAATGAAAACGATGAAAAAGTTACTTTAACTTTAACAGATTTACCAGCAATTTGTTTCCAACACGAAATCGATCACTTAAATGGAGTTATGTTCTACGATCATATTAATAAAGAAAAATCCGTTTGATGTGCCAGCTGAATACGAAAAACTATAATTTAATATAGAAAAACTACACGTAAGACAGATAAATGTCTTGCGTGTATTTAGCTATAGTACTTTTTTTTCTTTCATATTGTAATGTAGATAAGCATCGATAAAATCAATTATCTCACCATCCATTACTTTGTCTACTGTAGATACTTCGTAGTTTGTTCTGTGATCTTTTACCATTGTATATGGAGTAAATACATAAGAACGAATTTGAGAACCCCAACCAATGTCTTTTTGTTCACCACGAATTGCTGCTAATTCTTTTTCTTTTTCTTCAATCTCACATTGATAAAGTTTTGATTTTAAATTTTTCATCGCAGCATCTTTATTTTTAATTTGGCTTCGTTCTGCTTGTGATTGAACTACGATACCTGTAGGAAGGTGAGTTATACGAACTGCTGAATCAGTAGTGTTAATATGTTGTCCTCCAGCCCCTTGAGCTCTGTAAGTATCTATTTTTAAATCTTCATTATTGATTTCGATATTAATTTCATCATCGTTAAATTCTGGAATTACATCGATTGAAGCGAACGATGTATGTCTCTTTCCAGATGGATCAAAAGGTGAGATACGCACAACTCGGTGAACACCTTTTTCTCCTTTTAAGAGACCATATGCAAAGTCACCTTCAATTTTTATAGTTGCTGATTTAACACCAGTGATATCACCAGATTGATAGCTTAAATAGCTGTATTTTAATCCTTGTTTTGTGAAGAATCTTTCATACATACGTAACATTAATTCTGACCAGTCTGTAGCATCAGTTCCACCAGCTCCGGCATGTATTTCTAGTATAGCAGTATTGTTATCATATTCTTCTGAGAATAATAATCTAAAGCTAAAATCTTCAACACTGTTTTTTTAAGATTGACTACAGTCTCTAGTAAATCTTGATAAATTTCTTCGTCGTCTTCATCTTTTTAGAAATTCAACCATCTCTTCAGAGTGTTCTAGATAGTCTATCATTTCACTAAATTCATCAAGTTCTTTTTTTATACTCTTTGATTCTGTAACTAATAGACTAGCTGCATCACTATCATTCCAAAAAAATCAGCCTCAAGCATCATGTTTTCAATTTCAGCAACTCGTTCGGTTTTTGTCTTCTATTTTTAATGAAGTTTTTAAATTCAGTTATTCTTTTGTTAATTTCTTCGAGTTCTTTTCTAAGTTCAATAAGTTCCAAAATTTTTACCTCTATTAACTTCTTTCGTTTATTTATTATACAAGAATTTTTATTGAAGTTACAAGGAAGGTAGGAACAAATTATAATACTTTTTGATTAAACATATATTTAGAAATTAAGTTAGAAATTCTTGTTATAAGTTGCTTCATCTACAGATTATTATTTTATTTTCAATATTATGTGGCAATATTACGAAAGAATTAGTTGAATTTTCCATCAAAAATTATTCTTAGAAATGCGATTGTATCAAGGATAATTAGAATGGTAAAATAAAGGTCAAAAAAAGTCAAAAATATTTTTAAAAAAACCTATTGACTTATTTTTGACCTTAATGATATTATTATATATGTGATTAGCAGTCAGATACTTAGAGTGCTAAAACACAAAAATTGGAGAATAGGTGATGACGATGTTAATAGATAGACAAGTACTCATTCTTCAATCTATAGTCGAAAAATTTTATTACGACTAATCAACCTGTAGGTTCTAAGCAAATTGCTCAAAATATTGATTTCAGTTCGGCAACGATAAGAAAATGATATGAGTAAGTTAGAAAAAGAAGGATTGATTAAAAAGACTCATATTTCATCAGGTCGAGTACCTTCGGAAAAAGGTTATCGCTATTATGTAGATTACATAAAAAAAGATTATGAACTATCGAATAGTGAGAATGAAAAATTAAAACAACTCTCTGGTGGTGATATAGTCTCGGAAAATAACTATCTAGAAAAAAATGCAATAGTACTATCAGACTTAACGGATTGTACGGCAGTAATACTAGCACCAACAAAAACGGATAGGCGCATTAATAAGATAGAGGTTATTCTTCTAAGTAGTCGTAGTATTCTCGTTATATTAGTAACAAACATAGGGGAAGTATTCCAACAAAACTATAAACTTGATGCAGACTTCACTGCAGAGGATATAGCGGAGATTAATGAACTTCTTCAAAGTTACTTCTATGATGTGGATATGGCAACAGCTCACGTAATGATTCACGGTGAGTTAGAGAAATATTTAAAGAATAAAGTTAACAACTACGATATGATAGTGGTGGCTTTAAATAGGTTGTTGCAAAATAAAATTAAAAAGACTGTAGCATTAGGGGGTAAGTACAATTTACTTAAACAACCCGATATAGACAATGTAGAAAAATTAAAAGAAGTAGTATCGCTCTTAGAAGATGATAAGATAGTCGAGCTTCTAGATAATAATGAAGTAACAGGAAAACCATCTATTAAAATAGGAACTGAGCTTAAACTTGGGAATATAGATGATCTTTCATTAGTGTCTAGTAGTTATAACACATCTAAAAGGTCAAGGTGTAATAGCCGTATTTGGACCAAAGAGAATGGACTATTCAAAAAAATCATGACACTTATAGCTTGTGTTCGTGATAATTTAAATAATAATTTAAAATAATTAGGAGGTAGAGATGGCTACTGAAGAACAAAAAGAAACTCTACAAGAAGAAGTAAAAACAGAAGAAACTGTTGAAACTGAAGGAACTACAGACTCTGAAGAAGTAGTTGAAAAAACTGCAGAAGAGTTATTGCAAGAACAAATTGAAAAACTGCAAGAAGAAGTAAAAGCGTCAGAAGATAAATACTTACGTCTTTACGCAGAATTTGAAAAACTTTAAACGACGTAAAAAAATCAAGAAATTGACACTATAAATGCTTATAAGAGTCAAAAAGTGATTACAGAAATATTACCAAGTTTGGATAACTTAGAACGTGCTTTACAAGTTGAGTCAACTAATGAAGAAGTACAAACAGTTCTAAAAGGTGTACAAATGGTATACGAAGGATTACAAGCAGCGCTTAAATCAGAAGGTGTTGAACTAGTAGAAACTGAAAATGCTCAGTTCGATCCAAACTTCCACCACGCAGTAATGCAAGGAGAAGAAAGCGACAAAGAAAGCGGAGTAATCTTAGATACATTCCAAAAAGGTTACAAACTAAAAGATAGAGTAATCAGACCAGCAATGGTTAAGGTTAACTCGTAGTAGCTATACCAAAAACGAAAAATTTGGTATGTAGCCACTGCGCAGATAAAAAAGTAATATAAGACTTTGTTAGAGTGAAATAATCATTTTAACAAATAAATTTGAAAATATAGTTATTATAAATTTAAGGAGGACAAGAATATGTCAAAAATTATAGGTATCGACTTAGGAACAACTAACTCATGTGTATCAGTATTAGAAGGTGGGGAAGCTAAAGTAATCCCTAACCCAGAAGGTAACAGAACTACACCTTCTGTAGTAGCATTCAAAGGTGATGAAATTCAAGTAGGGGAAGTAGCAAAACGTCAAGCAATCACTAACCCTAACACAGTAATTTCTATCAAACGTCACATGGGTACAGATTATAAAGAAGATGTAAATGGTAAAAAATACTCACCACAAGAAATCTCAGCAATGATTTTACAAAACTTAAAAGCAACTGCTGAAGCTTACTTAGGTGAAAAAGTAACTAAAGCTGTTATTACAGTACCAGCTTACTTCAACGATGCTCAACGTCAAGCAACTAAAGACGCTGGTAAAATCGCTGGATTAGAAGTAGAACGTATTATCAACGAACCTACTGCAGCAGCATTAGCGTATGGATTAGAAAAAACAGATGTAGATCAAAAAGTATTAGTATTCGACTTAGGTGGTGGTACTTTCGACGTATCTATCTTAGAATTAGGAGATGGAGTATTCGAAGTATTAGCTACATCAGGAGATAACTTACTAGGAGGGGATGACTTCGACCAAGCTATTATCGATTACCTTGTAGATGAATTCAAAAAAGAACAAGCTATCGACTTATCTCAAGATAAAATGGCAATGCAACGTCTTAAAGATGCAGCAGAAAAAGCTAAAAAAGACTTATCTGGTGTAACTTCAACTCAAATTTCATTACCATTCATCTCAGCTGGAGCTAACGGACCAGTTCACTTAGAAAATACACTAACTCGTGCTAAATTTGATGAACTTACTCACAGCTTAGTAGAAAGAACATTAATCCCAACTCGTCAAGCTCTTAAAGATGCTGGATTAAATCCAAGTGAAATCGATCAAGTAATCTTAGTTGGTGGATCTACACGTATTCCTGCAGTACAAGAAGCTGTTAAAAAAGAAATGGGTAAAGAGCCTCATAAAGGAGTAAACCCTGACGAAGTAGTAGCTATGGGTGCTGCTATCCAAGGTGGAGTAATCACAGGGGACGTTAAAGACGTAGTATTACTAGATGTAACTCCATTATCATTAGGTATTGAAACAATGGGATCAGTTATGACAGTATTAATTCCAAGAAATACTACAATCCCAACTTCTAAATCACAAGTATTCTCTACAGCTGCAGATAACCAACCAGCAGTGGATATCCACGTATTACAAGGTGAACGTCCAATGGCATCTGACAACAAAACTCTTGGAAGATTCCAACTTTCAGATATACCACCAGCACCACGTGGAGTACCTCAAATCGAAGTTACATTCGATATCGACAAAAACGGTATTGTAAATGTTACAGCTAAAGATCTTGGAACTCAAAAACAACAAAAATTACTATTGAATCAAGCAGTTCATTAACTGATGCTGATATCGATAGAATGGTTAAAGAAGCAGAAGCTAATGCTGATGCAGATGCTAAACGTAAAGAAGAAGCTGATGTGCGTAACGAAGCTGACCAACTTTCATTCCAAGCAGATAAAGCACTAGAAGAAGCTAAAGATAAAGTAGACCAAAGCTTATTAGATAACATTAAAGCTAAAAACGATACATTAAAAGAAGCTATTAAAAACAATAACTTAGAAGAAATTAAAGCTGCTAAAGATGAATTAAACAAAGCTGTTCAAGAAATGACTATGAAACTTTACGAACAAGCTAATGCTGCAGCAGGAGCACAAGGTGCAGATGCAGGAGCAACTTCATCTAATAACGATGATGACACAATTGATGCAGACTTCACTGAGAAAAAATAATTAAATAAATAGTCTAAGGGAGTTACCCAAAGGTTCTAAATTTTAAAAAAGTTTATATGGGAACTCATAGACGCAGTGGTTTATTGATATCTAAATTTGCTTTATAACGGCTTTTAGATATCTGATAAACTTTGCGGGGGTGACTCGACAAAATCGATTTCTCCGAAATCACGATTTTTGAGTCACTCCCTTTGTTAAATAATTATAGGAGAGATTAAGATGGCTAAAAGAGATTATTATGAGGTACTTGGCGTAAGTAAAAGCGCAAGTGCAGCTGAAATTAAAAAAGCATATCGTAAATTATCAAAACAATATCACCCAGATATCAACAAAGAGCCAGGCGCTGAAGATAAGTTCAAAGAAATTTCAGAAGCGTACGAAATACTGAGTGACGATACTAAAAAGCTCAATATGATCAATTTGGTCACGCAGCATTTGAAGGTGGAGCTGGTCAAGGAGGATTTGGTGGCTTCGGTGGAGGTTTCTCTGGATTCTCAGGTGGTTTTGATGACCTTGGAGATATTTTTTCAAGTTTCTTCGGTGGAGGAGGATCACGTCGTAATCCGAATGCTCCACGTCAAGGAGAAGATTTATTACACCGCATTCGTATAAGTTTTGAGGATGCTGTATTCGGTACGAAAAAAACTATTAAAATTCGTAAAGATGTAGAATGTGATCACTGTCATGGAAGTGGAGCTAAAGATTCTTCATCAGTAAATACATGTCACAGATGTAATGGTAGTGGACAAGAAGCGGTAATTCAAGATACTCCATTCGGACGTATGCAAAGTCAACGTACATGTTCTGAATGTCAAGGACGCGGTAAAATTATTAAAGATAAATGTGCTCACTGTTTCGGTAAAGGATACAATAACCGTGAGGTAGAATATGAAGTAGAAATTCCAGAAGGAATTAGCTCAGGACAACGTGTTCGTCTTCGTGGTAAAGGTGGAGCAGGAGAAAATGGAGGTCCAGCAGGAGATTTATTCATAGAGGTAATCGTTGCTGAGGATTCATACTTCCACAGAGAAGATGATGACATCTACACTGAATTAAAACTTTCTCCAGCACAGGCTGCTTTAGGAACAAAAGTTGATGTTCGTACATTAACAGGTGAAATTGAACTAAATGTTCCAGCAGGAACACAACACGGACGTAAATTCCGTCTTGCAGGTAAAGGGGTTAAAAGTGTTATGGGATATGGTCAGGGAGATCACTATATCGTGGTATCTATTGAAATTCCTAAAAACTTATCGACAAAAGAACGTGAATTATACCTAGAACTTGCTAAATTGAATGGTGAAAAAGTCGAAGAGGATGAAAGCTTCCTGGACAAGGTAAGTAGAAAAAGCAAAAGATCTATTTGACTAGTAAGAGATAAAGCTCAGAGGTTTCTGGGCTTTTTTGCTATTTTATAGCGTATTATACTATATTTATTTGAATTTTTTTGTAATACAAAGTAAAATATAATATGGATATAAAATATACAAAAAGAAGGAGTGAGGAAAATGTTCATAAGCGATTTTTAAGACTGATCAAGAGATTAGTATGTTTTTATTATTGGATAATGTAATTCGTGGAATTGCGACAAGTGGGAAACCATATTTAACATTATATCTGAAAAGATAAAAACTGGCAGCATTGATGGGAAAAATTTGGGAAGTTAAAGATGAAGATAGTGAAAAACTTAAAAAGCTGGTAAGATGGTTTATGTAGAAGGAACGATTTTTAGATTATCGTGGAAAAACTACAGTTGAAAAATTAAAAACTATCGAATGGCTACAAAAATGATAACATTGATATACAAGACTATATTCAAACAGCCCCAGTACCAAAAAGATGTAATGATAAATGAATTAAATTATTTCTTGAAAAGAAATAAGTAATGAGAACTTAAGAACTGTAACAATTGAATTGTTAAATAAATATAAAAAGCAATTTATTAGTTACCCTGCAGCTAAATCAATGCACCATGATTTTTTTATTCAGGATTGATTTACCATACAACAACAATGTTGAAAATAGCAAAAAGCATTGGTGGGAATTTATCCATCGTTAAATAAGGATTTATTATATAGTGGTATTATTTTACATGATTTAGGGAAAACTATAGAACTTAGTGGACCTGTAGGAACTTCTTATACATTAGAAGGTGAGCTATTAGGGCATATTGTTATTATGAGTGATGAAGTCGCTCGAATGGCTGATAAATTAGGTATTGAAGCTGAAGAGATTACATTACTTAGACATATGATTCTTGCGCATCATGGTAAGTATGAATTTGGTTCACCAAAACTACCTATGATTAAAGAGGCGGAGATTATTCATTTTATTGATAATATCGATGCTAGAATGATGATGTTTGAGAAAAACTTAGCGAATGTAGAGCCTGGAACATTTAGTGATAAATTATTTGGACTAGAAGGAAGACATTTCTACGTCCCTACGTTTGATAGAGAAGATAATTAAAGAAAAATTATAGAAAGAGAAGAAAGTATGAACAAAGGAATAAAATATATATTAGGTCTTGCTGCAATTTTTGTTGCGGCTGTAATATGCGTATTTGGGATTATTAAATATGAAGAAATGCAAGAAGGAACTACAACGAATAATAGTGCTAACTTAGGAAGTGTAGATGGAAAACAATTAGATAAAGAGACTACGATAATTATTGAAAAACTTTCAACATTAAAATGATATTGATGAACTTAATTCAGAGTTACACTTATCACTAATCAGTTATTGATATTTTTGAAAAAAATATGCACCCACTGTTAGTTATGCTGTAGATAACGATGAAGGAAATGATGTAATCTACTTCCGTTTAGGTGGATATTATGCTAATCGTCAAGTTAATGATGTAAATAAAATTATCGGTTCTTATAAAGTTGACGGTGGAAAATTAACATCAACAGGAGATGATTTAGATAAGATTGGTTCTAAAGTTAATAGTAATGATAAATTAAAATGGAATAATATAAATGTAAATAACAAAGACCATGATAAAGATGCTGCTTATGCAATTGCTACGAAATATTATGGAGTACAATTAGGCAGAAGTATAGACAGTATGAGTATGATAGGGTTATTTGGTTATTTATCAGATTTCAGTAAACATGTAAGAGATGCTCAACTAGGTATGAATGTTGTGCCAATGTCATTAGCAGAAATAACAGATATTTATAACACTGCTTCTGCGGAAACATTTAGTGCTGAGCAAGTTTATAAAAAAGTAACATCATTACAACATGCTAAATACAAAGAAGTTGATGATAGTTACAAAGGAAATGAAGACAAGTACAATAAGAGTGTCGGAAATGGAGAAGTTGTTTACTTCAAGAAAGATAAAATGTACCTTGCAGTTTTTGGAGGAATCGGTGGTGCAATTGCAAAAACTCCAGCAACCCCAGATATGTTTAAAATAGAAGGTGATAAAGTTATTGTACCTTTAATTGATAGCTCTAGTGGTGGAAGACAATCTGGTCAAATGGTACTACGTCTAAATAATAAAAAAATATGAAGGCGGACAAAGTGAGATCTAAATATTATGTAGAAAGCGTAAGTAATTAGGTTATAAAAATATTATAAAAAAAGTAGAAGATAGGATTAACTCCCTGTCTTTTGCTATGTATATTTTAATTTGCAGAAAAAAGATAAGGAAATATAAAATGAATAAGAAAATAAAATATATATTAGGATATGCGATAATTTTTATTTTAGCTGTTTTGTGTACATATGGAATTATTAACTATGAACAGTTGAAAAAAATAAGATTGGAGTAAATAATAGTCAAAACTTAGGAAGTGCAGATGGAAAAACAATTGGATAAAGAGACTACGATAATTATTGAAAAACTTTCAACATTAAATGATATTGATGTTTCTCAACTCTGAATTACATTTATCACAAGCTGTAATTGATATCTTGATATGCACCAACTGTAAGTTATGCAGTAGAAAAAGAAGGAAATGAAGATAGAATCATTCTTAAACAAGGCGGATACCATAATCAATTTAAACTTGAAAAAGAAAACGAGATTATCGGGTCTTACAAAAGTAAAAAGATGGTAAATTAGAAAGTACAGGTGAAAAAAACTGAAGAATTAAATTCAAAGTATAAAAAGATAATATAAGTTGGAAAAACACTTGATGTTAAAAAAATACAGAGCATAATAATGAGGTCGCTACGAAATTTGCTAATGTTATTACAAAATATACTAGATGGAACAACCAAAGATATAGATGCATCATTAGTGATAACAGAGTTTTCAGATGTTCAAAAACATATTAAAGTTGATGAGATGTTGCTTTTTCATATTCCGATGCCATTATCTGAAATAATAGATGCTTATAATGCTTTACAACCTGATACGGTTAATGAAGAATATGTAATGAATAAATTGAAAAAGTTCACAGTACTTAAAATATAGAGAAATAGACGATACTTTAACAGGAAATGAAGAGAAGTATTCGAAAGTTTTAAAAGAAGGTGAGTTAATATTCTTTAAAAAGATAAGATGGTACTTGCATACTTATCGGGGACATGGGGCAATTTTCTTAAAAGGGTCCTAGTAAGCCGGATATGTGGAAAATAGAAGGAGATAAGATTACTATTCCTTATTCTACTTCAGTAATTGGTAATACATATAAAGGTAAAATTAGTTCTTCGTCTAAATAATAAAAAAATATGAAGGCGGACAAAAGTAGATCTAAATATTATGTAGAAAGCGTAAGTAATTAGACTATAAAAAATATTATAAAAAGTAGAAGATAGGATTAATTCTGTCTTTTACTATGTATATGATAAGGAAAAACTAGTAAGGTATGATATTAAATATAAATGATAAAATAGCATTAGTAGTTTGCTCAAACGGAAAAAAATATTGAAAGATAAAGTGAGGCTAGAAAAAAATTAGAGGGTATTTTTAGTGGAGATGGGTTTAGTACCTGTTTTACTAAATATATCTATAGAGATAAGTATGGGCGTGGAGCAAGTCCGCAACTTAGAGCTGACGAATTAGTGTCATTTATAGAAATAATGAGATTAAAAGCAATCTTTGATATTTCTGGTGGAGATATTGCTAATGAAGTCTTGGAGTACTTAGATTATGGGGTAATAAAAAGAAAAATTATAAACCGTTTTTGGATATAGTGACTTAACGACAGTATTAAATTCTTTTAGTAAGAAAAACAGATAAAAATAAATTATTTATATCAGATTTTAAATATTATAGAAAATGAAGAAATACGAACAAGTTTTGAGAATACATTTTTGAAGAAACAGAACTCTTTATTTGATGTTAACTGGAGATTTTTTTCAAGGAACAAAAATTGAAGGTGAAAATTGTTGGAGGAAATATTAGATGCTTCTTGAAATTAGCTGGGACAGAGTATTTTCCAAAAAGTAGAAAAACAAGGTGCTTTTCATAGAAGGACTAGGTACTTCAATAGAAGGTCTACTACACATCTTGCCCAGTTGAAACAACTAGAGTATTTGATGGAATTTCAGGATTATTAATAGGAACTTTCACAAAAATTGAAAAAAGAATTTTCTGTTGAAAGAAATATTTGAAAATTATTCAGGAGTATATACCACCTTCTTTACCAGTAGCAAAAACTCAAGAGGTTGGACACGCAAAAGATTCAAAAAGCGTTAAAACTTAGAGGAAAAATATATATTAAAAATGAGTTGATCTGAGGCGATCAACTCATTTATTTTATAGTTTATACCATTTAGAAATTGCTTGAGTTCCATTTGTATTGCGAACTTCTTCTTCTAATTCGTTGTAAAATTTTTGTACGCTGTCTCAAGCCCAGGAAGTTTGATATTCATTTTTCACATTCTTCTAAAGCAAGTTTCATATCTTTAATAAAGTGGTGAGTGAAAAATCCTGGTTTGAAGTCTCCATTTTAGGATACGTGGTCCATATGAAGTCATTGAGAAGCTTCCACCAGAACCTGTTGATACTGTTTTGAAGAACGAGTCCAAGTCTAGTCCAACTTCCTTAGCAAATTTGAAACTTTCTGCAACAGAAATCATAGTAGTAGCGATTGCGATTTGGTTAGCAAGTTTTGTATATTGCCCTTTTCCTGCATCTCCGAAATAAGTAATGTTTTTACCTAGTTTTTCAACTAATGGAAGAACGATTTCTTTAAATACTTTCTTGTCCCCACCAGCCATGATAGACAATGTAGCATTTTTTGCTCCGATATCTCCTCCAGTAACAGGTAAATCAAGTGCGTATGCTCCAACTTTTAGGAATTCGTTGCTGATTTTTTCAGCAAGTGTAGGAGAAGAAGTAGTCATGTCTATGAAGACTTGCCCTTTTTAGCAGTTGTAATTAAACCATTTTCACCAAGGTAAACTTCTCAACATCTTTAGGATATCCAACCATGGTGAATATTACTTCTGCAAACGTTGGTGCGGCTTTTAATCTCATTAAGAAGTGTAGCACCACGCTTTACTAGGTTGTCAGTTTTACTCTTTGTTCTGTTGTAGACGAAAAAGTTCGTGACCAGCATCTAATAGGTGCCCAGCCATGCTTTTCACCCATAACTCCTGTTCCAATCCATGCAATTTTCATAATGAATTCCTCCGTGTATAATTAATTTTTCTTTAATTATAACATAAAAAGATGAAAAACGTTATAATTTATAGTTCGACTAATTTGAGGAAGATTTTTGATAACATGAAAGTTAAATATATGATATAATATTCAAGGTAAGATGATAACTAGGAGGATGTTGTGAATAAAAGTAAAATAAAAGAATTTTTCATGTGTACAAGGCCACATAGTTATCCAGCATCGATAGCACCAGTTTTGTTCGGAGCTACGTATGCATTGGGATATGAGAGTAAATTCTCAATTTTAAAATTTATATTGTTTTTACTAGCTTGCCTGTTAATTCAGGCAGCGACTAATTTATTTAATGAGTATTATGACTACAAACATGGATTGGACAAGGTTGATTCAGAAGGGATTTCTGGTTCGATAGTAAAAGGAAATTTAAGTCCAAAAGAGGTTATGATAGGAGCCTTGGTATTGTACGCACTAGCATTTGTATTTGGATTAATTTTAACATTCATGACTAGTGTCTATGTACTATTAGTCGGTTTAGTGTGTATGCTTGCTGGGTATTTCTATACTGGAGGTAAATATCCTATAGCTTATTCTCCATTTGGAGAAGTTGTTTCAGGTTTTTCTCATGGGAACAATTATAATAGCTTTATCATTCTATTTCCAAACTGGCTATGTTAATGCTGATATTATTGCCGTTTCACTGCCGTTATTTATCATGATAGAGCAATATTATTAGCGAATAATATCCGCGACTTAGATAATGATAAAGAATCAGGAAGAAGAACTTATGCGATATTAGTCGGAAGAAATAATGCGATTAAAAACAATGGCAATTAGCTTTATCGTAGTATATTTATTAAATGTTTTTATTTATAGTTACTAAATATGCTTCGTGGTGGAATCTACTGGTGTTTGTTACTATTCCTTTGGCTATAAAAATAAGTTAAAGGTTTTAGTGCGAATAATCACAAAAAAACAATGGCACTCGTATATGGTGTTAACAGCTAAGTTAACGATTTTTGTAGGATTCATAATGTCGTTAGCGAATATATTGAAATATATAATGAATTAAAAACAAATGAGTCAACTTTTTGTTGACATCTTAAACTAAAAAGATATATAATAAATAATGTGTTTGTGAGGGTGATATTTAATGAAATGGTTAAGATCTTCGTTATTCAAAAATAATAGTGATACTTTTTGTTTTTGAAGAAAAATATAAATGTTAAAGTAGCACACTACGATAGCTCTTTAAAAGATATTAGAGACGTTGTTGTTAGTGGAAAAAACTAACTCGAGGTGGACAAGATAAAATCTATGTCGATCTATTAATTAAAGGTAACTTCGAAAATGATTTCAGGAAAAACACTAAAAGAAGTTGTTGTTCCATTTGAAATCGAAGAGAGAGAAGAATACGTTGATAAATCTGTATTTGTAGGTGAAGAGGTATTCGATGTTAATTTAATGGATATGTATATTGATTTAACACCTTTAGTGAATGAGCTTATAATTTTAAATATTCCAATAACTACTTCTGATGAAGAAGAGCTTGAGATGGTTTCTGGTAACGACTGGGAATTAATTTCTGAAGAATCTTTTAACTGATGTTAAAAGAAAAGAAAGAATCACCATTTGCAGCTCTTAATGGATTATTTAAAGAACAATAAGAATTATTTAAAATAATTGGAGGAAATTAACTATGGCAGTTCCTTTTAGAAGAACATCAAAAACAGCTAAAAGAAAAAGAAGAACTCACAAAAAACTATCTGCACCATCAATTACTATCGATGCAACAACTGGTAACTACGTAATGGGTCACCGTGTTGATAGAAAAACTGGTATGTACAAAGGTAGACAAGTTCTAGACGTTAAATAATTTAAATATTACCAAACCCTAAGGAGGTGTCCTTAGGGTTTTTATGTTTAAAAATTAAGTTAGTAAATGAAATATATCAGATTTGCATTTAAAAGATTTAAATTTATATTAAAAATGAACAGAAAAATAAATCTTTAAATTTATATTAGTAAGTTGTATAATAAATATAAGGAATAGAATATTATTTCTTAATTGTTTAGGAATATGAAAAGAGGATTTTATTATGACAAATTATGGAATTGTTGGATCAGGTTATTTCGGAGCAGATTTAGCTCGTTCATTAGAAAAAATAAAAGATGCGAAGGTGACTGCAGTTTTTGATCCGGAAAATGGAGAAAAAGTTTCTAAGGAGCTTAATACAAAAAATTGTTTTTCGTTGGAAGAGTTGGTTGGTCTAGATGAGGTAGATTGTGTTATCGTCGCAACACCGAGTAATTTACATCGTGAGCCAGTATTATTAGCCGCTAAGAATGGTAAACATGTATTCTGTGAAAAACCAATCGCTTTATCTTATGAAGATTGTAAGGTTATGGTTGAAACTTGTCGAGAAAATAATGTGATTTTTATGGCAGGTCATATTATGAACTTTTTTAATGGAGTACGTCACGCAAAAGAATTGATTAAGCAAGGGAAAATAGGAGATGTAATATTTTGTCATGCTGCAAGAACAGGATGGGAAGAAAAAAACAAGAAACTGTTTTCTTGGAAAAATTGATCACAGTCTGGAGGACACTTATACCATCACATTCATGAACTTGATTGTATTCAATTTATTATGGATGGTCTACCGGAGCAAGTAACTATGATAGTCGGAAATGTATGTCATGTCGGTGAAAATTTTGGTGATGAAGATGATTTCTTAATAGTTAATCTAGAATTTTCTAATAAACGATATGCAGTACTTGAATATGGGAATGCATTTAGATGGGGTGAACATTATGTCCTTATAGAAGGTACAAAAGGAGCTATAAAATTAGATTTATATAATACTAAAGGTACTTTTAAAGAGTAGTAGGAGAAAAAGAGAGTTATTTCTTAATCCATGAATCAAAAAGAAGAAGATGATGACAGAACGGCTATTTATACAGGTAGAGGAATGGACGGAGGAATAGCTATGGAAATCCTAATATACGTTGTCCACTTTGGTTACAAAAGCTGTATAGATAAAGAAATGTTGTATTTGCATAACATTTTGAATGGAGAAAAAGTATCAAAAGAATATGAAAAAACTATTAAATGGTGTCGCAGCTCTAGAATCAATTGCGACTGCTGATGCATGTCACATTGTCTTTAAAAAGAAAAATAGAAAAAGTAGAGTTGAGAGAAATAGTGAAAATAGAAAAATAAGAGATTAATAAAAACAATACTCCAAGAGAAATTCTCTTGGAGTATTGTTTTACAATATTAATCTAAGTATCCTAATTTTTAATTAATTCTGCAGTTAAAACAGCTCCACCAGCTGCTCCACGTAATGTGTTGTGAGAAAGTCCTACAAATTTATAATCGAATAGATTATCTTCACGAAGACGACCTACAGTAATTTGCATACCTTTTTCAAGTTATCACGATCTCAGAACCGGTTGTGGACGATCATTTTCTTCATAATATTTAATGAATGGAGTTGGAGCTAATGGTAAATCATGTTTAGTAATTTCAGGAACATGATTTTTAATTTTTTCAACTAAAGTTTCTAATCCTGGATCATTTTCTAAATTAAATGATACACAAGCAAGGTGACCATCAAGAACTGGAACACGAATACATTGAGCTGATAGTTTCATTGAGTTATCTGGAACGATTTTCCCATCAACTACTTTACCAAAGATTTTAAGTGGTTCTTTTTCACTTTTCTCTTCTTCTCCTCCGATATATGGAATGATGTTTTCAATCATTTCAGGCCACTCATTGAAAGTTTTTCCGCTTCCTGAGATAGCTTGGTAAGTACAGATAGATGCTTCTTTAACACCGTACTCTTTAATTGCTTCAAAGATAGGAACATAACTTTGAATTGAACAGTTAGGTTTAGTAACGATAAATCCTTTTTTAGTTCCAAGACGTTCTCTTTGTGCTGGAAGAACATCTAGGTGTGCTGAGTTAATCTCTGGGATAATCATTGGTACATCATCTTTGTTTCTGTTTGCAGAGTTGTTAGAAACAACAACTACTTCATGTTTAGCATAGTCTTCTTCAAGTTTAATTAAAGCTTCTTTATCAAGGTTGATAGCGCAGAATACCATATCAATTCCTTCAGAAACTTCGTCAATTTTATATAAGTCTTCAACAACTAACTCTTTAGTGTATTCAGGAATAGCGTGGTCTAATTTCCAACGGCTTTCCATAAGTTCTCCATATTTTTTACCAGCAGAACGTGGTGACGCTGCTAATTTAACTACGTCAAAGTATGGATGATTTTTCTAATAATACTAATAAACGTTGTCCCTACCATTCCTGTTGCCCCTAATACGGCTACTCTTGATTTTTGCATAATAAATTTCTCCTTTATTTGTATAAAAATTATTTCAAAAATGAGCTTCCTCTCTGCAATATAAGAAGAAGTCCAAAAATTGTTAACATATTAATTTAGGACTACTGTTCCTTCTTTATCAACTTTTAGTAAAAATTGCTTGCCAGTTATATTTTTAATTTAGCAAGTTCAGTTTTTATTTTTCAATATTATTTGTATCGCTAACTATATTCATTAATGTAGAACCACTTCCAGAAATGAAAAAATGCTGAACTATCAATTTTTCTCACAAATTTCTCTAACTTCGTGATATTCATGTATTATTTCTTTTCTGTAAGGTTCGTGGATTTTGTCCCCATAACCTTTTTAAGAAGTTCTAAGTCATAAGTTTCGAATGCTTTTAATAACCAATCCTATACGTGATAATGAGTAGATTGCATCTTGAAGCTTAATTTCTTTTGGCATTATCTTTCTAGCTTCTTCAGTAGAAGTTTCGAAGTTTGGAATTAACGCCAGGAAATTAAATCTCTCATCGACCTCGTATCTAACAGTTACCGTTTCTTTACTATCGGTAGTACAAGATGAACTTAGACTTCCGAAGATAGCTGGCGAAACATTATCGGGATGGCCTTCAATTTCGTTAGCTATTGTAAAGATTTCTTGTTTATCAATAGGTGTATCAGTTAGTAAGTACGCACCGTATATTCCAGCGACTACACAAGTAGAGCTACTACCTAAACCACGGCTAATCGGTACATCATTATCGATTGATATTCTAACACCTGAAATTTCTTTGTTTAATTTTTTTAGTGTAGTTAGTAATGTTTGATAAACTAGGTTGTTTTCATTTGAAAAACGTTCTTCAAATCCGACGAATTCTAGACCACTGTCTAATTTCTCGAATTTAAAAGTAGTGTAAAGTGTTAAAGCAACACCAAGGCTATCAAATCCACATCCAACATTCGCAGAAGTGGCAGGTACACGAACACTTACCATTATAAATCACCTAGTTTCTCTAAGATGTATTTCTTCATATCTTCCTTATTAATTACATCTTTATGTCTAATTTCTTTTTTGTCAAGATCTCTTAAATTCTCAGGGATAACAACTTTTGTTTGTTCATGAAGTTTATTCATAAGAGTAAACTCATCTTCTCCATGAGTTTCGAATAGAGAAGAGTAGACACTTTCAGTAAATTTGTATGGAGACGCTGTTGATAATACAATACTAGCATGCTCATTATCTAAATTATCAAGAAGAACTTTGTAAGCTACTGCAGTATGAGTATCTAATAGGTAGTTATCTTTTTCATAGATAGCTTTAATAGTTTCTTTAGTTTGTTCATCATCAGCAAATCCAGCTTGGAACTTGTCTTTTATCTTATCTAATACTTCACCAGTAACTTCAAAGCGACCAGTTTCTTTTTAGGTCTTTCATTAGCTTTAAGCGATATATTCATTATCACAACCACTGATGTAGTAAAGTAGACGTTCTAAGTTACTAGAAATTAAGATGTCCATACTTGGTGATACTGTTTTTAAGAAGTCTCTGTTTTTATCATAAACACCAGTTGTTAAGAAATCATAAAGTACGTTATTATTGTTACTTGCACAAACTAGTTTATTTACAGGTAAACCGATTTGTTCAGCGTAGTAACCAGCTAGAATATTACCGAAGTTACCAGTAGGTACTACAAAGTTTACTTTATCGTTTAATTTAATTTTGTTTGTATTTACTAAGTCTAAGTAAGAAACAATATAGTAAAACTCACTTGAGGATAAGACGCCTCGATATTGATTGAGTTTGCACTTGATAATTTAATGTTTTTAGAAAGTAATTCTTTTTGAATTCATCATCGACGAATAGTTCTTTCAATCCCACTTTGAGCATCGTCAAAGTTTCCATGTATCGCACAAACTTTTGTATTCTTACCTTTTTGAGTTTGCATTTGTGTTTTTGTACTGTACTTACACCATCGTTAGGGTAGAAGACCATAATTTTTGTCTCATCCCACATCTTTAAAACCTCTAGTGCGGCTTTTACCTGTATCTCCACTAGTCGCCGTTAAGATAAGAATATCATTTTTGTCTTCTACTTTTGTAAGTGCTGTTTTTGTAAGTTGTGGAAGAAGTGAAAGACCCACGTCTTTAAATGCACTAGTAGGTCCATTGAATAATCCAAGAACGTAGCTATCTTTTAATCCTACTAGAGGAGTAATGTTTTCATGAGAGAATTTCTACTCTATATGCTTCTTCTACACATTTTTAATTTCTTCATCGCCAAAGTCTACGAAAAAGATGTAGTACTGGCTTCAGCTACTTCATAGTAGCTTTTTCCGATTAATTTTTCTAAATCTAATTTATTTTTCCCTAAATCTCTTAAAACGAAAAGTCCACCTTCTTCACTTAAACCTTGAAGAATAGCTTCACTTGGATTTAATTTTCTATTAATATCTCTTGTACTTTTCGTAAATCATTTAAAAATCTCCTTGCTTTATCGTTGTATATATGATACAATGTTCTCATAAAAATACAAGTGTTTTTACAAAAAGAACTTAATTAATTTTTATAATTATAATTTTACACCAAAATAAGTTATAAAAACAGTCAAAAATAATCAAAAATTGAAACTTTTTGGAAATTTTCAAACTGATTTATTTGACATAAATAAAAATACTTGATAAACTTTAACTATATAATTGAAAATAAATAATGAACTTAGGAGAAATTAATTATGAAGATTGCGATTTTAGGATATGGAACTGTTGGTAGTGGGGTATATGATATTATTACTAACGGTAAAACTGAAGAATTAAATAAAATTGAAGTAAAGAGTGTTTTCGCAAGAAGTCGTGATAAGATGCATTTAGCTACAGATGATATTAATGAAATTTTAAATGATGAAGAAATTTCGATTGTAGTTGAGTGTTTAGGTGGATTAAATCCTGCGTATGATTTCATTAAAAAGATCTTTTTAGAAAAGGTAAACACGTTGTTACTGCGAATAAAAGCTGTTGCAGCAAAATATCTAGGTGAATTTGTTGAGTTAGCTGAGAAGAATAATGTTAAGTTCATTTTTGAGGCTAGTGTTGGTGGAGGAATTCCATGGCTTGTAAACTTAGAAAGAACTAGACGCGTTGATGAAGTAAAACGAGTATATGGTATTTTTAATGGAACAAGTAACTATATATTAGATAACATGTACAGAAATGATCAAGAATTTGATTCTACTTTAAAAACTGCTCAGGATTTAGGATATGCTGAAGCTGATCCGAGTGCTGATGATGTGGACGGTGGGGATGTTGTGAACAAAATTATCTTAAGTAATGCACTTGCTTTCGATATTCATGTTAAACCTGAATTTCCTACATACTCTATGAGAAACATTACAAAAAACGATATAGACTATTTAAAACAGTATGACCTAGCTGTTAAATATATTGGAGAAACAAATGTAGAAGATGGGAAGTATGAGACTTCTGTAATGCTTTCTATATTTGAAAAAGAATCTCAGGAAACGGCTGTTCCTTTAAATATATAATATCATTACTTAGATGGTTCTTTCATCGGAGAACTTAAGTTTTATGGACAAGGAGCAGGAAAACTCCCAACAGGAAATGCTATCGTTCAAGATATAGTTGATATTAATGAAGGTTCAACTCGTGTTGATGTAGTAATTATGAATGAGTTATCTTATTCAGAAGAATTAACTAGAAGAAATTACTTAGTACGTTCATCAGTTGAATTATCTGGTGAATTAGTTGAGAGTGTTGAAATAGTATAGAGAAACTACTATGTAAAAACAAAAGAAATTTTATTAAAAACAATTAAGTTCTTTAGTTGATGAAGTAAAAAGAGAAAGATAGTAAATTTAGAAGTTACTAAGTTTTCATAAATAATTAAAAATAAAGAATAAAGTGATTATTAAAAATAAATGTTAGATTTTTCAGAAAATTTATTGATTTTTCTACAGATAGTTATATAATATATATTAGTAATAAAAATACAAATAAATATGAATTAGAAAAAGGAGTTAAGATGGATAGAGTATCAAAATTTGGAGGAAGCTCGAAGCGAGTGCCGAACAATTTAAAAAGTTAAAATATTGTAGAATTAGACGATGCACGTCGTTTTTGTTGTAGTGAGTGCTGTTGGTAAGGTGAATAAAGAAGATAATATGATACAGATTTATTATATTTATGCTACGCACACACTAAATACAATATAAATTTTGATAATATCTTTAAAAATGATTGAAGATAAATTTATTGCTATTAAAAAGTGAATTAAACTTGAAATTTGATATTGAAGGTGAACTTACTAAATTAAAATCTGAAATTAGTAAAGGTATTGATGAAGAGTATTTAGTAAGCTGGTGAATATTTAACAGCTTTATTAATGGCAGAGTATTTAGGATATCACTTTGTAGATGCTAAAGACTTAATCTTTTACAACTACCAAGGTGAGATTGATTTTGAAAAAACTCAAGCAGCCTTTGATACTATTGTAAAAGAGTACGACCGTCTTCTTATTCCGGGGTTCTATGGAAGTAGACCAAATGGTGAAATTAAAAATTATGACTCGTGGTGGAGGAGATGTTAGTGGAGCGATTGTTGCTAATATTGCAAATGCAAGTGTTTATGAAAACTGGACTGACGTATCTGGAATCTTAATGGCAGATCCTCGTATTATTGATAATCCACATGAGATTAAAGTAATTAGTTATACAGAACTTCGCGAACTTTTTCATATATGGGTGCAAGTGTTCTTCATGAAGAAGCAATCTTCCCAGTACGTGATAAAAGACATTCCAATCCAAATTCATACACAAAATGATCCAACAGCAGAAGGAACTATTATCTCAGATAATAAACATCTAGATGCGAAACAAATAGTTACAGGTATTGCAGGAAAAAAGATTTCTATTATTACTATTAAAAACGTCACATGGCAAAATGAAGTTGGGTTAATTGGTAAAAGCTCTGAAAATTTTTTGAAGACTTTAATGTTAGTATCGAGCACATTCCAAGTGGAATTGACTCATTCTCTGTAGTTGTTGAAACAGGTAATGTTAGACCATTTATTCATGAGTTAGTAGCTAAAATTAAAGCTGTTTTAGATGCGGATGAGGTAAATGTAACTCATGAGATTTCTCAATTGCTACAGTTGGGAGAAAAATGAAAAATACAAAAGGACTATCTGGCAGATTATTCAAAAGCACTAGGGAAGCTGGAGTAAATATTGCACTAATTTTCACAAACTAATGATGAGATTAACATTATCGTCGGTGTTCATAATGATGATTATGAAAAACTATAAAACACTATTTATTCAGAATTTAAAATAATATTAATAGCTTCTAGTCTTATTTTTAGATAAGGAGCTATTTTTATAATGAATTATTCTTTGAGGTGAAAGTATGAAAATTTTACAGATTATGTGTCATCCGGATTATAATGGAGAATATAGAGTTTCTAATATTTTTAAGGAAAATTGGTGAAGGTAAAATTAATCGAAAAAAGGCTTCAGTAGTATAGAAAAAGATTACTTTATATGATCCGAGTGTTCATATTCCAGTCATGGATAAGTTTATGTTCAATTATGAAGGAGTACAATTAACAGAAAAAGAACAATATGATAAAATTAGGGCAAAAAGAATTATTAGAACAATGGAAGAGTGCTGAAGCAGTATTTATATATATGCCACTTCACAATTTTAATGTAGTATCAAAATTTAAAAGATTATATTGATAATATAATGATAGTAAATGAAACTTTTTAAATGTGAGGTAGAGTCTTTAATAGGATTAGATGATTCTAATAAACAAATAACCTTCATTATAACTAGTGGTGGAGAATTTGATAAATATATCCAATATACTAATCTAGACTTTTGCAGTTCAATATGTACGAGGAGTATTTAGCATCCTAGGAATAGACAAAAGTTAAAAGTTATAAGAGTAGAGGGTCTAGATTTAGCATTCAATAATAAAGAAAAATAGTAGAGAAGGGGTATCTCTGTTTTTAAAAAGAGTGGATAGATGAGTTTTCTAGTAGAAATAAATAATGAAGGCATAAGAGGCCATGAAGTATGGTTTCTGTACCTTCTTTTCTTTTTATTTAATATCAAATTCGAGTTGTTTTTTTCTTTTGAAGATAGAATTTTGAATTGACCGTTAGTTAGGTTAGCTATCCAATTTTCAAAGTTATCGTAGTCTTCTTGCATTACATAAATTGTATAAAATGATTTTGTCAGTGTATTCTAGGTTGTTCACGATGAAGTTAGTTTTTCCAATTTCATACTCTATTTTTCCGTTTAGACTATAATCTAATTCTAATCTAACTTCAAAAGCATCTTTTCTTTCTACTAATGTTGCATTTTTTAGCGCATTAATTACTCCACCACCATATGCACGAACTAAACCACCAGTTCCTAGTTTAGTCTCCACCGTAGTATCTTATTACTGTGGCACAGACATTTTTTTAATTTCGTTTTTTTACGAGTACGTCTAGCATTGAGCGCCAGCAGTTCCACTAGGTTCACCATCATCATTAGCACGAGTTATTTCGTTATTATCACCAACTACATAGCATGAGCAAACATGTGTAGCATCGTAGTGTTTTTCTTCATTTTTGAATAAACTCTCGGCTTCTTCTTCGCTATTAATTCTTATAAGATGAGTAATGAATGTAGATTTTTTTCTACAAATTCATCGTATGAATCTTCTTTGATTGTAATAAATTTTTCGTCATAGTACCTCCTTTGTAATTTATAATTTGCTGAATTTACTATATTAATTATGATGTATTATAAATAAAATGTCAATAATTAGAATATATTTCTCATTATACTACTTGACAAATTATACTATGCAATGTATAGTATTATGTGAAAAGGAGATATTTGTATGGAAGCTCAATTAAAAGAGGTTTATTGGAAATATGTGTTCTTGCTACTTTTACGTAATTCTGAATCATATGGGTATAAAATTATAAAAAGATGTTTCAAATGTAATTCCTATATCGGAATCAACGTTATATCCAATCTTAAAACGCTTGGAAGCAAAACGATTGTGTTACCTCATATTCGGTAGAACATAATAGTAGACTAAGAAAAATATTATAAAATTACAGATGTTGGTCTCAATAAAATTCAGGAATTTCTTATCGACTGGAAAGTAATAAGTAATGCACATAAATATATATTAGGAGATGAAAAATATGAATAAGACATAGTTTTTGCGCTCTTTTGGGAAATAAATTAAAAACCATATTTATCGCCAAAAGATATATAAAAACACTCAATCGAAGAAATGATTGATGATCGTATTGATGAGGGCTTATGAAGAAGAAGCTGTATCGCAAATTAGGGGATATTAATATCATCGTTGATCAGATTTTTAGATGAACATAATATTGGGAAAAACAAACAAAAACTAGTATGGAGGTTTATACCACGAAAAATCCCTACAGAGCTCGGCTTTTATTATTACCGTATTATTATTTCCTGCTTGGATAACTATATTTTTCTCTAGTTGCTAGTCTTTTTATAGTTATTCTGTCTATAATATTTAGTATTGTACTTTCTATTATAGCTATTTTCATTGGTGGAATCTTATTAATATTAAAAATCCCATTTTATCTTATTTACGAAAAGAAATATTTCGTATTTCTTAGATACTTTAGGATTTGGATTTGTTATTTCAGGGCTGGTTTAATTGGTATTTACTGGTTGATAAAAAAATATAAAAAAATTACGTCAAAATGATATAAAACATCAGAACAATTTTTGTGAAGATTTTTCAAAAAGAGGTGTATATAAATGAATAAATTTATAAAAAAATTTCTATTAGTTTTATAATTTTTGGACTAGTATTGATAGGATTAGCAACTTACTTTAAATAATGGTCATATACCTAGATTTTCTTCTAATTTCGAGAAAAAGAATTATACTATCTCAATTAATGATGTTAAAAAAATTTAGATTTAGATATTATTGATTCTGATGTGACCATAGAAGAGAATACTGCTTCTGAAAAATATGGAAATAGAATACTATACTGCTCTAGAACGTAAAGTTAATATAGAGCACATAGGAAATAAGTTATCTATAAAAAGAAAATAAAAATATTGTGGGTATTAATTTCTTTACTGAAAAAAGAAAACTTATTATAAAAAAATACCTAAATCTTCTAATATCGATATCAATTCAGTTAATAAAATAGAGATTATTTTATCAAGAATCTAGATATTAAATCTCTTATAATTAATAGTGAACTAGGGTGATGTATATATAACTAATATTTCAGCTCTAGATGCTGACATTAAATTAGCAACTGGAAATTTAAATATAGATAACTTAAATAGTAAAAATAATTTCTAAAAATTAATGTTGCTACAGGAAATGTTAAATTAAATAATATTAATGATTTAAAAAGATATTAGTGTGGATAATAAAATAGGAGATACAGATTTGTCATCATCAACAATAAAAAGATATTAATATAACTAATAAACTAGGAAATATTAAGGTAAGTAATCTTCCTAGTGAAAGTTCAGATAATATTAACTTAAAAACAACTACTGGTAATATTATTTTAAGTAATCTTACTGCAAATAATTCTATTACTCTTTAAGTCAATACAAGGTGATATTATAGCTGAATTAAGTGATGAAGAATCAAATTTTACAAATAGCTCAAATAAAAAGAAACAATTATTCACATCTTCAAATACTGGAACTGTAAATGTAAAATTTTCAAATAAATATTAATATCCCATCAAAAAAATAGTTTTTGATGGGATATTAATTATTATTGATTATTATTTACGCCGATATTTTGATGGGTATTTGTTGTACCCTATACCGGTTGTATTATTTTAATGTTGACCACTATTGTTGGTAGTGTTTTTCATTATTACTATTTTCATCAGGTCTATTTTCGTTACTTACTGTTATATCATTTTTAAATCTTCTTTTGAAAGCTGTTCAGGTAGATTGATTAGTAAATCTTCATGTGACATTACTGTAAGTGCGACTTGAGGATATATAGTTTTTGGTAATAGATTATTTATTCGATATGTTTTTAATCCCATATTTATATGTCCTTGATAATAAATATTTAATAGGTCTTTTGCTTTCGGTAATGGTAAATCTAAATTATCTCTTAACACTGATGATGCGTATAATAGAGATAGTGGACGTGGATAATAGTAATACACACCGTTATACATTACATCGTATCCATCGATTCTGTGTGAAACGATTTGAATATCATCATTAAAGAACATTTTTATCGCTGAAGAGATTTCTGTTGATGACAGATTATGTTCTACATTATCACCTGCGATATTAATTACATCGTTAATTTTAGTTAAAGCGTTTAAGCTTTTTGCTTTGTCAATAAGAGCGTGGATAGCTTGAAGTTGACGTTGTCCGCGTTCAATATCACTATCGTAATATCTACTACGAGCAAATGCAAGAGCTTGTTCACCGTTTAGAGTGTGCCAACCTTTTTTCAATTTAACAGTATTTTCTTCCCCGTTAGCATTTTGTTCATCCATATCAAATGGTACATATAAATCAATTCCTCCAAACGCATCGACTGTTTGTTCAAAGGCTTTGAAGTTAATTAGTACGTAGAAGTTGATAGGTGTATTTAATAAGTTTTCTACAGCGTTTGTTGTTCCTTTTACATCATTGTATGCATGAGCATGTGTAATTTTATCGTAGAAATATGCACTATTATTATTCTCATCATCTTTTTCACGCATTAAAGCAAGAGAATCACGAGGAATACTAACCATGTCCATACGTTTTTTATCTTTGTTAACAGTTGCTAAAATCATAGAGTCTGTTCTACTATCTGCTCGTGTTTGCCCTTGAGCCTTACGATCATCGTTCATATCTATTCCTAAAATTAGTACTGAAAATTTCTTGAAGTTAGGATCAACTTCTTTTAAGTAATCAACTTTTTTGTATCCTCGTGAGTTGAATTATAGAAGTTGAAAAATGTGTATGCGGCAAAAGCTCCTGTTCCTAAAAAAATAGTAGTGCTAGAACTGTAAATATTATTTTTAAAACCTCTTTTTAGGAGAGCGTTTATTGTTTCTTGATCCAGAACTGAGTCTATCTCTTCTAGATATTCTTTTCTTTCATTTAATATAATCCTTCTATACATTATAACTCTATTATTATACTACAAATTTCAATTTAATGCTATTAATAAAGATAGAAAGTTAGATTTATTTATATAAAAATAGAAGAAGTATCTGAAGAGAAATCTTTGAATTTTTTTAAATAATTGTATTAAAATAAAAAGTAAGTTTTAAAAAATAGGAGTACATTATGCTAGAATTACCAGAGGTTGAGAATATAAAGTTCGGTCTTGAAGAAGTAGTAATAAATAAAACAAATTCTAGATATAAAATATCTCGAGTGTAGTAAAAAGAAAGTCATAAATTAAATAAAAATGGCTATAGTTAAACAAGATATTGAGTATTTTTCAGAAAATGTTATAGGTATAGAAAAATTATCTCGTAGAGGGAAATATTTATATTTTACTTTAAAATGAAGGATATATTATCACACATTTTTGGAATGACGGGAGCATTTTTAGTAAAAAGATATAGCAGAAATTATTAATAAAAACTACTTCAAGCATCAACATGTAATCTTTTGAATTATCAACTGGAGAAAAAAATTAGTCTACAGTGATATTAGAAGATTTGTGAACTTAGATACATAGAAGATGTAACGAAATTTAAACCTTTTGTTAATCTCGCTCCAGAACCGTTTGATAGAAAAAGCCAAAAAAATATTTTCTAGATAAATTAGCTGAAAAATAAATATAAGGATCAATCTATTAAAGCATTGCTATTAGAAGGGAAATGTATTTTGTGGATGCGGGAATATTTATGATTGTGAAGTATTGTATCGTCAAAAAATACACCCTTTAACTAAAGCGAGTGAACTTTCTAAAAAGAAGAAGGAAAGTTTATTTAAGGAGTTAGTTGATATTCTAGATTTGAGCGATAAAAGAAGGTGGATCTACAATTTCTGATTATGTTCATGCTGATGGTGGAGAAGGTAACATGCAAAAATTTCCATCAGATTTATGGAAAGAAAAATTTGTCCATTAGGCCATGATGTTGAAAATGTTACAATAAAAGGTCGTTCGAGTCATTTTTGTCCTATTTGTCAAAAAATAAAATAAAAAAAGGAGAATCAATGGAAAGCAAAATAGAGTTTTTTAAAAAATACATTAGCATAATTATAGGGTCACTAATTTTTGCAGCGGGTTAGAATTTTTCTTAATTCCCAACAATATATTAGATGGAGGAGTAATTGGTGTATCAATTATTGCCCGCCATTATATAGGATTACCACTGGGGTTATTTATCTTCATTTTCAACATCCCATTTTTATATTTAGGATACAAGCAGATTGGTAAAGGATTTTCGATAGCATCTATTTTTGGTATTGTTATTCTTTCTGTAGCTACATCATACTTCCAAAGCATTCCACCACTAGTTACGGATCCATTTTTAGCTTGTATATTCGGAGGAATTATACTTGGAATTGGAGTGGGGCTAGTTATCAGAAATGGTGGTACATTAGATGGTAGTGAGATGTTTTCAATCTATGCTACTAAAAAATTACCGATTTCTGTAGGTGAAATGGTTCTTGGAATAAATGTTGTTATATTTATCGCATCTGGATTTGTTTTCACATGGGAAGCGGCATTATATTCTATGATAAGTTATTTCATCGCATCTAAAGTTATGGATATCGTTATTGAGGGACTAAATGATTCTAAATCTGTTATGGTAATTACTAGTAATTACCAAGTAATAAAGTCAAGAAATTCAAGACAGACTTGGTCGTGGAGTGACTCTATTACATGGTGAGGGTGGTTATTCAGGTCAAGAAACAAAAATTATCTTTTGTGTAATTACACGTATTGAAGAATCAAAACTAAAAAAAATAGTCTTTAGGAACGATAAAAATGCCTTTCTATCGATTGGAACAGTTAGTGAAGTAAGTGGAGCTAACTTTAAGAAAAAGATATACACTAATAAACATTCCTTTGCAGAGTTTTCTGCAGAGGATTTTTGTGTTATAATGACTATAGAGAGGTGGGAGTTATGGAAGAATTATATAATTATCTTATTAAGAGTGAGAAAGTTTATTTGTTAGAAAGAAGAAAAACAGTAAAATGGTGGCATATGCTATTTGACCTTGTTGGATTTCTATATTTTTGGGGAGAATATGGAAAAGATAAGACTTATGATTGTTACTTAGTTAAGTTTGAAAAACATTGGGAAATACTAGTGTGCAAAAAGGAAAAGCACTAGAAAGAATTAAGCTTAAAGAGAAATTTGAATTATTTCTTTGCTGAGGCTATAAGTACACAGTTCACCATGAAATTAGGCATGAACTATACAACTATTTGAAATATTCATGCTAGCATGAGCAAAATTTGTCTAAATATGTTATAATAGACTGATGAATTTTTAAAGGATAATAAAAATGAAAATCAAAGAAGTAATAGTAGTAGAAGGAAGAGATGATACCAATAGGGTTAAAGAAGCGCTCGATTGTGATACTTTTGAAACTAATGGTTCTGCCTTACTAAGAAAAATAGAACGTTTAATCTTTCTAGAGAAAACAAGAGGACTAATAGTTTTAACGGACCCTGATTATGCAGGGAAAAAGAATTAGAAGTATTATAGAAAAATATCCCGATGGCAAAACATGCATATATATCAAATAAAAAGGCCGTTGATAGTAAAGGGAAAATTGGAATAGAAGCTGCGAGTAAAGAAGATATTATAGCGGCTATAAAAATCATTACACACCGATGGATGAGGTGAAAAATGATATTACTAATGAAATATTAATAGAATTAGGTTTGGTAGGAGGAACTACGTCAAAAAGTTCTAAGAGAAGAACTTTGTGAAAGATTAAATATTGGTTACACTAATGCAAAACAACTACTAAATAAACTTAATATGTATAATATTTCTAAAGAACATTTATTAGATGAGATGGAAAAAATAAGTAAAGGATTGAAATAATGATAGGAACAACTAAGAAAACTTTTGAAATACTAAAAACACGGATTCACATTTAAGAAGAGTTTAGGACAAAACTTCTTGATAGATGCGAATATCTTAAATAGAATCGTTGATGGAGCTGGAGTAAATGAAAATGTAGGAGTAATAGAAATCGGTCCTGGGATAGGTTCTCTTACAGAAGCATTAGCAAAAAAAGCAAAAAAAGTAATTTCGTTTGAAATTGATGGTAGACTTTTACCGATTTTATCTGAGACGCTTGCTGATTATTCTAATGTTGAGATTATCAATAATGATATCTTAAAAGTCGATGTTGATAAAATAATCGCTGAGAAGATGTCATATTGTGAGAAAATAATGGTAGTAGCTAACTTACCTTATTACATTACTACACCAATTTTAACTCACTTAATAGAAAATACTGAGAAAATTGATGGTTATGTAGTTATGATGCAAAAAGAGGTTGCTAATAGACTAAATGCTAAAGTAGGAACAAAAGATTATAACTCACTAACAATTTTATTAAATTACTATACAGATGTTGAGTATTTATTTACTGTCACCCAAAAAAAGTATTTGTACCAGCACCGAATGTTGAGAGTGCTGTTGTGAAAATCATGACAAAAGAAATTCATGAATTTGAAACTGAGGATAAATTCTTTAAATTTGTGCGCTCATGTTTTGTACAACGTAGAAAAACTTTATTAAATAACTTAATTTCAAGTTATGGTAAGGATAAAAAAAGCAAGATTTACAAAATGCTTGTGTAGATAGTGATATTGAACCAGGAAGAAGAAGTGAAACTTTAACTTTAGCAGAATTCTATAATCTATATAATAATTTAACAAATAATAGTTTAATCTAAGAGGTAAAAGATGAAAGAATTAAAAACTATAATAACAGAGTTTCGAGAAAAAAAGAGGTTGGGAGAGTACGATACTTTAGAAAGATTTTCTAAAAAGTATATCAATAGAAGCGGCAGAATTACTAGAACATTTTTCAATGGAGTGAAGAGGGGATAATATACAAGAGATAAAAGATGAACTCTGCAGATGTACTAATTTATGCTCTAGCAATGTGTTATCATCTTAATGAAGATCCTAAAAAGATTATAAAAAGAAAAGTTAGTAGATGTCGTAAGACGTTATCCAGAAAATAAAAATTAAAAAGAGGAGTGATACAGTATAATTCCTCTTTTGTTATGAATAATAATTAGTTATAAAAAGTAGCCCTTAATTTAGGGACTACTTTTTAAAGTTTTTAATATTACTATCGACTAGTTTTAGTTTTTAACACGGGCACTTCTTTACCTTTATAGAACATAGCGTAAAGAACAGTTACTCCAATTGTTATTATTGCACAAAGGATATAAATTCCTCTGTATGATAAGATTCCTTGAACTGCACCTAGTGCATATGGTCCAAATCCAAGACCAAGGTCTAATCCGATAAAGTATGTAGATAATGCAATACCTACTTTAGTAGAATCAACAAGTTTTAAACAAACAGCTTGTCCGTTTGACATGAATGTTCCATATCCTAAACCGATTAAAGCACCAGAGAATAATAACATGAAGCTACCATTTGTGAAACTTAACATTAATAATCCTAATGTTAAAAATACAAAACTTGGATACATAACTGCATTTTCACCACGTGCATCAAATATGCGCCCTGCGAATGGACGAGTAACTGTTACGATAAGAGCATATACTACAAAGAAGAATGCTCCAGCAGTAGATAGGTTTAAGCTATCAGCGTAGATAGATAAGAATCCTAATCACACTAGAGTAAGCTAAACCAACTAGGAATGCTACAGTAGAGATGAATAATACTTTGTATTCAATAAATGTATTTAAAGCCCAGCTGTTTAATAATTTTTTTTGTTTTTCATCTAATTCGATATTTTGAACTGGGAATAAGAAACAAGCAATTGTAACTGCTACAGATAATACGATTGCTAAAATAATAACTGCATTAAATCCTGTAATAGGAAGTAATAACATACCGATAAATGGTCCAACTGCAGCTGCTAAACTTGTACTTAATCCGTAGTAGTTAATACCTTCACCGTTACGTGATTTAGGGATGTAAGTTGTAACTATTGCATTAGCAGCAGTAGAGATAGTCCCATAAGCGAATCCATTTAAGAAACGAACAGTATCTAAAATAACAATGTTAGATGAAATTAGGTAAGCTGCTGTTGTGATTAAATAGATTAAAGCTCCAAAACGTAAGATTTGTTTACGTCCAACAATTTCTAATTTTTTACCAATATAAAGTCTGGCAACAAGTGTTCCGATAATATAAATACCTGCGGCAAATCCTGCTTGAGCAGCAGTAGCGCCTAATTGAGATGTTGCATATTTTGCTGTAATAACTACAAAAACAGTAATAAATTAAAAATACGATAAAAGTTAATTGTAGTTATTGTTATAAATCCTTTATTAAATAATTTGTCTTTTTTTCTTCTATAGCTATCTGGCTATCCATAAAAATTCTCCTAACCTATTTTTAATAACATATATCTATCATACTCCTCTGGGAATGTATTTAAGTGTAAATTTTCATGAAAAATGATATATTTTCAATTTTATTTTCATGCAAAATACTATTTATTATAATTAATAATAAATGACTGTATAACAGTAATTAAAGAGATTATAGACGTGTATTAATTTTTAAAATATTAACAATTTAACTATGAAAACGAATTATTTTCATAAGTTTCAAAAAACTGTGTAATTCTATAGATTTTTAGTACAGAAGTAATGTATAAAATACTATTAATATCTTTTTTAATATTTTTCAAAAATTATTTTATTTTTTTCATTGATAGATTAAGATTTTAGAGTAGATATATAGTTTTAAAACAATTGTCAGAATTTTTTTATTTATTTTTGGAAAAATATCTTGACAATACTGTTGCTATAATGTAAACAAGAATTAAAACGTAAAGGAGAAAAAGATTTATGAAACTGTATCAAGTTGACACGCTACAATTAAATATCTGTTGGCAAAGCCACTAGATACTGAGTCGATCTTGTTTCTTTTTAACATAGATACGGCTCTCAGGTGAGAAGTAAGTATCTATGTGGATTATTTGTGATGAAAAAATCAAGACCACATAGAAATATCTAGGTGGTTTTTATATATGAAAATATATTGTGAGGACCACTGGATATTATGCTAGTGGTCTTTTTATATAGATACGCTTCTAAAAATTTGATTACAAAAATATTATTAAAGTAAAAGGAGATTATTAAAAATGAAAGTAAATAAAATTTTTGTAGCATTTGCGGTATTATTAGTTTGTGTATTAGGTTATGGGTTCTTCTCTAGTAAAAAAGGTGAAGAAACTAAAAAAGTTGATAATAAAGAAGTTAAAGTAGGGGTGCTTCAATTACTTAGTCATCCAGCTCTTGACCAAATCTATAAAGGTTTAGAAGATGGACTTAAAAAGAAGGATATGAAGTTGGTAAGAATTTAAAAATTGATCTTCAAAATGCTCAAGGTGATCAAAGTAACTTAGCGAGTATGGGTCAAAAATTAGTTACAGATAACAATGATATCTTAGTAGGTATTACAACACCAGCTACTTTATCTTTATCAAACGCAACTAAAGATAAACCAATCATTATGGGTGGTATTACTTATCCGGTTGAAGCAGGATTAATTAAAGCTGAAGACAAACCAGGAAACAACATTACTGGTGTTAGTGATAGAACTCCAATTAAACAACAACTTGAAATCATGAAAAAAGTATTACCTAACATGAAAAAAGTTGGTATTCTATACACAGCAAGTGAAGATAACTCTGTAAAACAAGCTCAAGAAGCTGAAAAATTAGCTAAAGAATTAGGATTAGAAGTTAAAGTATCAACAGTAGCGAATACAAATGATATTCAACAAGTAACAGAAAGTCTTGCTTCACAAACTGATGCAATCTTTGTTCCAATCGATAATACAATCGCTAGTGCAATGGCAACAGTAGTAAAAGTAACAGACGCTAAGAAAATTCCAGTATTCCCATCTGCAGACACAATGGTAGCTGACGGAGGACTTTTAGGACTAGGTGTTGACCAATATCAAGTCGGTGTAGAAACAGCAAAAGTTGTTGCTAAAGTATTAAAAGGTGCAGATACTAAAGATATGCCAATCGTACTTGCTAATGAGGGTGTAATTTACCTAAATGAAGCAAAAGCAAAACAATTAGGAATCGAAATTCCAAAAGAAATTAAAGATAAAGCAAAAAGTAGTAGATAAAAATAATATTATTGATATTATATTATTAACAAACTATTTTAGGCGGTAAATAAATTAAAGGAGCGGCTCATAAAATCGATATTATAAATAGTTGTTTATGAGTCGCCCTAAATTATATAATATTAATTTATGGGAAAAAAATAAAAAGAGGTGTAAAATGGATTTATTTATTTCAGCGATTTTACAAGGAATGTTGTGGGAATATTATCGCTTGGATTATTTATTAGTTTTAGAGTATTAAATATTGCAGATATGACTACTGAGGGTGCGTATCCATTAGGAGCTGCGGTATGTAATCTGTATACATAATGGAATTAATCCCATTATTGCTACATTAATTTCTATAGTAGCAGGAATGTTAGCAGGACTTGTAACAGGATTTTTAATTACTGTTTGTAAAATACCAAGTTTACTTGCAGGGATTCTAACAATGACTGCATTATTATCAGTGAATCTTAGAATTATGGGAAGACCAAATTTAAGTTTAATCAATAAAGATACGATTTTTAGTAAAATTCAGGGGTTAAACTTACCAACTCACTATGATACTGTACTTGTTGGAATTATTCTTTCTGGATTAATTATCTTAGCTATGTCTTTATTCTTTTTCAACAGAATTAGGTCAGAGTTTAATTGCAACAGGAGATAATGAAAAGATGGCAACAGCTTTAGGTATTTCTACTAAATCGATGACGATTTTAGGATTAATGCTTGCTAATGGAATAATTTCTCTAGCTGGTGCAATTTTAGCACAAAATAATGGTTATTCAGATGTTAATAGTGGAATTGGAGTTATAGTTGTAGCCTTGGCAGCGATAATTATAGGTGAAGTAATCTTTTAAGGATGTAACTTTTTACAACAAGATTAATATGTGTAATTTTGTGGTGCGATAATTTATAGATTATTATTAGTAGGAGTGTTAAAGCTAAAGCATTATTGGAGCGAATGATTTTAAACTAGTTTCAGCATTAGTAATTGCTTTATTCTTAACATTACCTCAATTAAAAATTAAAAAGCTAAGAGAAAGGATGTATAGAACATGCCATTTATAAAAATTAATAAAATAGATAAAACGTTCTTTCCGGGTACGATTAGAGAACAACATGCATTAAAAAATGTTAGTCTAGAAATTAAAGATGGTGATTTTATCACTATTCTTGGTGGGAATGGAGCGGAAATCAACTTTTCTTAATGCACTAGCAGGTTCTTTTTCACTAGATGGTGGTGAGATTTTAATTGAAGGAAAAGATGTAAGTAGTATAGTAGAACATAAGAGACAGGATTTATCAGCAGAGTTTTCCAAAAACTTTAGATGGAACAGCTCCTCGTATGACTGTTGCACAAAATATGTCTTTAGCACTTCGTCGAGGAAAAGTGAGAGGATTTAAGCCTGGAACTACTAAAGAAGATAGAGAACTATTTAAAAAGTTATTAGCAACTTTAGACTTAGGTCTTGAAGATAGATTAGATAGTGAAATGGGTCTATTATCTGGAGGTCAACGTCAAGCTATAGCACTTTTAATGGCAACTATGACTACTCCAAAAACTTTTACTTCTTGATGAACATACGGCGGCACTAGATCCAAAAACTCAGAAGAAAATAATGGAGCTTACTCGACAAAAAGATTGAAGAAAAAGAAATTAACAGCTTTAATGATAACTCACAATATTCAAGATGCGGTAAAATATGGGAACAGAATAATAGTTCTTCACAGAGGAGAATTAGTTCGAGATATTAGCAAGGAAGAAAAAGAAAAACTAGATGCAAAAGCATTATATGAATTACTTTTATAACTTGGAAGAAAGTGAATAGTATTGTATGGGGTGACTCAAAAATCGATTTCTCTGAAATCATGATTTTTGAGTCACTCTTTTTCATTTTAGATTCATTTTTACTATAGAATATATTTAGTAGCAGAAATATAAGTAAGAAGTATTGTTTTTACATTTATGTGTGAATTAAGTAAAATATAGTAGAAATTTAGTACGAGGAGATTATATGAAGATTCTTGTTGTTGAAGATGAACGTGATTTGAATAGAATAATTACTAAACATTTAAAAAAGAATAATTATAGTGTAGATAGTTGTTTTGATGGTGGAGAAGCTTTTAGATTTTGTTAGTTATAGTGAATATGATTTGATTATTACAGATATAATGATGCCAAATGTTGATGGGTATGAGTTTATAGAACGGCTTCGTGAGAGTAAAAATAATACACCAGTTATAATGTTAACCGCAAAAGATACTTTAGAGGACAAAATTGTCGGTCTAGACAGCGGAGCTGATGATTATATAGTTAAACCATTTGAGTTTGATGAGTTATTAGCCAGAATAAGAGTTTTAATGAGACGTAGCTATGGATTAGCAACTAATGTTATTCAAGTTGATGATGTTGTTTTGGATATTTCGAAAAAACAAGTGTTGAGAAATGGTCAAAATATTGGCTTAACTGGTAAGGAATATGAGGTATTGGAATTTCTTATGAAAAATAAAGAGAGTATCTTAAGTCGTGATCAGATTCTTAATCATGTTTGGGATTATGATTATGACGGGGCTTCTAATATAGTAGATGTTATTATAAAAAAATATTAGAAAAATTAGATAATGGTACAGATAAAACTATTATTTATACTAAGAGGGGGGCTAGGATATTTTTGTTAAATAAAATTAAGAAACTATCATTCTTTCCATTAAAAAAGTATCTTTAACTTTTTAAAATAACTCTTTATGGTACACAACGTTTATAGTTTTATTAATAGGTTCACTTATAATAGGGACGTTTTTTTGTTAGTGATAATGTAGCAGAAAGTAGTGGTAAGAAAAACTTATAGAAGAAGTAACTGATATTTCTAGTGGAGAAGATAGTTTTATCCCTTTCGAAGATGGGGTAAAGCTTATCTGTTTATGATAAAGATGGTAATCTTGTTGCAGGGGTCTGTACCTAGAAATTTTAAAGTTAATGATTTCAGTTTAGAGTAATTTCCGAATATGAAGATGTTAATAATAATAAAATATCTTTTATTATGACTCAGAAACAAGTTCAGCTCGATTAGGAAATGGAAAATATGTAAGAGGAGTCGTACAAATTACTAATAATATTAATGGTTGGATATTACTGTTAATCATAAGTATAGGGAAGTCCGTTCGTTATAATAGTAATAATGTATGGTGGATATTTAATTATTAGGAGTTCCTTTGAAACCTGTTAGAGATATGACTGAAACAGCTGAGGCAATTACCCAGAGTAATGACTTGAGTAAGAGAATTTACATAGAAGAAGTAACTGATGAAGTTCACAAGTTAGGTAAGGTTTTTAATGAAATGTTGGAATCACTAGAGAATTCATCAAAAAGAGAACGACAATTTAGTTCGGATGTATCCCATGAACTTCGAACACCAATTTCTGTAATAATGGCAGAAAGTAACTATGGAGCGAAGTATACCGATTCTATAGAAGATGCGAAGGAATCTTTTGAGGTTATTGAAAGACAAAGCAAGAGAATGACTTCATGATAAATCAAATACTAGAATTAGCTAGATTAGATAGTCGTTTAGAGATTCCAAAAAGAAGAACTTTTATTGTCTGATAAAATTAAATCTACATTAGAGGATTATAAAAATATTATTTGATAATAAGAATATAAAGTTATTTGTAAATATAGAAGAAAATATCAAAAGTATACGCTAATGAAGCGTTGATTATGAGAATGATAGATAACTTATTATCTAATGCCTTGAAGTATGCTCAAACAGAAGTAAAAGTTTGTTTTAGCAAAAAAGAAATAGAATAATACTTGAAGTTACAGATGACGGAATAGGAATAAATGATATTGAGAAAAACATATTTGGGATAGATTTTATAAAAGTAGATAAATCTAGAACTACAACAGAGGATAATTCTTCGGGAGTTAGGGTTATCTATTACGAAAAATAGTAGAATTACATGATGGTAAAAATAGCTGTTTTAGATAATAAGAAAAAAAGGAACAAGATTTATAGTGAATCTATAACAAATAATGAAGCACACCTTTAAATTATGAAGGTGTGCTTTTAATATAATGAGAATTCAAAAATAAATTAAATCTTCATTTAAGATTCATGAAACAAAGATACAATAAAAAAATATCAAAAGTTAAGAACAAAAATTAAATCTTCATCTAAGATTCATAAAAAGAAATATAAAAATAAGAATATAAAGAAAAAGAGGTAAATTAAAATGACAAAAAAATATTAATAACAACGAAATCGAAACGCTAGATGGAACTTACGAAGAACGATACGAAGAAACAATGAATGATCAGTATGAATATAATGAGCAACCTAAAAAAATCTAAAACGAATTTTTAAAAACCACTAATTATAGGAAGTTTAGCAGTAATAGTTACTGGTAGTGTTGGAGCATATGCTTATGATAAGTATGAAGAAGGACAAAGAGCAAAAATTCAAGAAGCTTATTCAAATGTAAAATGAATGTAGGAAACCAGACAGCTCAAAAAATAATAATAACGTAAATAACAATAATAGAAACAATGGGGATAATGGTTCAAATAATAACAATAATAATACACAACAAAATGTGCAAAATGCAAAAATCACCACAGGAGATCTCGTTCGATTGTTGCTGAAGCTATCTCGACACCAGAACAAAAATATCAACTTCGTAAAAATTAAACCTAAATATGAAGATGATTATGCACCACAAAAATAACGGAGTATCATTATATGTTTATAAAGTTGAAGCACGTGCCAATGGATTAGAGTATGATGTGGTAGTTGATGCTGTATCAGGTAAAGTTTTAAAAGTGAGATAGATAATTAATAAAATAATAAACTGATAATCTAGAAATAAAATCTAGGTTATCAGTTTTTATGTATTTAAACAAAATAAGTAAAACAAGTTGGTATTATTTTACTTTCTATTGTTATAAATATAATATCCAATGAAAAATAGCCGCTATTAAATATAGATTAAAAATTAGGATTAGCTATATAAAAACAGCATTGCTTTATATGAAAGTCTCATAAATAATCCTTGGATAATTGATGGAGCAAAAAGTAAAATTACAATTACAGAATTATCCATTTTTCTTCGCTAGTATTATTATAAATATTAATACAAGTAAAAGAATTAGAATTGATAAGTATTTATTTATAATAATATTGAATGCTGTTGAAAATTTAAAAGGATTAAAAATATCAGTAATGCTATTAATAGTACTAAAAATTGTAATTATTGTACTTTTTGGGTACGTTCATCGAGTCTGCTTTTATTTGTGTACATAAATATATAACTTAAATAAAATCCACCGAAAAATTAAAAATTCAACTAAAGCGGCTTCTAATAGATTTAAAAGCCATAAAAGGGTTAGCCAAAAATAGGTGTAAGATAAAAAGTAAATATATACCGGTTGCTATTATTAAATTACGTTTGAATATTGTCATATACTCTCCTTAATTATTTTAATAATGATGATAGACCATAAGCTATAAAATGAAAAACTAATATAATAAGTATTAAAACTAGAGCACTGAATTAAAAATGAAAAATAAAGGAAGTGCTAGAATAGTACTTAATACGGGTATAAATATAGTTTTTTTGAATAAAGTATGATATTAATATTGTTATAGCAAATGAAGTGAATCCATAAACTAATATTAAAAAATGAAACCAGCTTTATCACTAGTACCATTGTAGAATTTTCAAAAAAAGTAGTGGGATAATATAGTAGAAAAATACTAGTAAGTAAAAATATCCCTAAAAATATTTTTCTTTGCATGTTAAAGTCTCCGTTTATCTTGTTTTTTTATTATTGTAATATTTTCTATAATAGAAGTCTAGTAATATAGCGGGAATTAATAAAAATATTTTTTTGAAGTGAACAAAATATTTTCGGATATCCCTTGTTAAAATGAAATAATTGGAGTAAAATAAATATAATAACATTACAAAGGAGAACTATAATTATGTCAAAAGTTCATGTATTTGATCATCCATTGATCCAACACAAATTATCTTTTATTAGAGATAAGAGAACGGGTTCTAAAGACTTTAGACAACTTACTAATGAAGTTGGTTCTTTAATGGCTTATGAAATTACTCGTGATCTTCCATTGGAGGATGTTGAAGTAGAAACTCCAATTCAAACTACTACTTGTAAACGTCTTGCAGGTAAAAAGATAGTTTTTGTTCCAATTCTTCGTGCAGGATTAGGAATGGTTGATGGTTTAATGAATTTAATTCCATCGGCAAGAGTAGGACACGTAGGTTTATATCGTGATCCAGAAACTCTTCAACCACATGAGTATTTTGTTAAAATACCAAGTAATCCAGAAGAACGTCATTTCATCGTTGTTGATCCAATGTTAGCAACTGGTGGTTCAGCTATCGCGGCGATTGACTCATTGAAACAACGTGGAGTTAACGATATTAAATTTATGTGTTTAATAGCAGCACCAGAAGGTGTAAAAGCTTTACATGACGCACATCCAGATGTAGATATCTACATTGCAGGGTTAGATGAAAAATTAAATGATCATGGGTATATCGTACCAGGACTGGGAGACGCTGGAGACAGAATCTTCGGAACAAAATAACATAATAATAACATATTTTTAAAACAATTTAGATAAAATTTAAGAAATCGCTAGAAAATATTATAAAAATAATATTATAATATGTATTAGTATTTCTAATTTTTATATTACAACAGATTTAGAAATATAAAAAGATACTTAAGAAAAGAGGTGAGGGGAATATATGGAAAAAACATACATATCTTATTACCAAATTATTTGGCTATGATATAACGGTTAATATTCCTAGTGTAATCACAACTTTAATAACAGTGTTGCTTACCTTTTATTATAGTGATGTTTCTAACTAGTAGAATTAAATTAAGACCAGATAGTAAACGTCAAAAATGCAGCTGAGTTACTTGCTTATTTCTGTTAGTGATAATGTAATTATGGGTAACGTTAGTTGGAAAAAATATGGTAAAGGATTATGGGCGACAGCGTTAACACTTATTTCACTTATTGCTGTAGCAAATACGATTGGTGTACTTATAGAAGTTAGTTACAATGAAGTTGTATATGTGAATTCTATAACAGCCGATCCAACATTTACTTTCTCTCTTGCATTATTAGTTATTGTGTTTACTCATTATGCAGGAATTAAGTATAAAGGTACTAAACATTACTTTGGTACATATACTTCTTCAGGTATAGGTATTGCACCGTTTAAAGTTATCGAAGAGTTTACAAACTTATTGACACTTTCAATGCGTTTATTCGGTAACATTTATGCAGGGGAAGTACTGTTAGCACTTTTAGCGACACTAACAACAGCAGGTGTCTTCGGTGCTATCGCAGGTATTACAGGTTTAGTAGTATGGAAAGGATTCTCACTATTTATAGGATTTATCCAAGCATATATCTTTACAGTATTATCATTTATTTATTTATCACATAAAAATTAGTGATGAAACATTAATTCAAATAAGTACACAATTTTGTGTAAAAATTAATAATTAATAAAATTCATTTATTATCCAAGGAGGAAAATATAATTATGGTAGAATTAATTGGAGCAGGATTAGCAGCAGGATTAGCAGCGGTTGGAGCTGGTATTGGTAACGGATTTTTATTCGGTAAATTCATGGAAGGTGTATCTCGTCAACCTGAAGTTGAACCAAAATTAAAATCAAATGCATTCATTATGTTCGCACTTGTAGAAGCGGTGCCTATCTTAGCAGTAGTTATTGCATTCATGATTTTAGCAAAATAATTCAGTCTAATATTGTAATAAATAACTATTAAGAATAGGAGCATTTAGTAAATGGAAAATTTAGTATTTTTAGCTACTGAACACGCTTCTCATCAAGGATGGAACTTAGGAAATATGGCTATTAACATAATAGCTGTGTTAATCTTATTAGTATTACTGAAAAAATTTGCTTGGGACAAACTTATTGATATGTTAGATGAGCGTCAAAGATTAGTTGAAGGTCAACTTGATGATGCTGCTAAAAATCAAAAAGAAGCATTAGTTTTACTTGAAGAAAATCCAAGAAAAATTAAGAAATGCTCAACAAGAAATTAAAGTTATGATGGAAGATGCTCGTGAACAATCTAAGATTGAAAAACAAGCTATTCTTGAAGAAGCTCGTAAACAAGCAGAACAATTAAAAGTAAATGTTCAAAGAGATATTGAGGATGAGAAGAAAAGAGCGCTTGAAGAAATCAACAGACAAATTGCTGATTTATCAGTGCTTGTAGCTTCGAAAATTTTAGAAAAAGAATTAGATGGCTCAACACAAAGTGAATATGTTGATAAAGTCATTAAAGAGGTAGGGGTGAAATAATGAGTAAGTCAGTATTAGCTAATAAAATTGGATATTCATTATTTGAAGTTGCAAAAGAAAATAACGCATTAGAACAAGTAGCTAATGAGTTACCAGAAGTTGCAAAAGTTATTAATGGAAACTCTGATTTTGTTACATTGATGAACAACCCTAATTTAGAAAAAAATAAAAATCAATTTGATTGAAGCATCATTTGCAGGAGTAAACAAATATGTTGTAAATGTTGTGAAAATCTTAGCAGGAAAATCTGCAAATCTCATTAATAAATTTTGTTTTAGAGCAATTTACTGAATTGTTTAATAAAACATTCAAATAGCGTTGTTGTAAAAAGTTGAATCAGCTTCGCCACTAACTGAAGTTCAGTTAGAAAAATCTAAAAGAAAAACTTAAAAATGAGTTACAACTAGAAAAAGTAGAACTTAATAACCTTGTAGACAAAAGTCTTCTAGGTGGACTTAAACTTACTTTACAATAACAAAGTAGTAGATGCTAGTGTTAGAGCAAAATTAAACGCTATAAAGTCAAAAATTTCTACAATCTAGAAGAAGTTGAAACAAGGAGGGACATAAATGGCTATTAGAGCTGAAGAAATTAGTTCATTACTAAAATCACAAATAGAAAAATTATCAGTTTGAAGTTAAGTCAACAGATGTCGGTACAGTTATAGAAGTAGGGGACGGTATAGCTCGTGTATACGGTCTTAATGAAATAATGAGTGGTGAGTTAGTTGAATTCACTAAAACAGGGGTTATGGGTCTTGCTCAAAACCTTGAAGACACAAATGTTGGTATCGTAATTTTAGGACCAACAACTGATATTAAAGAAGGAGACGAAGTTCGTCGTACTGGACGTGTTATGGACGTTCCTGTTGGTGAAGAATTAATAGGACGTGTAGTTGATCCATTAGGACAACCAGTTGATGGACGTGGTCCAGTAAATACTACAAAACGTCGTCCAATCGAATCTCCAGCAGTTGGGGTTATGGGACGTAAATCTGTATCAGTTCCTTTCCAAACTGGTATTAAAGCGATCGATGCATTAGTACCAATCGGACGTGGACAACGTGAGCTTATTATCGGGGATAGACAAACAGGTAAAACTGCAGTAGCTATCGACTCAATTTTAGCTCAAAAAGGACAAGATGTTATTTGTATCTATGTTGCAATTGGGCAAAAAGAATCTACAGTACGTAGTGTTGTAGAAACACTTAAAGAACACGGTGCGCTAGACTACACTATCGTAGTTACAGCATCAGCATCTCAACCAGCACCACTTCTTTACATTGCACCTTATGCAGGGGTTGCTATGGCAGAAGAGTTTATGTTTAATGGTAAAGATGTAGTAATCGTTTATGATGACTTATCAAAACAAGCAGCAGCTTACCGTGAGTTATCATTACTATTAAAACGACCACCAGGTCGTGAAGCATACCCAGGGGACGTATTCTATTTACACTCACGTCTTCTAGAGCGTGCAGCTCGTGTAAATGAAGATTTTGGTGGAGGAAGTATCACTGCACTACCATTCGTAGAAACACAAGCAGGTGACATTTCTGCATATATTCCAACAAACGTAATCTCAATTACTGATGGACAAATCTTCTTACAATCAGATTTATTCTTCTCAGGTATCAGACCAGCGATTAACGCAGGGCTTTCAGTATCTAGGGTAGGAGGATCTGCACAAATTAAAGCTATGAAAAAAGTATCAGGTACATTACGTCTTGACTTAGCATCTTACCGTGAGTTAGAAAGCTTTGCTCAATTCGGTTCTGACTTAGATCCAGCAACTCGTGAAAAACTAGAACGTGGTAAACGTACAGTTGAAGTTTTAAAACAAGACTTACATAAACCAATTCCAGTAGAAAAACAAGTTATGATTCTTTATGCTTTAACACACGGATTCTTAGATGATGTTGAAGTTAAAGATATTCACAGATTTGAACAAGAATTATATGCGTACTTAGATGCTCATGAAAATGAAGCAGTTAAGCACATTAAAGAAACAAAAGACTTACCAGCAACAGAAGTTATGGATGAAGTAATCGCTGCATTCAAAAAAACTTTTGCTTAAGATGAGAAGTAGTAGAGTAAAGGTGGTGAACTAATTGGCGTCACTAAGAGATATTAAAAAACAAAATCAATTCTACAAAGAAAACTAGTCATATTACAAAAAGCGATGGAGATGGTTTCCACTTCTAAACTTTTTAAAAGCACAATCTAACACACAAAGATTCAACTTATATGCAAAAATGCAAGAAGTGATGGGAACAATTTTTGGTAAAGGAGCTAATATCAAGCATCCTATGTTAGAAAAAAGAGAAGCTAAGAAAACTCTTTATGTGGTAATTACTAGTGATAGTGGTTTATGTGGAGGATTCAACTCTAATATCATAAGAAATTTTTGTTAATACTGTTAACGAAAGACATAATGATAGTGAGTATGGAATTGTAGCTATAGGTAACTACGGTGCAGAATTCTTCAGAAAAAATGGCTATAATGTAGTTGATAGTTATAGAGATATACCAGATGAGCCAAGTTTCACACAGGTTAAGGAAATTACTAATAAAGTTGTAGGTTATTTCATAGATAAAGAATATGATGAAATCTACTTACATTACAATCACTTTGTTAGTATGATTCAACAGGTTGTAACTGAAAGTAAAGTTCTTCCTATAGAAAATACAGATCAATTCGCAAATTCTGATGAGCAACCTACAGGAGCTATGAATTTGAACCTGGTGAGGCAGCAGTACTAGATGTAATACTACCACAATATGCTGAAAGTATGATTTACGGAAGTATATTAGATAGTAAAGCTAGTGAACATTCTGCAAGAAAAACAGCAATGAAAAACTCAACTGATAATGCAGGAAATATTATTGATACACTTACGATTAAATATAATCGTGCAAGACAAGCTGCAATTACACAAGAAATTACAGAGATTGTAAGTGAGCAGCAGCAACAAAATAGTAATGAGAAAGGAGAAGCTATTAAGTTAGCAAACAACATATGAATAAAGGTTATATTCTCCAAGTTATGGGACCTGTAGTAGACGTAAAATTCGAATCAGGGCATATGCCTAATCTATTAAATGCTTTAGAAGTATTTATAGAAAAAGGTGATGGAAAAAAAGAAAAATTAGTTCTTGAAGTTTCTCTAGAAATTGGTGATAACGTAGTTAGAACAATTGCGATGTCATCTACTGATGGATTAAATAGGGGAGCAGAAGTAGTAGATACAGGAGCACCAATCACAGTTCCTGTTGGTAACTACACATTAGGTCGTGTGTTCAACGTATTAGGTGAAGCAGTTGACCACGGTGAAGAAGCGGGAGCAGAAGTTCGTAAAGATTCAATTCATAAAGAAGCTCCTACATTCGAAGAATTATCAACACACGTTGAGGTTCTTGAAACAGGTATTAAAGTTATCGACTTACTTGCACCATATATCAAAGGTGGTAAAATCGGTCTTTTCGGTGGTGCGGGAGTTGGTAAAACAGTTCTTATCCAAGAACTTATCAATAACGTTGCACAACAACACGGTGGTCTTTCTGTATTCACTGGTGTAGGTGAACGTACTCGTGAAGGTAATGACCTTTACTACGAAAATGAAAGATTCTGGTGTTATTAACAAAACAGCCATGGTATTCGGACAAATGAACGAACCACCGGGTGCTCGTATGCGTGTAGCATTAACAGGATTAACAATGGCGGAATACTTCCGTGATGAAGAAGGACAAGACGTACTTCTATTCATCGATAACATCTTCCGTTTCACACAAGCAGGTTCTGAGGTTTCTGCGTTATTAGGACGTATGCCTTCAGCCGTTGGTTACCAACCAACACTTGCTACTGAGATGGGACGTTTACAAGAACGTATTACATCAACTAAAAAAGGATCTGTTACATCTATTCAAGCGATCTATGTACCAGCCGATGACTATACTGACCCGGCTCCAGCTACAACATTCGCTCACTTAGATGCAACAACAAACCTTGAGCGTTCATTAACAGAGATGGGTATCTATCCAGCCGTTGACCCATTAGCTTCTACATCAAGAGCATTAGCTCCAGAAATCGTAGGAGAAGAACACTATCAAGTTGCGACTAGAATTCAAAGAACTCTTCAAAAATATCGTGAATTACAAGATATTATCGCTATCTTAGGTATGGACGAGTTAAGTGATGAAGATAAGAAAACAGTTGATAGAGCACGTCGTGTTCAATTCTTCTTATCTCAAAACTTCCACGTAGCAGAACAATTCACTGGTCAACCTGGATCATACGTTCCAGTATCTGAATCAGTAGAAGCATTCAAAGGAATCTTAGATGGTAAATATGACCATATCCCAGAAGATGCATTCCGTCTAGTTGGTGGAATTGAAGACGTATTAGAAAAAGCTCGTAAACTAGGAGTAGAAGTATAATACAAATAGGAGGTAAATAAATGAATACTTTAAGTGTAAGCATTGTTACTCCTAATGGAGAAGCTTATAGCGCAAAAGAGGCTTCTATGGTTGTATTAGGGACTACAAGTGGACAAGTTGGGGTAATGGCTAACCACGTTCCAATGGTTGCATCATTAAAAGTGGGACCATTAAAAGTAGTTTTTCCTGATGGCAGAGAAGAATATTTAGCTGTAAGCGAAGGATTTGTGGAAACACATAAAGGCGAAGTAACTATTATAGTTCAAACAGCAGAATTAGATAAAGATATTGACGTTGAACGTGCTCAAAGAGCATTACAACGTGCAGAAGAACGTCTTGCAAAAAAAGAAGATGGTCTTGATGTTAGACGTGCGGAGTTAGCATTAGCTAAAGCACTAGCTCGTCTGAAAGTATCTGGAAAGTAATAAAAAAGATATAGTTCATTTTAGTTGAACTATATCTTTTTGTTTTGGTAATGAATAGTTATGGATGTTAAAAGGGAGTGACTCAAAAATCGTGATTTTATAGAAATCGATTTTGTCGAGTCACCCCCTTGAAAGTGTATTAGCGATTTTTTCTGCGTTTTAATAATGCAGTTAAGGTAATTAATGAAATTCCTAATAAAGTTAAGGTGTTATTAGTTGTTTGTCCAGTTTTAGGAAGAGTTCTTGGTGGATTCGTAGGAGTAGATTTTGCTCCTTTTACATTGACAACCGTAAATTTCTTCTCTTCTTGAACAGCAGAAGTATTAATATCTTTTTCATTAGTAGCTAATGCTGTTTTGATTCTTGCGATAATAGCAAATTTACTAAAGTGGTTGACAGTGAATTGTAAGTTTCCTTCATTAGTACTTGAAGGTACTAGCTCAATAGAATTATCTTCTTTTATGTGATAAACAAGAATTTCTTTATCTTGTTCGTTTTGAAGTAATGCTATATGAACGGTTCTAGGAATGTTTAGATTTACTTTTTCATTATTATTTTGTAATTCTAAGTCCAAGACTCTTATAGATGAAATCTCATCTTTTATTTTTAATTTCATTTTTATCATCATTTATTATTTTTAGATTTTAAATTGTCTAAATCTACTTCATTAGTAATATCTGTTACTTTAAAACTGATGTCTTTAGAGTATTTAGAATCTAATTCAAGCTTAATATTTTCATTATTTGATTTGATAGTTATAGATGTAGTGTCATTATTGATAGTTAGTTCCGGAAGTTTTTCTATTCTGGGTGATTCCTTTGGTTTATTAAATTCAGAAATATTGCCATCTTTATCGACAACTACTTTATTCCCATTTTCAGAAAGTTCGTCGATTTTACCAGTGAAAGGTTTTCAGAGTATCAGAAGTAGGGGCATCGCTTGGAGTGTTGAATTCTACAACATTGCCGTCTTTATCGATGACTACTTTATTACCATTTTCAGAAAGTCCGTCGATTTTACCAGTGAAAGGTTTAAGAGCATCAGTTGCTGGAGTATCGGCAGGAGTATTGAATTCAGAAACATTGCCGTCTTTATCTATAATAACTTTATTACCATTTTCAGAAAGTCCGTCAATATTCCCAGTGAAAGGTTTAAGAGCCTCAGCAACAGGAGCGTCAGTAGGAATCGAGTATTCATATTTTTGTACCATATTCATTTTCTCTTACTTTTATTACCGTTTTCTGCAACAACTGTATTTCTAACGTTTGGATGCATTATGAATTGATTATTATCTTGGAATAATTGTCCCATTTCAAGAAGTATTTTTCTGAATTATTTTTGCAGCAAACATAACTCCAAGAGGAAGATTATTTTCACTCTTATAAATAGGTAAAGATATAGCAGATTTCCTGTTAAGTTAAATAACCATGTAAATGGTGTTCTTCTCATCATTGGTTCCCATTGTTTTACAAGTAGATTGAATCTCTTTTGGATCTTTTTATTTTATTAATATTATAAAGCTTTTTCTTCAATTTCTGGATTACATAAGGGTCAACTTTTTTTATCGTTAGATGGTGCTGTCACAGCATTCGTTGCCATTAAGAATAAATCATATTTTCCATAAAAATTCATTCATCTTATTAATATATTCAGATGCAGGTTTAGCAGAAGAAATATCAGTATTAGCAGTTTTTCCCTCTAGTTGTAGATGTCCCTAAAGCATAGGTAGCAGGATCTAAATCGCGTTTGTTCTCTTCAGTAGCTACTTTTGCAGGAGCAGTGTATATGCTACCAATAGCACCTATAGTATATGTTCTAATTCCTTCATCAACCATCGATAGGGAACTCAGTAACCTCTTCAACTGTGAAACCTTGACTTCTAAGAAATTCAACAGCTTTAAGAACGGCTTTTTTTCCATCTTCACTTAATTCTACATCTTTCAATGGAGTTTTAAGAGTATAAGCTATTTTTAAAGTTTTTAAATCTTTAGGAACTTCTATCGGTGTTTTTGGCTTGACAAGTATAGTTTTATCGAAATACTTTTTAGCATCTTCAATAGTTTTTACAAGTGGAAACTTAGCTCCTTGTCCTGTTGGTTTTAGACCAATTAATCCTGTCCAAGAAGCAGGGATTCGAATAGAGCCACCTATATCACTACCACTTGCGATTGATACCATACCACTTGCCACAGCACCTGCACTTCCTCCTGAAGAACCACCTGTATTTCGACTTGGATCCCAAGGATTACCAGCAGGTCCGAATAACTTAGAATCCGTGATATTTCTAGTACCTAATTCAGGATAGTTAGTTTGACCAAGAATAACAAAACCAAGTTTTTCGAACTCTTTTGCTACAGCGCCACTAAACTCAGATACGTTACCTCTATTAAAAATAACTCCACTAGAAGCATCTCCATTTTTTAGTGAATCTAATCCTTTAATTAGTGTTGGAACACCTAGGAATGGTTGTTCTTCCCAGTTTACAGGATTAGCGGCAAGATTACCTGCTTTTACTCTCTCGTCTATTTCTTTAGCAGTTCTATATGCTTCATCAACGATAGCTTTAGGAATTTTTCCATTTTCAGTTGTTAAAACAGCATTTAATTTAGGATTTTCTTCTGCGATAACTTTATATGCTAAATCAACTAACTCTGTACTTGTTACTTTTTTCTCACGAATTAGTTTAGCAAGTTCGAGAGCGCTTTTTGTTTATATTCTGCTACAGTAAATGGAATTGTAGGTTTAGAAGTTATAGTTTCTTCAGTATTAGAAGAAGAAACCTTATTATTATTATTATTACTGGCTATATTAGGTTTTACATCTGTAGTTGAAGATGAATTTGTAGCAGTGTTAGAAGTTGGGGTTTCAGAAGTTAAAGTTCCGTTATTGCTAGCTGTATTATTAACTGGTGCAGATACTGTATCACTGTTTTCACTAGCATGAGCTTGGTTGTCATTTGCTAAGGCAGGAAATAGCGTAGTAGCTGCAAATGCTGGTATAAGAACGTATTTTTAGATTTTTCTTTTTCATTTTTGACTCCTAATTTAATGAATAATAAATAAGCTGTTATATGCTTTGCTACTTAATTATACTCTGATATTCGCTATCAATCAAGGATATAGAATTAAAAAAATAGAAAAATATAAGTGTCTTTAATATTATCTTTTATTAGATAATATTAAGACACTCTAAATTGCTAATTTTATATAAGATTAGTATCCTTTAAGTGCATCTAGACGAGCTTCAGATTGTCCTTTACCGTCTTTTTTCTCACCTTTGTATACTGCAGATTCCCATGATCCGTACATAGGGTTAGGGAAGATGATGAATTTATCACCAAATTCAGCTTTTAGTTGTTCGAACATTTTATCTCTATCAGCTTCTGATTTAGTTGAGAATTCAGCGAAGTCAACTAAGTTATCCCCAAATAACATAACTAGATTAGTATGTTTAATAACTTCTTGACGACGTCCTTCTTTAGATTTGTCACCTTCTTTTTTGAACATTAGGTGATCACGTCCTTGAACTGGAAGACCTTGTGCTTCAAGATTTTTAATTGTAGCATCTACTTGAGAGTCAGTTCTGTCAGAAACATAGTAAATTTGAACTTTGTTTTTATCAGCAAATTGTAAGAATTCTTTTGCTCCAGCTACTGGTGTAGCTTCAGCTTTTTGAACCCATTCATCCCATAATTTAGGATTAAATGCAGTTCCATCTTTAACCATTTTTACTTGGAATGGTATATTACTTAATACTGTTTCATCGATATCTAATACGATAGAATAAGGTTTGCTAGTAGGTTGTTTTAATAATTCTTTTAACTTATTAGTAGCAACATTGTAACCTTGTTGGTATAATGCATCTACTTCAGCAGCATTTTGATACCACAGTGCTCCCATTGTATTTTCTCTTGATCTCAAGTTGATCGTAAGTAAGAGTTATTTTATTATCTCCACTCTTATTTTTCTTCTTTTTCTTCAGTTTTTGAGCGCATCCTGTTGCAAGAACAACAGTAGCTAAAACTGATGAAATAGTCATAACAAGTTTTTTTATTTTTCATAATAATATAAGCTCCTTTTTGTTATCTATAATATTTAGTATAAAATAAATATTTTAAAAATTCAATATGAAATTATTATTAAAAAAATTTATAAAAATAAATATTTTAACAAAAGTATTTTAAATTTCCCTAAGGAAACGCTTTATGAAATGATAAGAAAAATAAAATTTATATTATTATTTATTGAGAGCTAATAAAGTGTGTATTTAAATATTGGCATTACCATGGAGTTGAGAAAGTTATGAGGGAAATTTTTCAAAGAGTTCTTAAAAATAATGAATTCTAGCAAGTTGTTGGATATAGCTTAGAATAATAAAGTAACTATGTGAATTACATGTAGTAGAGTGATAGCTATTTTTAGATATAAATTTTAGTTATCATTAATTTTTTTGTTTTAACTTATATTCAGTTTGGATTTCTAAAAAGAATTTTTCAAAAATGTAGAAAAGTAATGTTGAAATTATTTTAAAAAAATAAAAAAATAATAGATTAATAATAAACTGTTAGATGGAAGGGATATATGATTAATTATTTCTTATATTTCTATGCTACTAGGTTAGAATTAAATTTCAAGTTGGCAAGTTGTATAGACAGAGAAAGAGGGATTCAATAAAAAAATTGAAAAATTTTAATTATATTTTTAATTCAATTTTATATACTATTTATCAATAGAAAACTCTGGAGATGTTCAGAAAAACTATTCTATTTCTTGGAAAATGTTTCAATTTGCATATTGTACATCATTTATCTGGAATTTGCTGGACGTATAATAAGTAATTTGGTATAATTGTAATGATATTATTTATTATGAAATAATATGTCGTTTTAAGGATGATGTATAATCAAATTATATTTTATTTGAAAGTTTTTAAAATATAGTGATTGCATATTATTATTATTATTATGAGCGTCGCGTAGTAATAAATATGGTAATTTAAAGAAAAATGCGAAAAAGTATTTATTTTAGCTTTATGCTAGTTTAATATTCAAGAAAAAAATAAGGAGATTAATATAAGGTGATAGGAAAAAAATAATTATTATTTAAAAAATACAAAAAGAGGGTACAAAAGTAGAGTCATACTCAATAAAGAAATTTAAAGTAGGTGCTGCATCTGTAGTAATAGGTGCGAGTATCTTTTTGGTGCTGGAGCAGTAGCTCAGCTAGTGAATCTGTTTCAAATAATACAGCAACAGATGAATCATTAGGAACAGACAATAAACTAGAAGTCGCGCAAAAGCACAAGCCAAAACCAGTAGTAGAAAAACACTAGAGAGAGTGTAGCAGCAGCAGTAGCTTCAAAACTAGAGAATTCAGAGAAAAGAAACTTTAAATAAAAACATCATTAACAAAAATTAATTGAAGAAATTGATGGGAAATTTACTGACGGGAAATATGCTTCTAAAACAGAAGACAGTGTGAACAAATTAAAAACAGCTTTAGAAGAAGCAAGAATAGTTTTAAATAATGCAAAAACACAAGCTGAATTATCACAAGCACATGCTAAATTAGTTACAGCAACAACAAAATTACAAACAAAACCAAAAGAGAAAAAACAAGCACCAGCAGACGATACGACAAATGGAAAAGCAACTGTAGGTCTTAAAGCGACAAATACTGAGAAATCTTCAGACTCCAACTCAATTGCAAACTCAGGTTCTAGAGATGAACGTCACGGAAAAGTATTGGATAGAAGTAATCCATTCCGTACAGATGCAACTACAACGGATACACATGCTAATAATGAAGCAGGTGTTAGTATTATAAATGGTAACTTTGAAGAAGGAACAGTTAAACCTACAGGTGATGAAAAAATTGTAACGAATGATGCGAGTAATGTTGTTGGATGGCATGTTGTTGATTCTAAACAAACTGAAATTCCAATTGCTGATGCAAGAAAGAAAATGAAATGGGTTTCAGTAGGTTCTGTAGACGGAAATCATCCTTATGGTGTTGTAATGGCGGGATATAGAAGTCTTAAGACAGGGGCGAATCCTGGTACGGATGAGTAGATACAATAGGAAAAATCTATCAAGATATTAATGTTACTCCCGGATCAGAAGTTTTAGTAAAATACCGTACATCGAGCTTCGGGAATGGTGCAGGATGGTCTACTGTTAAAATGACAGTGAAGAACCCAGATACTGGAGAAGTATATTATAGTGGACAACCTAATAGAGTAGCTGGTTTTTCTGATGGATTAGCTTTTATTAATGTTCCCAAAAATGTTAATAAAATTAGATTGGAATTTGAAGATGCTGATAATTTTACACATAGTTATCAAGGATACGATGATTCGTTTATATCAAAAGACGGAACAAAATTATATCCTGGTGGTGTTTTAAGTAATGTTAGGGTGAATACCGGTGCCTATGTTGTTGCTAAAGAAAATCAAACAAAATATGAAGTAACATCTACAACTAATAACGCTAGTACAACAAGTAAAGAGATAACAGTTAAGGTTGAAAATAAAGGGTGGGAATCTACCGACCGTGGAGTTAAATATAAAGTGGATCTTCCTCAAGGAGTCACTGCTACGTATAATGGTAAAACGTACAGTGGAACAATGGAAATTGATTTGGGTAGTATTGGCGATAGAAATAGCACAGGGAAAGAAAAAACGTTTAAATATACACTTAATATTCCAGCAGATGCACCAAGCATCACGAATTTAGTTGGGAAAGTAGAATATAAAACGTGGCAGAATTCTGAGGCAGTACCATATGGAGAAACGAAAACAGGAGTTGTTCCAATTCCAGATCAAAATGTGGAATTAAAAATGTTTAAAACTGAATTAGAAACAGCTGTTGCTGGAGCAGCGAATTTGAATCAGAACGAATATACTCCAGAATCATGGAAAAAATTTCAGGATGAAATTACAAGAGCAAGAGAAATTCTAAATGAGGAACAGAATAATGTTCCTATTAATCAACGTAAAAGCCAAAGTGAGATTAACAATCAAGTTAGTTTATTAAGAGCAAAACAAAATAGTTTAACGGTTGCAGCTACGACGACGGAAAAAAATAATTTATCAGCTAAAGTAGATGAGTTAACAAAGGCATCAACAGAAAACAAAACACCAAAGAGTATTGGTGAATATAATAAAAGAGTTTAAAAAGTTTGAACAAGATTTCAATTCGATAAAAACAGAAGTATCCCAAATTATAGCTGAAAGGAAATAACGCTACTAGAGCGGAGGTTGATGCGGCATTAAGCAAGGTAGCCGAAATAAAAGAAAAATTAGATACAGCTGCAGGATTGTTAGTTGATAAAGGAAACAAAACAGAGTTAGAAAGAGTAGTAGGAGAAGAATCTACTGTTAAAGGAAACTTTAAATATTATAATGCAGATAAAATGAAAAGGGATGCGTATGATTTAGCGATTACGAAAGGAAATACTGTAATAAACGATCAAAATGCGACGCAAGACCAAGTAAATGCAGCCTTAAGAGCAATCACAGAAGCTAAAGCAGCATTAAATGGAGCAGCGACAGACAAAGAAGCATTACGAGAAGCATCAACAACAGATGCCGAAAGAACAAAAACAACGAATGCGAAGTACTACAACGAAACAGATCAAGCGAAGAAACAAGCATACGACAACGCAGTATCAGCAGCCGCAGGAGTGCTTTTCAAATGACAATGCGACGCAAGACCAAGTAAATGCAGCCTTAAGAGCAATCACAGAAGCTAAAGCAGCATTAAATGGAGCAGCGACAGACAAAGAAGCATTACGAGAAGCATCAACAACAGATGCCGAAAGAACAAAAACAACGAATGCGAAGTACTACAACGAAACAGATCAAGCTGAAGAAACAAGCATACGACAACGCAGTATCAGCAGCCGCAGGAGTGCTTTTCAAATGACAATGCGACGCAAGACCAAGTAAATGCAGCCTTAAGAGCAATCACAGAAGCTAAAAGCAGCATTAAATGGAGCAGCGACAGACAAAGAAGCATTACGAGAAGCATCAACAACAGATGCCGAAAGAACAAAAACAACGAATGCGAAGTACTACAACGAAACAGATCAAGCGAAGAAACAAGCATACGACAACGCAGTATCAGCAGCCGCAGGAGTGCTTTCAAATGACAATGCGACGCAAGACCAAGTAAATGCAGCCTTAAGAGCAATCACAGAAGCTAAAGCAGCATTAAATGGAGCAGCGACAGACAAAGAAGCATTACGAGAAGCATCAACAACAGATGCCGAAAGAACAAAAACAACGAATGCGAAGTACTACAACGAAACAGATCAAGCGAAGAAACAAGCATACGACAACGCAGTATCAGCAGCCGCAGGAGTGCTTTCAAATGACAATGCGACGCAAGACCAAGTAAATGCAGCCTTAAGAGCAATCACAGAAGCTAAAGCAGCATTAAATGGAGCAGCGACAGACAAAGAAGTATTACGAGAAGCATCAACAACAGATGCCGAAAGAACAAAAACAACGAATGCGAAGTACTACAACGAAACAGATCAAGCGAAGAAACAAGCATACGACAACGCAGTATCAGCAGCCGCAGGAGTGCTTTCAAATGACAATGCGACGCAAGACCAAGTAAATGCAGCCTTAAGAGCAATCACAGAAGCTAAAGCAGCATTAAATGGAGCAGCGACAGACAAAGAAGCATTACGAGAAGCATCAACAACAGATGCCGAAAGAACAAAAACAACGAATGCGAAGTACTACAACGAAACAGATCAAGCGAAGAAACAAGCATACGACAACGCAGTATCAGCAGCCGCAGGAGTGCTTTCAAATGACAATGCGACGTAAGACCAAGAAATGCAGCCTTGAAGAGCAATCACAGAAGCTAAAGCAGCATTAAAATGGAGCAGCGACAGACAAAGAAGCATTACGAGAAGCATCAACAACAGATGCCGAAAGAACAAAAACAACGAATGCGAAGTACTACAACGAAACAGATCAAGCGAAGAAACAAGCATCGACAACGCAGTATCAGCAGCCGCAGGAGTGCTTTCAATGACAATGCGACGCAAGACCAAGTAAATGCAGCCTTAAGAGCAATCACAGAAGCTAAAGCAGCATTAAATGGAGCAGCGACAGACAAAGAAGATTACGAGAAGCATCAACAACAGATGCCGAAAAGAACAAAAAACAACGAATGCGAAAGTACTACAACGAAACAGATCAAGCGAAGAAACAAGCATACGACAACGCAGTATCAGCAGCCGCAGGAGTGCTTTAAATGACAATGCGACGCAAGACCAAGTAAATGCAGCCCTTAAGAGCAATCACAGAAGCTAAAAGCAGCATTAAATGGAGCAGCGACAGACAAAGAAGCATTACGAGAAGCATCAACAACAGATGCCGAAAGAACAAAAACAACGAATGCGAAGTACTACAACGAAACAGATCAAGCGAAGAAACAAGCATACGACAACGCAGTATCAGCAGCCGCAGGAGTGTTTAAATGACAATGCGACGTAAGACCAAGTAAATGCAGCTTTTAAGAGCAATCACAGAAGCTAAAGCAGCATTAAATGGAGCAGCGACAGACAAAGAAGCATCACGAGAAGCATCAACAACAGATGCCGAAAGAACAAAAACAACGAATGCGAAGTACTACAACGAAACAGATCAAGCGAAGAAACAAGCATACGACAACGCAGTATCAGCAGCCGCAGGAGTGCTTTCAAATGACAATGCGACGTAAGACCAAGTAAATGCAGCCTTAAGAGCAATCACAGAAGCTAAAAGCAGCATTAAATGGAGCAGCGACAGACAAAGAAGCATTACGAGAAGCATCAACAACAGATGCCGAAAGAACAAAAACAACGAATGCGAAGTACTACAACGAAACAGATCAAGCGAAGAAACAAGCATACGACAACGCAGTATCAGCAGCCGCAGGAGTGCTTTTCAAATGACAATGCGACGCAAGACCAAGTAAAATGCAGCCTTAAGAGCAATCACAGAAGCTAAAGCAGCATTAAATGGAGCAGCGACAGACAAAGAAGCATTACGAGAAGCATCAACAACAGATGCCGAAAGAACAAAAACAACGAATGCGAAGTACTACAACGAAACAGATCGGCGAAGAAACAAGCATACGACAACGCAGTATCAGCAGCCGCAGGAGTGCTTTCAAATGACAATGCGACGCAAGACCAAGCAAATGCAGCCTTAAGAGCAATCACAGAAGCTAAAGCAGCATTAAAATGGAGCAGCGACAGACAAAGAAGCATTACGAGAAGCATCAACAACAGATGCCGAAAGAACAAAAACAACGAATGCGAAGTACTACAACGAAACAGATCAAGCGAAGAAACAAGCATACGACAACGCAGTATCAGCAGCCGCAGGAGTGCTTTTCAAATGACAATGCGACGCAAGACCAAGTAAATGCAGCCTTAAGAGCAATCACAGAAGCTAAAAGCAGCATTAAATGGAGCAGCGACAGACAAAGAAGCATTACGAGAAGCATCAACAACAGATGCCGAAAGAACAAAAAACAACGAATGCGAAGTACTACAACGAAACAGATCAAGCGAAGAAACAAGCATACGACAACGCAGTATCAGCAGCCGCAGGAGTGCTTTCAAATGACAATGCGACGCAAGACCAGGTAAATGCAGCCTTAAGAGCAATCACAGAAGCTAAAAGCAGCATTAAATGGAATTCCAACGGATAAAAACACAATTGACGAATACCAATAATACATTAAGTGATTTAATTTTAGAAGATCCGACAAAAGGAAAAACTAAAGCGACAATTGATGAGTATAAAAAGTAAAAAGAAGAGTCAGAAAAAGCTTTAAAAGAAGTTAAAAATTATCGATAACAAAAATGCTTCACAAGTTGAAATTAACAAAAGCTTTAGAAATGTTAATTAAGAAAAAATTTTTAGAAAAACGCGAAAAATCATTGCTAGATGCTGTAGCAGCTAGAGAAGTAGTTGAATTGACAGCAAATGAAAAAATTGTAAGTATTAAAGCTAATAAGAAACTTTCTGAACAAGAAAAGGAAAAAGCAATTGATAGAGTTGAAACTTTAAGAAAAAGCACTAGAGGACATCGATAAATCTAAAAACAAATAGAAATCGATAAATCCTTAAGAACTTTCTTATATCAAATTGATCAAGATGCATTAGTATTTGATTCGCCAACATTAGATATAGAAGATGCATTGAAATCACTAATTAATGGAGTTGTTAAAGTTGTATTAGGTAATGATATATCTGATAAAGATATATTATCAAAACTTGATTTACCAGAAGGATTAGAGGTAGTTAAAATTGAAAAACCAGCTACATCAGCTCTTGCTAAAGTTTCAGCTAAAGTTACTATTAAGCTTTCTAATGGAAGTTATACTACTATTAAGGTTCCGGTAGAAGTAGTTGAAAACTCTAAACAACCTGCTGACAAAGTAGATTCAGAAATGAATCAAAAACTTCTACCCAACACAGGTACAACTGAAACTAATACTGGATTAGCAGGGTTAGGACTTGTTGTTCTAGCTGGACCACTTGCAGTAGTGAAACGTCGAAAAGAGAAATAGAAGTTCAATAAATTTAAAACAAGAATTTCGATATTCACCCCTTTTACTGAATAAATCAGTAGGAGGGGTAATATTATATGGTAATTATTTGATTTAATGGAGAGCATGAATCTGACTTCTATATTAATGTTATAGCGTTTATATATATGATATTGATTATGATAATATATTTTTGAAATTGCTAATCTATGCAATTGAAATACAGAATTTTATATGCTATACTGAAATTAGGTGTTTTTGAAACGCTTACTATAAGATTTCTTATAGGTAATCACAATTAAATAATGAATTAAAAAGTTTAGTTTATCATAATTTTACTTAAAGAAATTCAGGTTGTAAAAAGGGATGAGCATATGAGTTATCTTATAGGAGTAAAATAATAAACAGGGGGAAAAACACATGACAATAAAAGTTACTATTAATGGTTTTGGTCGTATTGGGAGATTGGTCTTAAGACAGATTCAGGCTCAGCACGCAGATGATATTGAGGTTGTAGCTGTCAATAGATCAAGAATGAGACCGATAAATCAAATAGTTTATCTGTTAAAATATGATACAACGCAAGGGCCTTTTCCAGGGACTGTAGAAGAAGGAGACGGTGCGTTTATCGTGAATGGTAAAGAAATTAAAGTTTTTGGGAGAACCAGATCCAGAGAATTTACCATGGAAAGAGTTAGGTGTAGATATTGTTCTAGAATGTAGCGGGCGTTTTAACAGTAAAGAAAAAGCTGAAGCGCACATAAGAGCGGGAGCTAGGAAAGTATTGCTTTCTGCACCAGGTGGCTCAGATGTTAAAACTATTGTATATAATGTTAATCATGAAATACTAACTGGAGAAGAGACTGTAATCTCGGGTGCATCATGTACTACGAACTGTCTTGCTCCAATGGCAAAAGCTCTACATGATAACTTCGGTATTGTACATGGTTTAATGACTACTATCCACGGATATACAGGAGATCAACATACTTTAGATGGATCTCATAATAAGGGAGATTTTAGACGTGGAAGAGCAGCAGCAGAAAATATAGTACCGAATACTACAGGTGCTGCCAAGGCTATAGGATTAGTTATCCCAGAGTTAAATGGACGTTTAGATGGAGCAGCTCAAAGGGTACCCGTTCCAACTGGTTCGTTAACAGAATTATTTGTAACTATTGAAAAAAATGCTACTGTAGAAGAAATTAATGAAGTAATGAAAAAAGCAGCTAATGAATCATACGGATATACAGAAGATCCTATAGTATCTTCAGATATAATAGGAATGAGTTACGGTTCATTATTTGATGCTACACAAACAAAAGTTATTGGACAGGGCAAAAATCAAATGGTTAAGGTTGTTTCTTGGTATGATAATGAAATGTCATACACTGCACAACTAATTAGAACGTTGAGATATTTTGTAAAAATTAGTATAGAATATAAAATATAAAGCTAGGAATCTAAAAAGGTTTCTAGCTTTTTGATTTCCATTATTATTTACTTAGTTATTTACTAAAAATTATTATTTTTTTCTGAATATAATGATAATATGATATTTTTTAGTTTTTGATTGTGATATTACAAAGAAAAAAAGGTAATTAAAAATAAAAAAATTATGATATTTAAACTTATCTATGTAGACTGAAGAGGTGTTGAAAAAGCACTTATATTGCTATATTATAGTAGGTGTAATACAACAAAAAGTATAAAATAAATCTATAAATATGGAGAAAAAGTATGAAAAAATTTATTTCAGTAGAAAAAGAAGTATTTTCAATTAGAAAATTTAGTATGGGAGTAGCTTCAATAATGATAGCTTCAAGTCTAATTGTGTCATCCCAAGCTAATGTACAAGTATTGAAAGCAAAAAGAAAAATATAGAAGTACAGGTTAATAAAGATATTAATATACGTGTCATAGAAAGAGATGGAGGAGCTGTAATTGAGCTAGCTGCAACTAAAGATTTAACAGATGTAGATGTAAATGTAATGTTAAATGGAAATAGAGTGGCTTCATATCACATTGAAAATATAAAAGGCTGGACAAAAAAATAGATAAGAAAGTAACTAAAAAGAACAACTAGAAAACAAATTAAAAATTAATAGCGAATGGGCAGAAAAACTTTACCTAACACAGCAATAGTGGAAAGAAGTGCTTTCACAAACAATTAATATTACAGGTAATAGTTTAAGAGTAGATGTTAAGTATCATGTAGAGGATAATTCAGTACCAGAAGTAAAACCAGAAAAACCAGAGGAGAAAACCGACTCCCTGAGGTTAAAAGCCAGAAAAACCAGAGCAACCCAAACCAGAGGTAAAAACCAGAGCAACCCAAACCAGAGGTAAAACCAGAGCAACCCAAACCAGAGGTAAAAACCAGAGCAACCCAAACCAGAGGTAAAACCAGAGCAACCCAAACCAGAGGTAAAAACCAGAGCAACCCAAAACCAGAGGTAAAACTAGAGCAACCCAAACCAGAGGTAAAACCAGAACAACCAAAACCAGAAGTAAAACCAGAGCAACTGAAACTGGGGGTAAAACCAGATAAACCAGAAGGAAAGCCAGCGCCAGGAGAGCAACCAACAAAACCGGTTGAAACACCAGAACAACCCAAACCAGAGGTAAAACCAGATAAGCCGGAGGTGAAACCAACACCAGAGAAACCAGTTCCAGGGGAACAACCAGGCAACACATCTGAGTTATCTAAACCAAAAAGGACAAGAAGATAGTGATAAGGATGAAGAGGTAATCATTAATGATCCAATTCTTAAAAATTAATTAATAAGAACTTAAGCAGAGAAAGAGCTGATGATCAAAAATAACTAAAAAAAGAACTGGAAGTTTTAAAAGAATTACGTATGAGGGATGAAAAAGGTGAAAAATATACTTACGACAGCATCGTTGAAAGATACACCAGAGTTTAAGTTTATTCAAACACATGGTATCAAGAATTTATTAGGATTAGAAAATGCAGTTAATTTAGAAAAACTAGACTTAAATGAAAATGAAATAAGTGATTTATCACCAATTGCTAAATTGAATAAATTAACTAAATTATCATTAATAAGAAATAGAATTTCAAATTTACAACCTTTATCTGAATTAACAAATTTAGAATACTTAGACTTATATGCTAATAAAATCGTGGACATTTCACCTTTAGCAAAAACTTACTAATTTAAAAACATTTAGACCTTCATAATAATAATGACCAAACAGGAGATCCAGTTCATCCAACTATTAGTGGAGGAATAAAAAGACATTTCAGTGGTAAAAATCTTACTAAATTGGAAATGTTATCACTTGAAGCAATAATATTACTGATATAACTCCAATTAAAAATCTTACTAATATTAAAGATTTAGTATTAGCTGGAAATCATATTAGTGATTATTCGGGACTTGAGCAGTATATTGCAGATAGAGTAGCAAAAACAACAGGAAGGTGAAGGTAGTGTTAGCTTTCATGGGACAAAGAATAAATTATGATAAAACTGTTGATGTATCAGGCTCAACAGTATCTGTAGACAGTCCATTTAAAGGTATAAATGAATTAGGCGAAAAATTAGCGAAAGTATTCGAAAGTGATGAACCTGTTAATCTATTCTCTGAAGTCACTACTAATGTAGAAGGAGTAAGTGCTACTTATAATCCAGAACATCAAAATTTGATTTTACATTTACAGAGGAATTTTAAACATAAAAATCAAGGTAAAGTAGTTCCTATTAATTTGAAAGTAGGGGTTGAGGATTATGCTTGGAATGTGAAAAATATAAAATTAAATGTAGCTGAAAAGAAAAATTTAAGGATAAAGTATTAGCGGCAAAATTTAAAGGGGAAGATTTAACTAAAATAACTGAATTAATTAATCTTTATGGTGTTAAAGATTTATCAGAATAGAAAAACTTGATGAATTTGACAAAACTTGAAATTAATGGAGAATACAATGATATCAGAGATATATCTTCAATAGCAAATTTAACTAAGTTGGAAGAATTATCTTAGAAAAATGTAAAAATTAAAGACATATCAGCATTGAGTAAATTAACTAATTTGAGAATTTTAAATATAGCTGGGCCTTTTGTTGATCCAGAATATTCAGATGCACAAAAACCCAGATGATTATTTAATAAAAAATATTGAGGCATTAAAGAACCTAACGAATCTTGAAACACTGAGTATCGCTACAGAGGGCATAACAGACATAAATGCGTTATCTGGATTAACAAAATTAAATGATGTTATACTTTCTGGAAATAGTATAACTGATATAAGTGCATTGAAAAATCTAAGTGAATTAAGTAATTTAGATTTAACTAGTAACAAGAACATTGAAGATATTTCAGTACTGGAAAGATTTAACAAATTTAACGAATCTATGGTTAACGGAGAATAAAATTTCTTCTGTAGAAGCACTGAGAAACCTAACAAATCTTTAAAAAACTGTATATTAATGTTAATAAAATTTTCGATTTAACACCTTTTATCAGGTTTAACTAAGTTAACACACTTAAGTTTAGGAGCGAATAATATTAAAGATGTAACAGCATTATCTTACTAATTTGACTTCATTAAGAGTTGCAGATAATAAAATTACTGATGTGAGTAATTTAACAAATTTAAAAAACTTATAGATTTAAATTTAAGTAATAACAGTATCCATGACTTTTTCTCCACTAAATAGTTTAGAAAAAAATTAATAAAAACGTGGATTTGCAAAAACAAATAGAAGAAGTAGATATCACTAATAAGGAATTTTACACTTCTACTGCTAAAAATTTTGACGGAAGTGAAATTAGTTTAGATACTAATGATGATGGTACATTGAAGCTTTTATGAGGTAGTTAATAAAAAGGGAAAAATCAACCCAAGGGTAAATGATGAAAACTGAAGAGTTAGTACCAATACATAATCAGTATACAATTACACAAAAAAAGATGGTAAGTATATTTTGCCGGATAATATCGAAAATGGTTTGTATGCAGTTCAATGGTTTAAATCTTACCAACAATGGGGAACATTCATTTTGAATGTTAATGTGTCGAAAGAAACAGTTAAAAAACCAACAGATACAGTAGAGTTATCGTCAACAGATAAAGTGTTATATAGAACTTTATTAAATGATTGAGTAATTTTAATAAAAAAATATAAAAAAATTTAACAGATAAAGCTAATTCTGAACATGTCGCTAATAATAAAACCCAAATCAACTCCAAAAACCAAATTCTGAAGCGGAGTTTCATGAAGTGATTTTGAAAAATTACGTATTTGATGCTAATGGAGAGGTTAAATTAGGGAATACATCTGTAAATATTCCAGTTACTGATGAATTGATTAGCTCTTTAGAAAAATGCAAGTAATTTGAAGAATTTAAAGTTCTTGCTAAGAAAGATGAAGTAGAAAAATCAAAAATTTTACATTCTTGAAAAATTAACTGAGTTGAAATTATTCTATTATACAAATCAAAAATAAAACGAAAGAAAAAGTAGATGTTACTAATTTAGATTTAACATCGAATAGTAAGTTGGAAGATGTTCGTGTAGGACAAGGTAATTTACAAAAATCTTAATTTTATTAATGGGTTAAACTTGAAAAATCTAGATGTAGAAGATAATGAGATAAATGACATTTCTTCTTAGAAATATGACTAGTCTTACAGAGTTACATTTAGACAATAATAAACTTAATAATGACAATGTGTCAGACATAGCAGGACTTGTTAATCTAAAAACATTATATTTAAAAATAATAAAGATATTAGTGATATCAATGTCTTTGAAAGTTTAAAAATATTGAAGCGTTAGAGTTAAAAAACATGAATATTACGGATTTAAGTGTTCTTAAAAAAATTACCTAACTTAAGACGTTTAGTTATAGATGGAAACTTTAGATGAAAAATACATGGATATAATAAAAGAACTAAATATTAATACAGGATATTTAGGTGAAATCACAAAAAGAAGATTTTGAGTGGTTAAAAAATATGCAAGTAGAGATATTGTAGCAGAGGCAACTCTTAATGAGAACAAACAACGAGAGTTTACATTTACAAAGTTGCCTATAATAGTAGAAGTGAAGAAATCACAAATAAATAATGGTAAAGTAACTATAGAAAATCCTCTGAAAGATTGGGAGAATGCAGGAGCTTTTATTAGATAGTGAAAAAGAAGCACCTAGTGGAATGACTGTTTCAGAAGATGGTTCAAATATTACTTTTGATGTTACAAAATGATAAAGAACAAAACATATAAATATGATATTAATATAGAAGATTATAATCATGAATTTGAAGGACGACCTGCAAATATTCATGGAACTGTTGAACTGAAATTGAAGATAGTACCAGAGGTGAAATCGGAACAACCAAAAACCAGACGAACATAAAGAAGAAAAACCTAAAAAATTAGTTGTTGATGGTATCTCTGTAACAAAACAAAAATCAACCAGTATTAGATAAGTTAACATTTACATTCGTTAATAAGAAAAAAATACTAATGAAGTTATAGACAAAAGTCGTCGATAAATCAGTAGTTAGTGATGTAGAACTTACTAAAGATGAAGTTTATACAGTCACTTTAAAATGACAATGAAAAATATCAAATGGATGAAATTGATGTTGTAGCTAGAGAGAATGAAGAAGGATATATCTGTTTTGTATAATGCTAAAAACTAATGAAGTGATAGAAAGTGTGGAAGTACAAAGAGTAGAAAAAGAAGCTGCCCCTAGGAGAGGATGATATAGATACATTGAATCAAATTACTGCAAAAGTAGTTGATAGTACTGGTAAAGCAATAGGTAATGCACCACTTTAGATTGTTTGAATTTGATGGAGGAATTCCGAAATATAGTAAAAACAAGATAAAACAGGTGAAGATGGAACATTAACGTTCAAATCAAATCAAACTTAAAACCTAATAAAAAAATATGAATTAAGAATTGAAAAAGAGATACTGCATTTAATAGAGAAAGTGTAGTATTCCAAACTGAATAAAGATAAAGATATAATAAGTATCGATAATAAAAATTATAATGCCAGAAACTACATGGGATAATCGAATTTAAAGAAGAAAGAAAAAGATGATAAAGGAGATTAAAACTGTTAAATCATATTATAAAGTAGTAGATGAAAATGGAAATTTGTAGAAAATGTTGAATTATCAGTTAAATGGTATTAGAACTAAAATTACAACATTGAAAAATGCTCGATCAAATAAAGACGGTATAGTCGAGTTAGATTTTAGAGGAAAAAGTAAATGGTGTAGATTATATAGTAAATGTTTCAAAAAATGATCAATTTAATTGGGAATTCAAACCTGACTCAGTTAACTTTAAAATGTTTTCAGAAAAATGGAGTTATAACATATAGTGGCTCAGAAGGGAAAATATAGTCTTATAGATTATAATGGAACTAAAATTCCTGTATTTGTTGTAAAAAGAGTTGATTTAAATTATTTGAAAAACAGACTTGACTAATAAGATTAAAGAAGCGGAAGAAGAGTTAGAAAAAGCACCTAATAAAGAATTAAATGATATTGTTAATTCAGCAAAAGAAGAATTAGCAAAACCGGAAACTTTACCAATTTATGTTAAAGGTTATATAGATAATTTAACAACAGCTTTAAATAAAATTAAAGAATCAAAAAGTTGATAGAAAACAGTCAAAAAGGTGAAATTCTGAGATTCTTGTTAGAAATGGAAGAGAGCCAGAATTACGTGAAATTACTTTTGAGTTTGTAATAAACAAGATCCTACGGATAAAGTTGAGATAACTAGTAGTAATGGAAGTTTAACTAATATAGAATTAACTGTTGGTGCAGAGTACATTATTAAGGTAAAAGGAGAAAATGATCAAGTATTACCTGGTAGTTTGGAAATTAAAAGAGGAAGATGGAAACTTTGTACCCTACAAAGTAGGAACTGATGAATTTTATGATTCAATAGATTTAAGTGAATAAAAAAGAAGAAGTTCTTAAATTAGATTTAATAATAGTAAAACTTAAAAAAATTAATTACCAGAGATTTAGAAATGAAGAGTGTTATCTAGATAATTAGAAGAACAGTTTATAGTTCTTGATGATAAAGATGAACTTAAAAATTATAGATAATCAAAAATAGGAATCTAGATTAAGGAGAAAGAAAATGAAAAATATATTTGGTAAAAAGAGAAGTGTTTTCAATAAGAAAAATTTAGTATGGGAGCAGCATCAGTAATGATAGCGGCAAGTTTACTTGTATTGCCACAAACTAATCTACATGTTTCAAAAAGCAAAAAGAAAATATAGAGGTGCAAGTTAATAAGGATATTAAGGTAAGCATTATAGAAAAATGGAGGCAGAAGTAGAATTAACAGCTACAAAAAGACCTAACTGATGTAGATATAAATGTAATGTTAAATGGTACAAGAGTAACTCTCTATCATATTGCTAGTATAAAAGCAGGAGAAAAACACAAAAAGAAGTAACAAAAAGATCAGTTAGAAGCGATAAAAACAATTAATAGCAAGCGGTCAAAAACGTTACCTAATACAGCAATAGTAGAAAAAGTTGTCTCAAAAACAATTAATATAGCAGGCGATAATCTAAGAGTAGATGTTAAATATCATGTAGAAGAAGAACTGGCAACAGAAAAACCAGAGGTAAAACCCAGATAAATCAGAAGGAAAGCCAGTGCCGGGAGACCAACCAACAAAACCGGTTGAAACACTAGAACAACCAAAACCAGAGGTAAAACCGGACAAACCAGAAATAAAAACCAGCACCAGAAGTTAAACCTAACCCTGAAGTGAAACCAGAACAACCAAAACCAGAGGTAAAACCGGACAAACCAGAAATAAAACCAGCACCAGAAGTTAAACCTAACCCTGAAGTGAAACCGAACAACCAAAACCAGAGGTAAAACCGGACAAACCAGAAATAAAAACCAGCACCAGAAGTTAAACCTAACCTGAAGTGAAACCGAGCAGCGAAACCAGAGATAAAACCGGACAAACCAGAAGGAAAGCTAACTCCAGAACATAAAGAAGAAAAACTTTAAAGAAGATTTGAGAGACACGTGCTGAACTTAAAAATTAACAAGTAGAGAACTTAGAAATGAAAAAGGATACATCGCTAACGAAGGAAATCAACCAGCAAATAACGCGTGGATTCTGGCTAGAACAGAAGCAGAAAAAATACTTAGAAATCCAAATGCTACTAAAGAACAATTGGAAACTGCTATTTCAAACTTAACAGAAAAAACTAATGTAGCTATTATTGGAAGTGAAAAACAAAAGTTAAGAAATTAATTGTCGCATCTAGATAAAGCTAATGAAGATAAGTTAAAATTAAGAGCTGAATTAAATACAGCAAAAACTATTGAAGAAGTTAATGCTATTGCTGAAAAAGTAGGAGGGAAGGCAACACATCCTAGCGGAAATAATACAGAAACAAAACCGGAAAAAACTGGCGAAAGCAACACAGGGAAAAACTCCAGAAATACCAGGAGAAAATAACACAGAAACAAAGACAGAAAAACCAAAAACAGAAGATGGTAATATAGTGTCTATTAAAGAAGCAATTGTTCAAAATAAATTGCCAGGTAAAGGTGGATTATTATTACTTGACGTGGAAGTTAAAAATGCAGATGTAAACAAAGTAGGACTTGTTGCATATCGTGATGGAAAAAGTAGACAATGTGACGATAGATAAATTTTTAACTGAGTCAACTAATAAAGTGAGTTATACAATTACTGTTCCAAAAATGAAAGTGATAAAGTAGTATAATTACAAATTTGTAGCTGCTATAGACGGAATAGAAACAGATAAATCAATAGAAAAATACAAGAAGCATTCGTAGAAGATGCTAGAATAACAAATTATTCGCTAGAAAATGAAGTTCTCAAGGAGGAGGATTAGGTACTCTAGTTTTAAAAAGGGGATAATTTGACCACAAGTAATGTGAAAATAAGAGTGTTTAATTCTGATTCAGTGGAAGAGAATAGTTCATTAACAAGTAGTGTTGTTTATGAAAAACGTGGTAATGATCTTATAGCAAAAATAAATTTTCCAGAAAAATAATACAAATACTTCGAAAATCATACAAAGTGAAATTATATCAAAATGGCAAAGAGGTTAATATTACAACATTAGACAAAAGAGACAGACGAGATAAGCCTACATTTACGGTAGTGGGTAGAAATCAAGATAGTACAAAAACCAGTATTATCAAATTTGACAATTACATCATATAGAACTAGTGGAACTGGGTGCTGTAAATGATGGAGTAGAAAAATGGAAACCACTGTAGCATCGAATCAGGTTAGTAAGAAAACTGAAGTGCATTTATATGGAGCTAACTTGAATGAGGTTAAAACAAAAGTTAAAATAGTCGATCAAAATGGAGTAGAGTGGCCTATCGAAGGTGCTGAGAGTGATTTAATTAAGATGGTTTTAGCAGGTAAAAGCGGTGTGAATAATGGTATTCTTGGAAATGGAACATTCCAAATTGCTGAAATAATATTACCAGGTAATTTAAAAGAAAACATGACGTTTACTTATACATTTGCGGTGGATGGAACTAATTTTGATACAACTCATAAAGTACACGCTATTGTTGAAAAAACAGGCGGACAAGTAGATCCAGTGGTAAAAACTATAACACTTAAATATCAAGATGAAACTGGTAAAAAGATTGCTGAAGATAAAGTATTAAAAGCATATAGTCACTTCCCAGTTTCAGTAGGGAAAGCTGACTTAACAGGGTATACATTTGTTAAAGTAAAAGATATTAGTGCACTTAATGATAGAATTGGAGAAAAACAGAAATAACATATGTATATAAGAATTCTAATGGTGATTCAATGACGACAGAAAAGCCAAAAGTTGAAGATTCAAATAACGGAACACAGCCAGTGGTTAATGAAGATGTTAAGAAATTAAAAGAACAACTACAGAATCTTGTAGCAAAAGATCTAAGAACTGAATCTAATTATAAAATGCAAGGGAACTGGAGAAGAAACTGCTTGGTTGAATTCAAGAAAGAATGCTAGAAAAAGTACTATCTAAGGTTGGTGTCTGATAAAATGAATTAGAGATTAAGAATTAATACTATCTCAGTGCTATAGAAACGTTTTGAGGAAGCAAAATGCTCAGAAAGAAATAGTAGTTCTCCAGAAGTAATCACCTTCAAATAATAATTCAACTTCTATGACTGAGGAACTAGAAGAAGTCAAAAAGAAGCTAAGAGTAGGGTTTTTAAATTCTGAATTTATTCAAGATAAGAATAAATATATTAAGAGAATTAAAGAAGCAACAACTGTAGAAGCTTTAAGAGCACTGATATCAGAAATAGATAATTTAAATAATAATGAAGGGAAAGAATCTGCAACTGAAGAGAATATGTCAGAACTCAGTTGAACAGTTAAAATCTAAATTACAAACATTAGTAGATAATGATTTAAGAAAACTGAAAAAGTTCTCAAGCTACATCAGAATTGCAGTCAGAATATAAAAAGCAAGAGCCTTAGCAAATAAGTTATTGAATGATGATGCATCAAAAGAAGAATTAAAAGAACAAATTACAGTATTAGAAACTGTCGCTAAGAAAATTTTAGGATAATATAAAAAGGTTAGAGCACAAATTCAGTATGGAAAAATCCAGCCTCGGGATTTCAATTTTTATATAAAAAGACAAATATCCAATATAATTAAAGTGTAAAAATAATTAACTAAGAAAGGATATTCGTCAAGAATAATTTTATCACAAATTTACTATTAATAAAAAGACCAAAATATAACTATGGAGGACAAACTTGATTTAATCAATATAGATGGTCAATGATACATTCACATTTTTATGGAACTTTATCGTATGAACCAAAGTGTTGTGCAAACTGCGGTTGTATAAAAAGAAGGGAATAATATAGTTAAAAATGGATTCGAGATTCATTAAAAAGTAGCTTTATTAAAGATGTCAGAATGCCCTACATACCTTAGATTAAAGAAACAACGCTTCAAATGTAGAGAATGTAATTCTAAGTTTTGTGCTGAAACATCATTTGTGAAAAAGCACTGCAGTATTTCTAAAAATCTTATATTCCACATTATGAAGAATCTTTCTAAGACACTATCATTTTAAAGATATTGCTGAATTAAGTAATGTATCAGTGTCTCACAGTAGTGAGAGTAATGAAATCGTAGAGAAGCTGTGAAGTTAAGACTCATTCAAACCTACCAGAGCATCTATGTTTTGATGAGATAAAGTCAACTAAAGATAGTAAAATGGAATGAGCTTTTGTATTCTTAGATGCTAGAACACATGATTTTATAGATATTGTAGATGGAAGAACACAAACATATATTAAAAACAATACTTTATGAGATATCCAAGAAAAAGTAAGAAAAAGTAAAACGATCTGTATTGATATTTATCCACCTTATATGAATATGATTAGAGAGATGTTCCCAATGCTGAGATAATAATAGATAGATTTCACATGGTTCAAAAATATTAATAGAGAATTAAACAAAGCTAGAGTAAAACCAATGAATCAATATAAGAATAAAAAGGTTCTACTACACTATTTTAAAGAACTTTGGAAAGTAATATTAGAAGATAGAGATAAAGCAATTCAACAAAATATTCTATTCTAGAAGCTTTTTAAACGTTATGTAACTAGAAAAAGAAGTATTAGATTATATATTAGCTATAGATGATGAATTTACAGCTAGCATGAGGGAGTGCATGAGATAAGAGAAGCTATTATAGTTAAAGATTCTGTAGAATTAGAGAAGTATATGATATGGATCTAGAGGATTATCTAAAAGGTGTATCTAAAGCTACTAACATCTAGTGAAAAAGCACAAAGAGTATATGCTTAATGCTGTTAAATATAAGTATTCTAATGGTCCATTAGAAGGATTTAATAATAAAATAAAACTACTAAAGAGAGTATCTTATGGCTACTCTAGCTTTTAGTAATTTTAGATTACGCATTTAATTATCTCCTAGATTATTTGTTTCTGAATATAAAAATAATATCAAACTTAGAAAACAAGAAAAACTAAGCAACAAAATGCCTACTAGATTTCTAGAGTGATTTTTCCCTATACCCCCGGACTTGATAAAGAGCCTAATTTCTTTTCACATTAGATATAATTTAGTTAGAAATAATATAATATTTCTTAATGCAAACTAGTAGGGTATATATCATCAAAAATATGGTATATTATCTTTAAAAAGTATAAATTAAAGGAGAGAAACATGAGTAAAATAAAGAAAACAGCATTAATAGGAGTAGTAGGAGCATCTGCACTGACAGCAGGTTATTATACTTTTTGTAAAAACCGAGTATACAAACTACTACTCAAATCAACACAGAAGACTAACCAAGTGGAAAAATAAAGAATCAAAAATACAACAAAAACACTACTTCTTCAATAAAAGAGGGAGTAACGTGTAAAGATGTAGGTACTTATACAGGTGCCGTAACCAAAACACATGTGGGTAATTTTCGTTAGTGTAGTAGTTCAAGATGGAAAATAGCAAATATTAATATTTTTAACTCAACCAGATGAAGAATTTTCAAGAAATATTAATAAGGCAGCACTTCCAGTATGTAGAAGAGGCAATTAGTGCTCAAAGTAGTGATATTGCATTGGTATCTGGTGCTTCTGAGACTTTGAAGGTTTCAAAGGTTCACTACAAGATGCTTTAAATAAGGCAAAAATAGATGATTACGTATAAAACTTAGGTTTTGAAAAGAATGAATATGCCTTTTTACTATTTCTTTAGTAAATAATAAATTTGATGAAACTTTAGTTGTAGCGTTGGATCGAATTATTGATGAGATTGATAAATATTTGAAAAATGTAGAAGATTTTCACCCGTTTCTTCCTAATAGTCTAGTTAGTAAACATACAGATATAGGTGAAAGTTTTACAAGAAAAATTTTTTGATTTAGAATATCAAGAAGTGTATAGCCGCTCAATTTTTAGTAAAGAGACGCGAGGCTTATTTGATCCGTTTTTGAAGGAAAATATAATCTCAACGGGACTTGTTAAAGGTTGAGCCTAGAAAAATGTTTTTATGAATATATTAAGCCATTAATTGATAATAATATTATAGAAGCTGGTGCAATTAATGGAGCTGGAGATATGCAAGTGAACTAGATCTTTGATAGTGATTTTTCTTGGGAAATAGGGATAGAAAATCCTGAAGATAGAGAAAAGATAATAGCTAGATACAGTATAAAAAATGGAGCGGTGGCAACCTCGGGGATTAATAAAAAAGGCCAGCATATTAAAAGTGAGAATGATATTGAGCATATCCAAGTTACAGTTATTGGAAGATACTTATCAGATGTAGATGCAAATGTCGCAACAGTGGGTATAGTATCTAATAAAATGTTTGGAGTGAATTTAGATAAATTGACTGGGAATTTTATATATAACTAGAGGGAATGAAAAGAGTATTCGAGGAAGGAAAATAACGGATGTTGAGAGAACATAAATCTATATTTAATGTGATTTGGTTAATAGTACTATTAACGATACCATTACCATTAATAATAACAGTAGGAAATGGTTTACCTGAGGTGTTTGGAAGTAGAGTATTAGCGATTAATTTAGGAGTATTTGCATATTCATGGATGCTTTCAGCAATATTCTTATCGACTCAACCCAAATGGTTAGATAGAATAATAGGGTTTTACCAGATGTGTATATAATTCATGGAGTAACTGCATTTTTGCTGTAATTTTTATGTAATTTGCATGATCAGTCTACTAAAGTCGTCAGGACTCTATAAAATTAACTGCGAGAGTGGGCAATGTATATATTTATGGCAGTAATTGTCTATTCTCTTGTTTTTATGGCAGGTTGGTTAACTTCAGGGGATTAGTGTTTTTGATGAAAATAAAGAGTATTAGAAAAATATTTAAACATGAATTATCTATGTGGATACATAGGATTAATTTAGTAGCTGCATTATTAGCTTTTCTACATATACTGTTAATAATTTATGATAAGAAGTATAGTTCCATTTTACAGTATTAGTTATTTTATACACTGTTATAGCGTTTGGAGCATGGGTATTTATGCATATAGTCAAATACTTAATGTTCAAATTGGTATTTTAAAAATGTGAGAAAAGGTTTGATAATAATATTACTGAATTAAATAATAACTACTAGTAAATCAGTTTTAAGAAAAATAGAAGGGAGATTTTTGCATTTTATTTCTTTTTCCTAATATAAAAGGAATGAAAGAACATCATCCATTTTCTATTTTAAATATTCCAGAACGTGATGGATACGTTCAAAATGTCAATAGAAGGAGTAGGAGATTTTACTAAAAATTTATCTAATTTAGAAGTAGGGAGAAAAAGTTAATTTAACAAGAGGATATGGAATCTTAAGTTCAATGATAGAAAAATCTGGTAAGAATGAAAGGTTTGTTCTTATCGGAGGAGGAATTGGTGTCGTTCCTTTACTTGGATTAGCAGATAAGTTTGATGATAAAGATATTACATTTTTATATACTGTAAAAAGATAAGAAATTATCATATCAGAAAAATTTGAATTATGGAATGAAAGAAGTAATTTTAAATCACATTGCCAAAATGGTAGGTTTTCTTCTGAACAATTAAGTGATTATTTACCAATTGGAGATGACTATAATTATATTATTGCAGGCCCAATGGTGATGAATATTTCATATGAAAAACTATTAAAAAGAAAAAGGGATAGGAAAAATAGAATATTTTATGAAGGATTTAATTTCTAAAGTAGAAGTTCTAAAAGATAGTGGGAGTGACTCTAGAAATCGATTTTTGAGTCACTCCCATTCTTTTAACTTTATCGTCCGCGATTATTTTGATTGGTACGAGTTGAGTTACTTATATTTGATCTAGAGTTTGTTTCTGATGAAGAAGAGGTATTAGCAGAAGATTGGCTTGTAGTTCGAGAAGTAGTTGAATTAGTTAATGAATTGAATACTTGAGTTAATGCTGAGCGATTTTCACGTTGTTTTTGAGCTAATGCAGCTTGATAAACAGCATCGCGATCACTGC